>Ga0315549_1005294_pt1 | contig 10577 bp, 11 predicted proteins | sample SalMarSW160200MG_FD_203101 | JGI IMG/M metagenome (GOLD analysis project Ga0315549, IMG submission 203101) | Salt marsh sediment microbial communities from the Plum Island Ecosystem LTER, Massachusetts, United States - Salt Marsh Sediment SW1601-200 ... | reverse complement strand
TGAAGGACGAGCTAAAAATTTTAGGGGTTATTAAGCGTTTGAATCAACTGCACGCTGTTGATGTTGTTCCAACTTTTTTAGGTGCCCATGCTGTTCCGCCTGAATATAGAAACAATCCGCAGGGATACGTCAACTTGGTTGTTGGGGATATGATTCCGCAGGTGGCTGCGAAGGGGCTTGCCAGTTTTTGTGATGTTTTCTGTGAGAGAGGCGTTTTTAGTTTGGAGCAGTCTAGACGTGTTTTGGTTGCTGCTAAGAATCAAGGCTTGAAGCTAAAGGTTCATGCTGATGAAATGAGTATGCTAGGCGGAGCTGAACTGGCGGCTGGTGTAGAGGCTGTTTCTGCTGAGCATTTACTTTTCTCTTCTGACGCGGGCATTAAGGCCATGGCTAAAAAAGGCGTGATTGCTGTTTTGCTTCCTGCAGCAGCATTCACCTTGATGACTGGGCGATACGCGGATGCCAGAAAAATGATTGATTCTGATGTTTCCGTGGCTTTGGGAACTGATTTTAATCCAAGCTGCTGGGTTGAGAATCAACAGTTGGTTATGGCTCTTGCTTGTCATTTCATGAAGTTGACGCCTGCTGAAGTCATAACAGCAGCTACAATTAATGCTGCTCACGCCATAGGTGTAGCGGATGAGGTTGGCAGTTTAGAGGTTGGTAAAAAGGCTGATGTCATCATTTTAGATGTACCTAATCACAAATTTCTTGGTTACCGCTTCGGCGTGAATTTAGTTGACAAGGTTGTAAAAAGTGGACGATTGGTTGTTGACAAAGAAGCCAATACAATCAAAACTGTTAGGTTGTTTTAGCAAAGAATTATAATGTATTTATACTATTCTGGTTTATGGGGAAATTGCTCTGTTTAAGATTGAGAAGCCTGTTAAATGTTTGACTGGTCCTGAGCTGCATTGCAAGAACTGGCAGATTGAAGGCGTTTTGCGCATGCTTTTTAACGTTGTTGACCCTGAAGTGGCTAAAGACCCAGAAAAGCTTATTGTTTACGGTGGAACTGGAAGGGCTGCGCGGAATTGGGAGTGTTTTGAGCGCATTGTTGAGACTTTAACAGAGCTTGAGCCTGACGAGACTATGCTTATTCAGAGCGGTAAACCTGTTGCTGTTTTTAAGACACATGAGTGGGCTCCAAGAGCCTTAATTGTTAACAGTATGCTTGTTCCGAAATGGGCTACTTGGGATTACTTTTACGAGTTAGAGCAAAAAGGCTTAATCATGTTTGGACAGATGACTGCTGGTTCTTGGGCGTATATTGGTACGCAGGGCATATTACAAGGCACTTATGAAACGCTTGCTGCTGTTGCGAAAGAGCATTTCGGCGGAAGTTTGCGCGGAAGGCTTGTTTTAACCGCTGGTTTAGGCGAAATGGGCGGTGCTCAGCCTTTGGCCGTTACGATGAACGACGGTGTTGCCTTGGTTGTTGAAATTGACAGGCATATGATTGAGCGCCGCATGAAACATGGTTATTTGGAAATGTGGACTGACGATTTTGATGAAGCTGTGAAGTTGGTTTTGAATGCTAAACGGGAAGGTGTTCCCAAAAGTGTTGGTTTGCTAGGTAACGCTGCTGAAGTACATCCCGAACTTTTACGGCGAAACGTGATTCCGGACGTTTTAACTGACCAAACTGCTGCACATGATCCGTTGAATGGTTATTACCCCGCTGGTTTGTCAAAGGAAGAAGCAGACGAGCTTAGAAAGATTGATCCGAAAGAGTATATTCGTCGTGCGAGCGATAGCATGCGTGTTCACGTAGAAGCCATGGTTGGAATGATGAGGAAAGGTGCAATAACTTTTGAGTATGGGAATAACTTGCGTCAACAGGCTTATGATGCTGGGTTTAAGGAGGCTTTTGCTTATTCGGGTTTCGTTCCAGAGTATATTAGACCAATGTTTTTTGAGGGACGTGGGCCTTTCCGTTGGGCTTCGCTTGTCGGTAGTCGAGAAGACATTTACACGCTTGACGAGGTTATCTTGAAAGAGTTTGCTTATAATAAGGAGTTGTGTCGTTGGATACGGAAAGCCAAGGAACAGGTGAAGTTTCAGGGGTTGCCCGCGCGGGTTTGTTGGCTTGGCTTCGGCGAAAGGGCCCGTTTTGGTAAGTTGATTAATGATATGGTTGCGGATGGAAGGCTTAGTGGGCCTGTTTGGATTGGGCGTGATCATTTGGATGGTGGGAGTGTTGCTTCTCCTAACCGCGAGACTGAGGACATGAAAGATGGAAGCGACGCAATTGCGGATTGGCCTATTCTTAATGCTTTGTTGAATGCTGTTGGTGGGGCTACTTGGGTTTCTGTTCATCATGGTGGAGGCGTGGGCATAGGCTATAGTATTCATGCTGGCATGTGTTTGGTGGCTGACGGCACAAAAGAAGCAGAAAAACGTCTAGTAACGGTGTTGACAACGGATCCGGGAACAGCCATAGTGAGACATGCAGATGCAGGATATGAAAAAGCACAAAAAATCGCAAAAGAAAAAGGAATCAAAATGCCAATGCAAAAATGATAATAAAGAACATTTTCAGGAACCATAAAAATGGGATTTTCAGAGGTTTTTTTTTGAATAATTGCTAACAAGAGGTGGAGAAGCTTCTAATTCTGTGAAGCTGTTTTTGTTAGTATTTTTGGTTCTTTCCATTCTTCTCGGAGAATGCTAGACGCATGCGTCAGCCCATTTTCCTCTGACATAACCTACTTTGCGTAGTACTCCTTCCTTTTTGAAACCAGTCTTCTCTAGAACTCTTTGGGACGCTTTATTTCTCATGATCTTATGGGTTCTTTTGTTTCTACTATAACTTTTCCGCTTTTCTCACGTGCGCGAGCTATTATGATTTATGGAAAATCTCCGATTGAATTCTACATACCATAACCTATAAGATGTTTTCAAGTCTGCACAAAACTTTCAAAGAACCGATGCGATAATGAGAACTGTGATGTTATGCCTTTATTTATGGTGAAGAGGGAAGCCTTCGACTTGTACAGATTTGGCAAAAGAGATGTGGAATTGAGAGCGGTTAAGCCGCAATGGAAAAACAGCAAGCCTGGGGACATAGCCACTATTCAGTGTGGAAGAGATATTTTCAGAAAGAAAATCACCAAGATTCATAGAGGGACACTGGCTAGAATATTTCTTAAGGTAGATTATAAGCGAATATTTCCTGAAGCCTCAACCGTGTTTGAAGCCGTTAAAGCAGCCAAAAAGCTCTATCCAGACGCAGATGAGTTCATGGCTTTCGAACTTCAAGATATTTTTTAGCTTATCCAAATACCAAGCAAACAGCACCTATAAGATTCTGCTTCCAGTTCTTACCACCCTTCAGCTGAAAAACAGGGAACTCACTTGGTGTATGTTTCCACAAATTTCCTGATTGTTCTATCGTATGTTTTTTCCACTTCTGGCGGGAACAGGCATCCCGGCAGTTCACCTCTCTCCCTGTGAGAGCGAATGCACTCACAGCATTTTCCACGCAAGTCGCAACCAACATAAGTACACGGACAATCCCGCAGATTTATTTGAATATTTGGGCAATTCTTCCGCTCAACCATCTTTCTAAACCTTCGCTAACTTCTTAATCACAAAAACGACTATTAAAACTATAACAAGCCAGAACAAGAATAACGTGCCAACACACCTTAACGACTTATACACAACTCACAATCGAACAACTCAAGACCTTACCAACAACATAACACGGTTTCCCCCTTGTGCTCTATATATAAAGGGGGCTATACTCTTCAGCACGATAGGCAAATCCTCACTTGGAGAATGCGCAAATTAAATAAACAAATTCTCTAACTGATGAATGCTTGTTGTATATTACATGACAATGACCATCATAAAGAAAAAACAGGTCATGCCTTGGGTCTATTACTCTGCATCATAGGAACAATAATGTTACTCATCACAGTCTGGAAATTGTGGGCTGAAGAAGCATTCACATCCTCAGACATGCTCTCAGCTCTAAAAGCCAGTCTTTGGACAGAATACACAGACCTAACCTTAGGAATCGGATTAAAACCCATACACTACATGGTTGTCAGCATCGTGTTACTCGTCATCGGCTCTGCAATCTTGATAGCCAGAAGAGAAAAAGTCAGCGTGACTGAAGAAGCAACAGTGATGTTTGAATGCCCCTACTGTAAACACCAATGGCGAGAATCCATGTCTAAAACACACCTAAAATCCATGGGCTATCCTCGCGTGCGGACACTCTCCAGACGAAAATGTCCAAAGTGTGCAAAATTCATCCGCCCAAAAATAGCGCAAACAAACGTATGAAATCCTAACGATTACTTGCCTTAACAATCTTGTATCCAGAAGCCTTACGTAACCTATTCATAACAGCCAAGCCAAGCCCTTGAGTGGGTATGCCCTCAGCAATTATAACATCGACACCTTCCAAATCAAACTCCCTCAAAAATCTAAATAAATTCTTCGCAATAACCCTCAAGTCACTTCTGCTTCCCAGAGATTTTACAACATCAGCCCTATAATAGCCTGCAGTCTCATCAGTAGCAAGAACACCAACCTTAGTGCCTTTGCCCATGTAAAACTCAATCAACTCTTTCACCTTAGCGACGACGGATGACAATTCTCCCTCAACTACAATCACATCCGCATCAGGAGCATAATGCCTATGCTTCATTCCAGGAGAACGCGCTTTCTCAACAGACAACTCCATCTCAGCAACCGCAACAGGATGAAGCTCCACCCTCGTAAGCATTCTCTTCAACGCCTCATACGGTGTTCCCCCTGGACGGAGAATCTGAGGCGGGTCAACAGTCATATCCAAAACAGTGGACTCCACCCCAATGTTGGTCGGTCCAGCATCCAAAACAGCATCTATCCTCCCATCCAAATCATCCAAAACATGTTTCGCCGTGGTTGGGCTAGGCTTTCCAGCAAGATTCGCGCTAGGAGCAGAAATGCAACAACCACTTTCCCTAATCAAAGCCAAAGCAACACTATGCCTAGGCATCCTAACAGCAACAGTATCCAAACCAGCCACAGTCACGTTCGGCACAATTTTTGAACGCTTAAAAATCAACGTTAACGGACCAGGCCAAAAATCATTCGTAAGCTTCTCAGCTTTCAAAGGAACTTCTCTGGCTAATCTATAGACGTCTTTCACGTCTCCTACGTGCACTATTGGCGGATTATCAAGAGGACGCTTTTTCGCTTCAAAAAGAGCCCTAACTGCTTTCGAATTCAAGGCGTCAGCACCCAAGCCATAAACCGTTTCTGTCGGAAAAGCAACCAAACCGCCTTTTTTGATTAAGTCAGCTGCTATACAAATCTTTTCCATCTGTGGCTTTTGCGAATCAACTTTCAACACTAACGTTTTCTTCATCGTTTACCTAGCTGTTAGAATCTATTCCAGACATTTAAACTTCTTTAAATTAAAAACGAGAGAAAACTACCGCTGGGGTTGTCAGACAACATAATAATCGATAACTTTTTTCATGCTTTTCGGTGCAGCCTGTTTGATGGCAAGCTGTTTCAGTATCTTTATCACCTGAGGTTGAAAACGAGCTATATCCGTTAAGGAGATTAACCCGACTAAACGTTTTCCATCAACCACGGGCAACTTCTTAATCTTCATCTGAAACATCAATTTAACCGCCTCTTCCAAATCCATGTTAGGCTCAACAACAACCAACGGGCTGCTCATAACATCCTTCACGCCAGTCCTAGTCGCATCCTTAGACTCTGCAACAACCCTCTTCAGCAAATCCCTCTCGGTTATTATACCCATAGCCTTCCCGTCCCTGACAGCGATTAAACATCCTATCTCAAACTTGTTCATCACTTCTGCTGCTTCTTTAACTGTTGCTTTCTCATCTATGGTTATTACTTCCTTCACCATTACGTCCTCAACCCTCAAAGACAAGGGAGTTTCCTTCTTCTCACCAGACAACAAATTCACGACTTTATTTTTCCAAGTCTAATATATAAATTGGTGTGCACAAAATTTTGACGTTCACTGACCCAGCAGCTTACGAACCAACCCTTCAACATGCTCACATGAATTTTTCCACGTTCAAACTTTTCCTTAGGCTTCGATAACGGGCGAGTAGCGTCAACGTTTTTTGCATGAATGACTACCGACGTAATGTGCGGGCCAGCATCCTTCTCAAAATGTGTTAGAATGGGAATTCTAGACAAGTCTGGCTTTTCTGTAATTTCCTTCACTACACCGTCTTCAAGAAACCTCGTTTTTTGTGGCGAACGCCAAGCTTCAACCAACCTACTGTAAAGTTCATTCTGGTTTATGTTGTGCTTCACAGATTCTTTTTCGAGTTGCCCAAACGGTGGCAACGACCTTCGTCCTATAATTTTTTGATTCTTCAAATAAGAGAATCAGTCCTTTATTGTCGCATTTCTTAATGATGAATGGAACTTCGAAACGGTGGAGGCTCTATCTTTTACGTGTAAAATTTCCCCTTTCGTTTCCACTTGTTTAAGGTAACTTCTTAGGCTTATGCCGTGGCTCCCTCTTTCTCAGGTTGGGTGCCGACAACTTTTTCAAGCAACTTCAGGAAAATTGATTGACCATGCATCTCATCAATGGTTTTCAAATACACGGAGACCAACGCTATCTTTTTCTTTCTGGAAGCCAAATGCTCAGCAAACATGCGGGCTGAAATGATGTTCCTATCACCTAAAAGGACGGACGAGGAAGGTGGCCCAAGCAAATCTTGAGGTTTGGGCACAGCTATTGCCAGTGTTCCAAGCTTATCTTCGTTTTCACTTAAAAGAACAAAACATGAATTTTTCGTTTCCAAATACACCGCCAGAAAATGCACATTCTGCTCAACTATTTCATCTTTAACAACTGTAGCACGTTCCATAACGAATCCTCACACTTGCTTATTAGCTTCATGCACTCACTATTTATTGTTTTCAAGGGTGCTACAATAAATGTCGAAAAATCAAGCAGAAAAGATTCTCAGAACACTTCAAAAAACTTTTACTTCGTCAAAACGGACAACCTCCGATAGAGACCCCTTCAAAACATTAATCGTCACGATAATTTCACAAAACACAGCAGCCAAAAACACAGCCAAAGCCTTCGAAAACCTTTCGAAGCAATTCCAAATACTACCTGAAGCATTAGCGAACGCTGAAAAAAGCAAAATTGAAGAATGCTTGAAAGTAGCTGGCTTGTACAGAAACAAAGCCAAAACAATAAAACAAGTTTCAAGAATCATCGTAAAAAATTTTCAGGGAGACTTAACACAAGTACTGTCACTGTCCTTCGAAGAAGCAAGAAAAGCTCTTCTGCAACTTCCAGGGGTTGGACCAAAAACAGCCGACGTTGTTTTACTCTTCTGTGCAGAAAAACCCACAATCCCTGTTGACACTCATGTTAATCGTGTATCAAAACGGTTAGGTCTAGCGCCAAAGAACGGAGACTATGAAGCCATTCGCAAATCACTTCAGAAACTCTACGATCCAAAAGACTACTTATCGATTCATATTTTACTGATTTCGCTAGGTAGAACACATTGCAAGGCTAGAAATCCTCTATGTAAACAATGCCCAGTGAACGTGCTTTGTCGATCAAGGCATGTTTAGGATAATAAATGACTGGAGCATAGAAAATCTACCCAACCAACCAACCAACAAAACGGTAATGGGGAAAAGTCATAGCTGAAGCCAATCGGAATTGGGCTTTACTTCCTCTTTTCCTTCATTTCCTTGTAGATTTCAATGAATCCGCATTTCTTGCAGTAAGTCGGAATAACCCTATCAAAGCTCCGCCGACCCTTTTTTGGAAAAACAATGACTTTCGGAAGGTTTTTGAGGAATTCTCCTTGAACCATTTCTCCGCCGCACTTTGGACACTTCTTAGCTTCACTCATGATTCTTCCCGAATCTGGATGATGCTCTTCAAGATATAAGATTTGCTCAGATTGGTGCGTAAAAGTTATAGCTGAACCGAACGTGTTAGCTTGAATTGTGAAAACTGAAAAGAGGTGATAGCTGAGTTGAAGGAATACGAATGTGTGGAAGTTAAGGACCACAAGGACATCGGTAAAACAATTGAGCAATGGCAGAAGAATGGATGGCGTCTCCACTCGTATCAAACAGCTGGCATGGGTGCGGGACCAATGGCATACAAAGTCAACCATTACTTGCTGTTTGAGAAAGGCGGGTAAGACAGACTTCCTTTTTTTTGTCTTCATTGAATTTGAATACCAAGCATAGGCCTCGCCAACTGGCACTCAACGTTTCTTTTTCCCAAGCGTGCGTCAAAAGGTGCGTTTGGGGGTAAAGTTTTATCCCTTTCTCCTCAACATTTTAGACCGTAAAAAATCAGACTGTTAATGCTGGATGATATTCTCTTTTTCTTTCGTCGGGGTTACTTGTTGGTTTTTCTAGAAGACCTATAAACGCCAGAACAAACTTTCTCAGATTCTTTGCATATGGATTAATTAATTCCTTTATTCTTTCCTTGTTAACTTCTCCCTTTGTCTCAAATACTAATTCAAAAAACGAATCACCCAACACCCTTGCGCAATGAAAGCTAACCAGACACCACTACGAATATCTGATGGCAATAACCAATTACAGCATCAATGTCTGAAGAAGAAAGAACATTAAGCAGGTCTTTGTTTTCCATCCAATCAAACGATTCTGACGTCACTACATCGTGTATTTTGTCCAGCGACTGCGCAACAACTCCAAGCTTCGTCTTATTCAGACTGTCAGGAGCCCCTGTGGTGAAATAGAGATAACTCCAAACAGCACCTGCCACATGTTTCAATTCGTAATACATGCTCCCAAGCTCTCCATTCAAACCCGGCGAAAGAATATCGCTTACTACTTTTGCCCCATAAATGCCATTTTCCGCTTGTTCAAATGTGGCGTTATCCGAAGTTTGAAGATATTGCTCAAGACAATCGGCTACCACTCCCGCTTGTACACCATAACTCCAAAACGCTCGAGCCCGAAACGTAGAAACAAGATTCTCATTATCCACACGAACATTCACATAGTAATACACATTCAAAACCACTGAAACCACCAAAGCCACAACAAGCAACACCACCACAATAACCATTCGCTTATTCAAACTTCACCACCACTCAAAAAAACCTGTCTTGTTACATTTAAGATTTGTCTAATATTGGTTGGTTGGTTGGATAGAAAATCTACAGCGATTTTCTCATTAGGTCAGAGTATGTTTTCCAAGATGGATTCCTCAAAAGAGGTTTTCAAACGTTTCAAAGTCTGATTGGTTTTCTTCTGCGAAAATCGGAGTTTCCTTCAAGTTCTCATCCAGTTTAACTCTTCCTACAGTGACTATCGAAATTTTTTCGGAGACAGGTGTATAGATTTTCATGACGTTCCTTCTGTAATCAATTTCTCGCAGAGAACCTATTCCGAGGAAATTCCGTTCATCATCGTATAAAGCCATAAGCAAGCCCTTTTCCTCACCCGTGTGAACCACTACAACCTTCTTCTTTGTGATTTCTTCCACATTCTTGATGTTTTCCGAATCTATCCAACGTCTTTTGCCAATAACTATGCAAATTTTGTCGCACAATTCTGCAAGATGCAACGGTTTCATTCCCAGAAGACCATAGATTTTTCCTGCCTGTGCCGTGTTTCCATAGTTCCTCCCTAGGCCAATTAACTCATCTTCTTCGATTTTCAACCAACTTAGAGGAATAGTCTTAACCTTGGCGTTTCTCAAATATTTCACATATCCAAGCTCCCGCAAACTTCTGCGTTTTTCTGTACTCCTTTGCCTTATGGCTGAGGGTGAATATACACTTACTTTTCTGAACTTTTGAAGGGCTTCTAAAAGAGATGCCAATTCATCTTTTTGTTGCATACATAAAATGATGTTGGGGTTGAGCTTCTCGGCGAGTTGAAGCTTGTACTTAACAGCGTCTTCTCCTTCAACCCAACCGTCACTATTCACAATGACAAAATCTGGATTATTGCTTAAAATCTTCTGTTTTGATGAGGCTAGGCCTTCTACCACCTTGTTAATGGCTCTGCTTGGCGAGGTGAAACCAACAAAAAAAGCATTTTTTGCACGTAAGCCAAACAAGTCCGTTAATGGTTTAGTTACAAAAGCATAAGAAACACTGCAAGGCGGGCCAATATCCGACTGACCTAAATCTCCATCTAGAATTGCTACTTTCTGTCCTTCATTAAGCAATTTGTTAATCAGGAACGTACAGAAGCTTGTCTTTCCAGAATCAACAGTGCCAATCACCATTGCAGTGAAGGGCCTAACTTGAGAGTTTAATAACTCTTCGAATGCCTGGAACCATGAGGATGGAATGGTGTCTCCATCTACCTCCTCGACTTTTGTGCTTTCTCCCACTGAAATGTCAAACGTGGCTTTTTCCTTAACAGCAAAAGGCAACCTTTTTCCTTCTCTTATCACGATCTTCCTCATGTTTCTCAATCTGGCACCAAATACTTCTACCTTACCTGAAACCACTGAAGCAGAAGCTGGGCCGTCAACCAGTAGTGTTTTCCCGCTTTCAATTGTTCGATTCATTGTTTTTCCTCCGTCTAAATGTATGACCGTTTCT
>Ga0315549_1005293_pt1 | contig 10578 bp, 10 predicted proteins | sample SalMarSW160200MG_FD_203101 | JGI IMG/M metagenome (GOLD analysis project Ga0315549, IMG submission 203101) | Salt marsh sediment microbial communities from the Plum Island Ecosystem LTER, Massachusetts, United States - Salt Marsh Sediment SW1601-200 ... | reverse complement strand
CTGTACCCAGAGATTTTTCAGACATCTGCCTTCTATTACCAGAAATTTATAGAAACTTCTCAGCGTCGATAACATCCTTGAGATAGATGATTCGGACTTCTCTTCCTCGTGTAATATTTGAAGAAAATCCAGTATCTGTTCCTTTGAAAGTTCGTAATGATTCTTAATTTTGCTGCCTTCGAGAAATACAATAAATCTTTTTAAATCTCTCAGGTAAGAATCAATTGTGTTGGGAAGGAGCAATTTTTCAAACCTTAAATATTCTTTATACTCTTCTATATCGTTTCTTATGTTTTTATTTTTTATCTTTTCCAATTATTCTTATATTAAATTTAGATAATCCCTCGATAGAAGTATACCGATAATAGTTTTAGCATCCTTGATTTTCCCGTTTTTTATATAAGTGAGGGTATCTTTCATTCTTAATTCGACTACGTCTAAAAACTCATCTTCATCCAGATTGTTTTCTTTTCTTTCGAAATCAATTGCCAGATATAAGTATAATATTTCATCACAAAAACCAGGAGATGTGTAAAAGGTAGATAAATGTATAAGCCTTCCTCCTGACGCACCGATCTCTTCTTTTAATTCCCTTCTCGCGCAGTCTGCAGCATTCTCATTTTTACCCATCTTGCCTGCCGGTATTTCTAATAACACACTGCCCGTGGGATATCTGAACTGCTTTACGAGGATTATTTTCCCCTCTTTGTTCAGCGGGACAATACCAACTGCACCAGGATGAGTGACCTTTTCCCTGGTAACAACTTTATTGTTTTGTAATTCAACTTCATCTACATGTAATTCGATTATTTTCCCACCGAAAATTTTTTTTGAGCTTATTCTTTTTTCAAAAAGTTTTTTCTTCATCGGAAGTTATAATTCTCGTAATGCCTATTTGATTATAGATCTACATATTTCAAGTATCAGCACGGCAAGTTTCTCTAACTGCCTGACTGCCACAAATTCCTTATTTGTATGAATGTTCTCCATTCCATTGCTTAGATTTAATGATATTTTTCCTTTGGAGTTAAAGATATTGATATCACTTCCCCCTCCCGAAGATACGATCCTGGGTTTTATTTTTAATTTTGCCATTGCAGCTTTAGCTATTTGTAACGGAATCTCATTTTCCTTTATCTCATATCCATCATATTCCCTTACAATTTCATAATCCAAAAGTGATCCTGTTTTAACGGCACTTTTTTTTAGTTCACCAATCATTTCTTCGGTGATCCTCTGAAGTTTTGACAGTTTTAGACTCCTTGCTTCCAGTTCCAATTTTGTATTTTCCGCAACTATATTTCTGGCAGAACCTCCTTCTATTTTCCCTACATTAGTTGTACTTTCCTTATCTATTCTGCCTATCTTCATATTTGCTATAGCGACAGCTGCAGCTTTTATGGAATTTATACCCTTTTCAGGCTCTATTCCCGCATGAGCTGATTTTCCTTTAAATCGTGCATAAATTGAATTTTGATAGGGTGCTTTATTTATTATTGAACCAATGTTTCCATCACTATCGAATGCAAAACCATATTTTGCCTTAATCGAATTTATATTGATGCATTTTGATCCAAGAACGCCGATTTCCTCGGAAATAGTAAAAATAATATAGATATCTGCAGTAGAAATATTTTTTTCTTTTATTACTTCCAAAACTTCTAAAATTGCCGCAACTGCTATCTTATCATCCCCTCCCAGTATGCATTCTTTATTTTTATTTATTACTTTTCCATCCTTTATCTGCGGTATGATCTCCCCGTTCACATTTACCGTATCGAGGTGTGCCGAAAGAAAAATCGGTTTGCTGCCTGATGGATTCCTGGAGCGGTATAATGCGATTATATTTCCAGTATTGCTTCCAAATTTCTTTCCGCATTTATCAATATTGACCTCAAGACCAAATTTTTTAAGCTTCATTCCAACATAATCAACTATTTCCTTTTCGTTTTTTGATGGGCTTTTTATTTTTAGAAGTTCAATAAATGTTTCAAGGAATCTTTTTTTATTTATCATTCTTTACTCTCTCTAATATTTAAATTTTTCCAGGTTTTTTTCATTATCATCTTTTAAAAATTTTAAAAACATTTACAAATATTACGCCTACAGCCAGCGCTACAGCATATATTATTGCAGAACTTAAAACAATCTTTATAAAGAAATCATAAAAGAAACCAAATGGGAACAGAGTTATTATGAGAGAACCTTCAGGAAAAGTAAAATTACCCTGCGGAAAAAATAAAAGATGAAAATTATCAAATAAAACAGGAAAATTTTTCCCGAGCAGATACAGGATTATGATAAAAAAAAGTATGAACACCGATGATATGATAAATGTTTTCCCAAGGTCCTTTATAAATATTTTAATATTTTTATTTATTAACAGTACAAAACCGATAATTATTAATATAATGCTTGAGAAATATAAAATAAATATCTTTGCCAGCAGTTTCCTGACATCGTTTAAGTGACTTACTTCATCGGGCGTAAAAAAAGCAACGGCACTTATACTTTCATCCGAATATCTTACCTGAAATGAAGGATCGAGGTAGTTAAGTTTCTCCTGGTATCTAAAATACCTAAAAATTTTTTCCGTGATATCCAGTACATCCTTTTTATTCAACACAGAAAATACATTATTTTCTTCATATAAAGTCGTATAGTAGTTCAGATTAAAAACATAATAAACAAGCGGTGTAAATAAAATTATTATAATAAGAAAAATAGAATTTATTAAAATTAAAGTTATTTTAATCCTGCTTTTTTTAAAATTCATTTTTATTTCTTTGTTTTCCGGGACGAATTCTTTATTGAGGCGCCTATAAAATCTCTGAATAGAGGATGAGGCCTATCGGGTCTGGATTTAAATTCAGGATGGAATTGAACCGCAACAAACCAGGGGTGATCTTTTATCTCAACTATTTCTGCCAGATTCTTATCTGGATTGATTCCGGTTACTATCATTCCTGCTTTCTCCAGTTTATCCCGGTAATCATTGTTTAATTCATACCTGTGCCTGTGTCTCTCATAAATGACTTTTTCCCTGTAAGCCTTATAAGCTTTGGAATCAATACTCAATTTGCATTTATAGCTGCCCAGCCTCATGGTCCCGCCTTTATCATTTATATTTTTCTGATCATACATCAGATCGATAACTGGATTTGCCGTATCCGGATCAAATTCGGTACTGTTAGCGTCCTTTAAACCGAGCACATTTCTTGCAAATTCGATTACCGCACACTGCATCCCAAGGCATATCCCCAGAAAAGGTATTTTTCTCTCTCTTGCACATTTTATCGCATTTATTTTTCCATTTATTCCTCTAAATCCAAAACCGTAAGGCACTAATATGCCGTCCATGTTGTTAAATATATCATCATTCGGACAGCTTTCATCAATGAGTTCAGAGTTTATCCACGTCAACTTGACATTTTTATTGAAAAAATACCCGCCATGGTTTAAAGATTCCACAATGCTTATATAAGCATCTTTTAATTTTGTATATTTGCCGACTATTCCTATTTCCACCTTGCCATCCAGATGATGTATCGTACCCACGAGTTTTTTCCAGCCCTTAAGATCGGATTTTCTGGTTTTCAATTTCAATTTCGATAGGACTCTTGAATCAAGCTTTTCTTTCTGAAGCATCAAAGGAACCTCGTAAAGATGTCTTACGTCAATGGCTTCTATGGTGTCCTCTTTTTCTATATCACAGAAAAGGCTTATTTTATCTTTTATGCTGTCAGTTAATTTTGTTTCACTTCTGCAAATTATAATATCGGGCTGAATCCCTATGCTTCTCAGTTCTTTTACACTGTGCTGGGTTGGTTTTGATTTCAATTCCTCTGTAGTCTTTAAGTAGGGTATATAGGTGACATGTACGTACAGGACATTTTCTTTCCCTGCATCTTTTTTAAACTGTCTTATCGCTTCGAGGAAGGGCAGACTTTCTATATCACCGACTGTCCCTCCGATTTCAGTAATTATGATATCGGCTTTTTTTCTCATCAGAGTTTTTTTGATGCTGGCTTTTATTTCATCCGTTACATGTGGAATCACCTGTATGGTAGCCCCCAGAAATTTGCCTTTCCTCTCATTATCGATTACTTCTTTGTAAATTCTTCCGGAAGTGAAATTATTATATCTGGAAAGATCTTCATCTATAAATCTTTCATAATGTCCGAGGTCAAGATCAGTTTCACCTCCATCATCGGTAACAAAGACTTCCCCATGCTGCAGAGGGTTCATTGTTCCGGGATCAATGTTTATATATGGATCAAATTTCTGAATGGTAATACTATAACCTCTTGACTTCAGCAGTCTTCCGAGGGATGCTGAGCATATACCTTTCCCAAGCGAAGATAAAACTCCTCCTGTTACAAAAATAAATTTAGTTTTCAATTTTTATCTTCCTCTCTGTTAAATCACATTTAATTATATTACATTTATCCAGAAGTTCTTCGGCATGCTTAACTGAAATATCACTTTCTTCCATCCCACTCATCATGCGAGAAATTTCTTTTATCTTGCTGCCAGAGTCCAGTTTTTTTATCTTTATCTTTGTCCTTTTACCGTCAGTGAACTTATCGATGAAATAATGAACATCGGAAAAACATGCAATTTGTGCAAGATGAGTAATGGCTATTACCTGACAGTTTTTCGATATCCTATATAGTTTTTCTCCAACTATGAGCGAAGCTGCACCGCCGATACCGACATCTATTTCATCGAATATCATGGTGGTAATATTATCAACGGAACCTATCACTGATTTCAAAGCAAGCATGATCCTTGATATTTCTCCACCCGAAGCAATTTTTCTGAGCGGTCTTTCTGTTTCGCCTTTATTTAAAGACATTAAAAATTCTATATCATCTATCCCATTTCTGGTAAATTTTATCTTTTCTCCATTTATTTCTATTCCATCATCACTGCCATTGTCAATTCCAAGAAGTTTGTACTCCGGTTGGAAAGATACGGATTTAAAACCAAGATCTGTCATCTCTTCGGTAACTTTATTTTTTAAATCAAACATTGTCTCTTTTCTCAATTCACTCAATGTCAAACCTTTTTCTATTAAAATATCCCTGGCTTTGTCACACAGGGCCTTCTTTTTTTCAATCTCACTATCCAGATTCTCGAAACTATCGATCTCCTCGTTTAATTTTTCTGCGTGCCTATTGATCAAATTCAAATCGATATTATATTTTCTTTTTATTTCCGTTAGCTTGAACAATCTTTCCTGAATACTATCCAACCTTTCCGCACTAAAATCAAAATCGGCAAGATAATCATTAAGATTATGATTTATTTCTCTGATAATATCACTCACAGAGGCTATTTTACCGGTGAATTTTTTAAACTTATTATCAATTTCAGCAAGTTCCTCTATATTTTTATCAAGAACAGCAAGTTTATCGATAATCGATTGATTATTTGCATCTTCCCCTTCTAAAATCTTTTTACCTTCGGATGCAAGTTTGTAAATCTTTTCATAATTTTTAAGTATCCTTGTTTCATTTTCTAAAATCTCTTCCTCATTCTCTTTAATATCCAGTTTTTTTATCTCTTCGTATCTGTAATTTAAATCTTTTAGTTTTTCTTCCCTGATATCCTTCAGTTCTTTTAACTTTAAAAACTCTTCCCTTCTTTTAAGATACTCTTCCAGTTTTTCGGAATATTCTTTCTTTGCGGCTGATATCCTTTCTCTGCCAAACCTGTCCACTATTTCTATATGAGTCTTATGATCCAGTAAATATTGATGATCGTGCTGACCATGTATATCCAGAAATAATTCCCCTACTTTTTTTAAACTACTAACCTGTGTAAATATCCCATTTACGAACGCCCTGTTTCTTCCAATCCTCGTCACCTCTCTCGTTATTGCTATTTCATCCGATGTATCGTCCTTTTCGATCAGTTTTTGAGACACTAAATAATCTAACACCGCAGGATTATCTTTGAAATCAAAATATCCCTGAACCATAAGATTATCCGCACCATCTCTTATCAAATCTACATCCGCACGTTCTCCGGTAAGGAGATTTATTGCTTCGATTATAAGAGTTTTTCCCGCTCCTGTTTCTCCGGTCAGGATGTTGAGTCCCTTGCCAAATTTTATTTTTACGTCATCTATTATTGCAAAGTTTTTTACCTGTAATTCTTTTAGCATATTTATAAAACCACTGAGTTATGCTTATTTAGATTCTTTCAATAAATTTTTCTTTGAATACTTTAAAAAAAGTATCTTTATTAAAAGTTATAAGCTTTAATTTTGATTTGGATTTCTTTACTTTAAATATATGATCTGGTTTTATACTGACCCGTACCGTTTTGCCATCGACACTTACGCTATCCCTCTCATTTCTGGAACTCACCATTATTTCCAGTTCATTGTCCGGACTCAGGACTATACTCCTGCTTAGTAATGTATGGGGACATATAGGGGTTATAATTATTACTTCACTTTTTGGTTCTACAATCGGTCCGCCTGCCGAAAGAGAATACGCAGTGGAGCCGGTCGGCGTAGAGATTATTATCCCATCTGCAGCAAACTTTTTTATCGATATCTTATTTACAATAATCTCAAATCTTATTATTTTACCAAGCATGGATCTTGTTATTGCAAATTCATTTAAAGCAAGATAAGGAAGTTCTTTATTTTCTATTATTTTATTATTCTTAAAAAACCTGCCCTCAAGCAGCATTCTTTTTTCTGTTTCATATTTATTTTCCAGCAACCTGTCCAGGGCTTCATATATATTACATTTTTCTACGACAGTCAGAAATCCCAGATTTCCTACGTTGATTCCCAGTACAGGGATTTCTTTTAAGAAAGAATATTTTGATGCCCGTAGGAACGTCCCATCTCCCCCTACCGATATTATTACATCATTTTTATTGCTGAATTCCTCTTCTGATACCGAAGAAAGTCCAAAAACTTCGGGCATTTTATCTGTTTCCACAAGAAATACCCTGATATCGCGATCTTTCTTTATCAGATAATCATAGATTTCTTTTGCAATTTCTATTGCTTCCTGTTTTTCATTATTTGAAATTATTCCAATATTTTTCATTTTTTTACTCGAGACTGATTAAAATACAGATGCGCGCTATCAACCACATCTTTGATTATTTTATCATAATTTGAAACAGTTTCAGCTTCTTTAAAAGATTTTATCAAAAAAATCCAGAATTCAATATTACCCCTGGAACCTTTTATTTTAGAAAAAGTGAAATTTTTTATTTTAATGGGAAATTTTACTATAAATTCTGCTATTTCTCTCAATACTTTCTGATGCAGATTTTTATTTCTGATTATACCCTTGCTTTCGACTTCTTCTTTTGCAAGTTCAAACTGCGGCTTTACGAGCAGTAAAATTTCTCCGTTTATATCCGTTAATTCAAGAATTTTATTAAAAATCTTTTTTATGGAAATAAAAGAAACATCCACAACTGTGATATTTGAAGTAAACGGAAGTTTGCTTATATCAAGATTTCTTATATTCGTTCTTTCCATAACGGTTACAAAGGGAGAATTTCTTATTTGCCATGATAACTGACCATATCCTACATCTACATCGATAATTTTTTCCGCTCCGTTTTTCAGTAAAAAATCCGTAAATCCACCTGTAGAGGATCCTATGTCTATGGCTCTTTTACCTGCTGCGCTCAGCCCCAATTCTTTAAATACTCCTTCTAATTTTAAACCGCCTCTGGACACATATGGTTTTTCCGAAGTTATCTCTATCCCGGAATTTGGATCAATGGCTATCCCCTGTTTTTGGACTATCATACCTTCAACCTTTACTTTACCCTCCAGTATTAATGCCAGTGCATTTTTTTCTGTAGATACCAGGTTCCTTTCCAAAAGTAAGGTTATTATTTTTTTCTTTTTTACATTTTTTATATCCTTTTTGATATCTTTCAGGCCTTTCTTACCAGTAAAAAATTAGCAATATTAACCAGCCATTCATAATCTATATCCATACTTTTTACAATAGCAATTGCCTTATTGATTTTATCAGCTGCAATTTCTTTTGATCTGGAAACACCCCACATTTCAGGGTAAGTATTTTTTTCCTTTAATATAATCTTCCCTTCTTTTTCTCCTTCCGTATGGCTATCAGTTGTTACATCTAAAATATCATCGGTTATTTGAAAAGCAAGGCCCAGATTTCTCGCATATTCGGTAAATTTTTTAAGATATTCATCGCTTGTCCCGCATAAAACTGCAGCACATCTGACGGAAGCGATTATTAGTTTTCCTGTCTTATTCTGGTGCATGTATTCTAACTGCTTCGAATTCATTTTTTTACCGGTATAATAGACATCCATTACCTGACCGGCTACCATGCCTTCTATACCCGATGCACAGGCAATTTCTTCCAATACTCTTATTTTCGCTTCGTTATCCGTTTTTTGATATTTTATTATCAGGCTGATTGCCTCTGCAAATAAAGCATCGCCGGTAAGTATTGCTATATCTTCACTGAATTTTTTATGACATGAAGGCTTGCCTCTTCTGAAATCGTCATTATCCATAGAAGGAAGATCGTCATGTATAAGAGAGTAAGTATGGATAAATTCAATTGCACATGCAGTAGGTAGAAAAGTATGATAATCTTTCCCGATACTTTTTGCCGTAATCAAGCATAATATCGGCCTGAATCTCTTTCCGCTATTTTCTATGCTGTATTCAATTGCGTCCCTTAAAATTTCCGGAATTCTTTTATACTTTTTTACATAGTATCTTAAGCTATCATTTATTTCTTTTATTAAAAATTCCGGATAAAGCTTATTCTTGTTCAAATCATTTATTTTTATATCAGACATTGGAAATTCATTCCATGGATGACAGCATCATCCATTCATATTATTTAAAATCTTTCCTAATATACCATTTATAAATTTTGGAGTATCTTCTTTTTGCCCCAGACTTTTAGCAATCTCTATAGCCTCGTCGACCGAAACCTTTAAAGGTATATCATCTTCATACAACATTTCATAAATGGCCACCCTAAGAATATTTCTATCGATAATCGCTATTCTTTCAAGAGACCAATTCTCGACAACATCCATGATCGTGCTGTCTATTCTTTTTTTATATTTATCCACTCCCTTTACCAGTTTTAAAGTAAACTCGTCATATTCTTTGCCCGCCATTGAATTACTTTCCAATATCTCGCTTATTTTTTTCCCAAGTAGATCTCTTTGATACAATACTATTATCGCATTTTCTCTGCTTTTTCTTCTGGCAATCTTAGGCATGATCTTTAATATAAATTGTACTTAATATTGGTCAGGTGCTTACCCTGGTTAAATACTCCCCATTTCTGGTATCGATTTTTATTACATCTCCGGTATTAATAAATAATGGGACCATGACTTTAGCTCCTGTTTCTATAACTGCAGGTTTGAAATTTGAACTTACAGTATCGCCTTTTATTCCCGGTTCGGTTTTTACTACCTTCGTTTCTATAGTAATTGGGAGATCTACAGAAATCGGCTTTCCCTTATAAAATATAACTGCGATTTCCATATTTTCCAGTAAATAATCTTTCTGGTCCTCGAGTATCTTCTCACTTAGCTGGATCTGTTCATATGTCCTGGTATCCATGAAATTATAATGCTGATCTTTATACAAATACTGCATTTTTTTAGTTTCCAATATTGCCTGCTCCATTTTTTCACCTGCCCGAAAAGTCTTATCGATAATGGTCCCCGTATTCAGATCCTTTAATTTCGTCCTGACAAAAGCACCGCCTTTACCGGGCTTTACATGTTGAAAATACAATATTTTACATAATTGACTATCATATACTATTGTCATTCCGTTCTTAAAATCACTGGTGCTTATCATATATTGCCTTACTTCTTCTATAATTGCATATTTAGTCCGGTATAAAGAAAATTTTACTTGAATTGCTTAATATCTCACAGCCGTTCTTCTTTACAAGTACCGTATCTTCTATCCTTACACCGCCGAAATTTTCTAAATAGACACCCGGTTCGATAGTTATGACCATATTTTCTTTCAAAACCGCTTTACTTTCGGAACTAATTACCGGGTCCTCATGTATCTCAAGGCCCACTCCATGACCAAGTCCATGGCCAAAATTATCTCCGTAACCTTTAGATGTTATTAACTTTCTTGCTGCCCGGTCCAGTTCGCGGCAACTGATACCTTCCCTGCATTCTCCAACTGCCAGGAGCTGAGCCTCTAAAACTATATCATAAATTTTCTTAAATTCATTGCAAATTTTATTACTGCCTATAAAAATCGTCCTCGTCATATCCGAGCAGTAATTCTTGAATCTGCACCCGAAATCCATAAGTATCAAACCTTTTTTTATCTTCATTTTCCCGGGAATATAATGAGGTATGGAAGAATTTTTATCATAGGCAACAATAGTGTCAAACGATTTTCCGCTGGAATTATTTTTTATCATCAGCTCTTCCATCTTGTATGCAAGTTCTATTTCTTCATATGTTTTTATTTCAGATGCACTTAGATTTATTATATCCTGATAGACCTTATCGGCTATCCTGCATGCTTTCCTGATACTGCTAATCTCA
>Ga0315549_1005291_pt1 | contig 10583 bp, 10 predicted proteins | sample SalMarSW160200MG_FD_203101 | JGI IMG/M metagenome (GOLD analysis project Ga0315549, IMG submission 203101) | Salt marsh sediment microbial communities from the Plum Island Ecosystem LTER, Massachusetts, United States - Salt Marsh Sediment SW1601-200 ... | reverse complement strand
CGTGGATAAGCCATTGACATTGAAAAGCGCCAGAACATTGCACATAACATACAATCTGCCGATAAGCAGGACATCAAAGTTCTGGGAAGGTCTCAGGGAGGGAAAAATCTACGCAACAAAATGCCAGAAGTGCGGAAAGTTACATTTTCCTCCAGTTGCTGATTGTGGGGACTGCGGCTCATCAAACATGAAGTGGACCGAGTTGGAGGGGGAGGGTGAAATTGAAACTTTCACGCAAGTAGTTGTGAAACCAGCCAGCTTCTCGAACGAATCCAACTACATTGTTGCTATTGCTCGGCTTAAGGAGGGCGTCAGAGCGTTGGCTTGGCTGATTGGTGTGGAAAGAGAAGATGTACAAGTCGGCATGAAGGTTAGGCTCGTGGCGAGGGTTACCTCTGATGGAAGGGTCAGTTACGAGTTTATTCCAATCTAGACTGGGTGAAGGAGACGACGGGTGAAGAGATACAGCGTGTGGCTGTTATTGGAACTGGATTGATGGGGCATGGGATAGCTCAGGCTTTCGCCGTGAAAGGTTACGAAGTGAATCTTCTGAGCCGAAGCAAGGACAGTTTGGAGAAGGCGCTTCAGGAGATAGAGTGGAGCTTGGGCAAGTTTGTGGAAAAAGGCAGAATCAGCAGAGATGAGGCGGAAGCGGCTTTGTCAAGAATCAGAACAACCACTTCGTATGGGGAGGCGGCAAGGGATGTTGATTTGGCTGTTGAGTCTGTCTCGGAAAGCATGGAACTGAAGAGGAGGGTCTTCTCGAAAATTGATGCAAATGCGCCGTCTCATGCCATAATAGCAACTAACACTTCCACATTGAGTGTAACTGAGATGGGGAAGGCAACAGGAAGACCTGAAAAGACTGCTGGAATGCACTGGTTCATCCCCCCACAGTTGACTAGGCTGATTGAAGTGATTAAGGGCGACGACACCAGTAGCGAGACCCTGAATGCAATAATGGCTGTTAGCAGGAGACTTGGAAAAACGCCGATATTATGCAAGAAGGATGCTCGTGGATTTATTGTCAGCAGAATTCTTGTGGCAGTTTTTAACGAAGCCTTCTGGACATACATTCGCGGAGAAGCATCTAAGGAGGAGATAGATGCATCCGCAAAATATAGTGGCGGTTTTCCCATGGGCTGGTTCGAACTCGTTGATTTTGTTGGAGTAGACATCGAATATGATGTTAGCAAGATTTTGCATGAAGCCCACGGTGAAAGATTCCAGCCATGCCTAGAAGTTACTGAGCCTCTGGTGGAGAAGAAGAAATTGGGTCGAAAGACGGGAAGGGGATTCTATGACTGGAGCAAAGGTAGACCACGTATACCCTCTGAATTGGCTGGAGAATACGATATTGAACGGTCTTGGGCTGTTGCTGTGAACGAGGCGGCGTGGATGGTTCTAGAGGATGTTGCAGAGCCGGAGAGCATAGATTTGGGGATGAAGCTGGGGACAGGATGGACTTCAGGTCCCTGCGAATACGCTGACAATAAAGGGTTAGATTGGATGTTGGATAAGCTGGAAGCAGCCTACAGCCAACACAAAATGGAATTGTATAAGCCATCTCCTCTGCTCAAGAATTATGTGGAAAAAGGCTGGATTGGCAAAAAAGCGGGAAAAGGATTCTACACGTACACCTAGAAGCAACTGGTAGCTGTAGTTTCAGAAAAAAGCTTGTTTTCAACAATGAAGTATTATTAGTCTCCAAACCCTAGGTTTTTTATCACTATTATTAAATAGGAGTAGTTACACTATACTCTATTACGTGAAAAGTTTGAACGAACCCAAAAAGTTGATTGAATCGCCTCATGTAAGTGTAGCCTTTGAGAATCTATCAAAGAACAGCAGACAGAATTATCTGGCAACATTGAGACAATTCCTAAAATTCCTAAACAGTAGGGAAGACTTGACAAAAGAAATCACAGTGGATGACGTAGTTACTGAAGCGAAGACAAACATTAAAGAAACGCAAGAGAAGATTGACCAATTTTATCCATGGCTCCAAGGCAAAAAAGTGCAGGGATATTCCCAGCGGGAGAAGGGCATGAGGGAAAGTTCAGCCAACCAACTTGCATACGGTTATCTTCGAGGATTCTTTTCTAATCTTGACATGCCACTGGAAAAAAGGTGGGCAAAAAGAATTCCAAAAGTTAAGCATGTGAAACAGGCAATCAAAAATGACAATCTTTACACATTTTATGATGTGGATGAAAAAACAAAAACCATTCAGTTTAACAGGGAACTGATGCAAGAATTCCTCGCCAACCTGAAGTTGCGTGATGTGGCGATAACTTTGGCTATGTTATCCAGTTCGCAAGATTCTGGCGACCTATTGAATTTGAACGTGGGCGACATTCGAGAACAGAAGGACAAGAACAGAATTTTCTGGGAGGGAACCCGAAACAAAACGGGGGTTCCATTTAGAACATTTCTATCCAAAGAGGCGACAAGATTTGTTAGGAAATACTTAGAACAAGAAAGGGCAAACGCAAAACCAACTGACCCCCTATTTGTTTTTACCAGAAACGAGAAGGAGAAACGTGTAACGCCAGGAAACCTTGCCTCTGTTCATCGTGAAGTTGCCAGAAAGATGGGAATCAAATGGGAAAATGGAGACTACAATCCACTGCGACCAAAAAGAATGAGGCATCTTTTCAGAACAGCTTGTGACACTGCGGGAATCCCTGAACTTTACATTAACGCATACATGGGACACAGAAATCACATGGGACAAGAGTATAGTGAATTGAGTAAAGCAAAAATCGAATTGGAGTATCTTAGGGTTGAACCCTTCCTGACTGTTTATGGGCAATCAGAGGAAAGTTTGGAAATAAAAGAGGATATTCGAAAGATGGAGACTAGGGTTGTTGACTTGAACAGGGAAATTACTGAACAGAAAATAAAGAACATGCAATTGGAAGCCAAGATTGGCAGCATGTATGAGTTCGTCCACAGAAACTTTGACCCACTGTTGACGTTTGTTGACGCGATTTCCGAACTGCCAGAATTTGAGACACTTAAACAGAAGATGGTGGAAGCCAAGTATGCCAAAAAAGAAGACGATAAAGAACCGCCCGAAGTGAAAGTTGCCCCCACAAAAATCAAAGAAGCCAAAGAGGCGTTTAGAAATGCCAAAGAAGAAATGGAGGAAGAACAATGAAAAAAGTTATGTCAATAATCGCTCTATTGCTGGTTCTTTCCTTTGTTCTGGTTTCTCTTCCACAAATTGGGATAGTTAAAGCAGAAAGCACAATATATATTAGAGCAGACGGAAGCGTTGAGGGAACAGATAAGATTCAACAAGAAGGAAACGTTTACACTTTTATCGACAACATTGTTGGCGAGATTGTTGTGGAGATGGATAGTATTGTGGTTGATGGTGCTAGTTATACTCTACAGGGAATCGGAAATGGAACAGGAATATACCTTAGAAAAAGAACCAATGTAACAATCCAAAATATAGCAATAAAAAATTTCACCTATGGCATCTATCTTAAAGGAACTTTCACCCAGAGGTCAATTAACAACAAACTCCTTGGAAACAACGTAACAGATAACACAGTTGGAATTATTCTCGACTATTCGCCATATAATGTTCTTAGAAACAACCGCATGGCTAACAATACATACAACTTCAAGGTTTTGTGGGATTTTCCACCTACTGAAGCATCCGATTTTATTAACGATGTTGACGCTTCAAATACTGTTGATGGTAAACCAATCTACTATCTGGTAAACCAAAGTAATATGGTCATAAGTCCATCCACCTTTCCAGATTTGGGATTTCTCGCCCTCGTAGAATGCACAAATATAACAGTTCAAAACTTAGACCTTATCAACGAAGGACAGGGATTAATACTGGCACACACCACTAACTCGCTAGTGACTAAAAACAAAATAGCAAACAACAGTTATTGGGGAATTATTCTCGCTGATTCGCATAATAACAGCATTATTGAAAACTACATAATAGACAATGTCATTGGAATTGCACTCGAAGTTCATTCAGGAAATAATATTATTTCTGGAAATAACATAACAAACAATGCAGGCGGTGTCAATCTGTATGGTGTCTCGAACAACACTATTTCTGCGAACAGTATAACAAACAGCAATAGTGGCATCAGTCCTATGCGTAGCGACAACAACAGCATTATTGGAAACACTATAATGAGCAATGAAAATGGAATTTACTTTGATTACTCTTATAATAACAGTATTTACGATAACAGCTTCATCAATAACACGAACCAAGTGTTTGACCTAATGTGGGTAAACCCTTGGTATCCACAGCGCTTATCAGTGAACATTTGGGACAACGGCACTACAGGTAACTACTGGAGCAACTACAACGGCACAGACAACAACGGTGATGGAATAGGAGACACACCATACGTTATTGACCACAACAACCAAGACAACTATCCACTAATGACTGAGTTTATTATCCCAGAATTTCCATCATGGACACCAATGCTCTTAATACTGACTTTGCTTGCAGTTGCTGTAGCCATTTACAAACGAAGACTAAGACCACACACCAACTAGCAATTAACATTGAGCATCTTCTAAGATTCTAAAATCGTAACAGGACAGAGACACTCCCCCGCCCTTCCAAATTTTTTGGATAAAAAAGCCACTTCTAAAAAATCGCCTAAGAAACAAGTCTAAAAAATAAACTTTTAAAGGTCTAAAAACTTGGCTACGGTCACACTCAAGAAAGTTACTCAAACTTACACGCATGACTTACAACTGAAAACCACAAAGTTCGAAATTTCTGGAAAAGCTCCCTTTGTAGAAAAATTTGTTTTGATAAAGGAAAAGAAAAATTATTCAGGTGAGATTGTCCTTTTAATTTATAAAAGCCACTGAAGCAACTAAAGGTTTACGAGTTAACGGGTTGGAGAGAGGAGAAAGAAAACGTAATGAAGCCATTCAGTTTTGTTCACGCTGCTGACTCGCATCTGGGTTATGCCCAGTATAATCTGGATGTGCGCCGCAGAGACTTCAACAACGTGTTTGGGGAACTGGTGGACAAAACAATCGAACTGGAGCCAGACTTCATGATAATCGCGGGGGACATCTTTGAGCATGCCCGCCCATCAAACTCCACCCTCGAAGCGGCTATAACCAACTTTCGGAGACTCAAAGACGCTGGCATACCAGTCCTCGCCGTTGACGGCTCCCACGATTCCGCACCCAACGCGATAACAAGCACAATCCTCAACCCATTAGACAGTGCAGGTTTGATCTGGTACTTGCCCCGCCATGAAGGCGCCTGCTGGAGAAACGAAAACTGCTACGTTTACGGCATCCCCAACTTTCGAACAGCCAGAAAAACCCAAGAAGAGTTGCCTGCCTTTCTGGAACAAAACAAGCCCACGCCTGACCCCTCCATATTCAACATCTTTGTTTTTCACATGGCTTTGGATATTCCCGCAATCAAGCCGCCCAAAATGGAAGCTGAAGCAAAACCAGAAAGTCTTCCGGAAGGCTTCAACTATTACGCTGGCGGACATATTCACAAGCCGTACAAGTCTAGTTTCAAGAATGGTCTTCTCGTGTACAGTGGAAGCACTGAAACGGCAAGTTATGATGAGGCAAAAATCGAGAAGGGCTTCTACCATGTTAAAGTCAGCAAGAATGGAAAACCAAAACTGGATAGAGTGAAGCTGGAGACTCCGCGTAAGTTCATTATTCTGGAGCAGACCTACACTGGTTTGACCCCCTCGAAGATAACTGAGGCAGTGGTGCAGCTGGTGAAAGAGAATGATGAACCGGAAGCGGTTGTAGTTCCTGTTATCCGCGGAGTATTGCCCGCTGAGGCTGCACGTGGAGAAATTGACCTTGCGAGAATAAGAAATGCTGGCGAAAAGTCTCTTCTTGTTCACCCAGTTCTTCGGCTTAGAGAAACCGAAATTTCGGAGGATATAATACGTTCCATCTTCGGGGGAGACCTGAAGGACCTGACAACAAAGGCTTTCGAGTACTTCTTCGAGATTTTCTCTGAAAGCTACAGCAGAACGGAGAGTGAAAAGATTGCGAGGCTCGCCTTTGATCTAATAAGCCCTTTGGTGGAGAAGCGTGAAACGAGGGTGAAGGAGAAGCTGGAGGAGTTTCTTTGAAACTGGAGTCCCTGCAGCTGGAGAACATCAGGTCGCATGTCAAAACGGTCATCCCCTTTGTTAATGGATTCAACTGTCTGGTGGGCGGTCTGGGGCAAGGAAAGTCCACGGTTCTTTACGCCTTCGATTTTGTGCTCTTCGGAGACCCATTAGGCAGAAGCTACGATTACCTCCTCAGAGAGGGCGCTGAGGAAGGGAAAGTAACAGCGGTTTTCGTTCAGGACGGCAGAACCTACAAGATTCAACGAGCACTTCACAGACGCGGAAATGGCATCAGCCAAGACATTGACCAACTCAAGTTTTACCGAGACGGCAAGTTGGTTGCAGGCACCAAAAACGATGCAGTTGCCGAGGAGCTTAAGTCTCTGACTGGACTGGACAAAAAGCTTTTCCGAGAGGTTGTTTGGGTGCGCCAAGAACACCTCAAAGAACTGTTAGACATCACGCCAAGGCAACGCCAGAAAAAGCTGGATCAGCTATTCGGACTCTCCGACTACGAAACGGCTTGGAGCGAGTTGCACCAGTTTGAGAAAGAATATGAAGGCGAGAAGAGTGCTTTTGAACAGGACGCAGACGTAATCCGCATCAACAAACTTGAGGGAGACTACATCAGCGCGGTTGAAGATTTTTCATCCGTTACAAGTCAACTCAAAGACGCGAAGGAAAAACTTGCCCAAGCAGAATCTATTCTTAAAGAGGCGACTGCCAATCTTGAGGGTCTTGAAGAGTTGCGAAAAACAACAGAGGCGCTGCAGAGAAAAGAGATTCAGATTCAAACAAACATCGTCAACATCAAGAATAGGTCCAGAGAAATTGCTGACCAAGCTGAAACGAGTAAGAGGCACCTTGACGAGTTAGAAGAGCAGTTGGAACAGATGGAGACGCAAGAAAAGTCCCATCGAAATGCACTCCAAGAAACTGGATTGGAAGCAGATAAAACGCTGGAAGACCTGAGAGACTATCTTTTTGCCGTTGAGGAACAGTTAAGGGACATAGGCGGTGAAGAGGAGGCTACGAAAAGAGAGATGAGCGCGTCTCAGAACAGGATTTCAAGCCTAAAAACTGAAAACAAGTGTCCCACCTGTCTGCAGAACCTCACTGGAGACTACAAGAAAAGCCTCCTCGAAAACCTTCAGGAAGAAAATGCTGACCGAACAAAAAAGCTGGCGGAACTGCAGAAGAACCATAATAAACTGAAGAGTCTCCACAGCACCGTTAATCTAGCTTTTTCGAATCTGCAGCAGCTTATCCCGCGAATCGGAGACATAAAACGTCAGGTTACAGAAAAGCAGGAGTCACTGACTAAGCTCTCTGCAGAAGTTGAAGCGTCACAGAAACAAGAGAAAAAGCTTCAGAAGCAACTTGATGAAACGCGGGAGGAGATAGCTAAATTTGATGTTACTGAGTTGGAGTCTGCGCGAAAACTGCAAAAAAACGCTTTTTCTGGTCATCTTAATGCCAAGCACGAAATGGAGAGTTTAGAGCAAAGAAAAACTGATCTCGCGTTACGGGTAGATGAACTGAAGGAAAGATTAGACAACGCTCAAAAGAAGATTGAACGAAAAGAAAAAATCGGGAAGCTTCTTGGGATCCTCGACCAGATACGAGGCGCTTACAGAAGCATCCAGCCTAAACTTAGAAGCGAATTCGTTACATACCTTCAAAGGGCTGTTCAGCAGGTACTAGACAGCTTGGTCGGAGATGTGGGACCAGCATTGAATGTTAAAATCGACGAGACTTATTCACCTTTTGTAAGCAGCGAAGAGGGTTATGAGCGGGAGGTTTCGAATCTTTCAGGCGGAGAACGTACGCTGCTTGCCTTCGCCTACCGCATAGGTATGGGGCAGCTGATTATGCAGTCTAGAACAGGTCATGGACTTTACATGCTTCTATTGGATGAGCCTACAGAGAGTCTGGGAAGAGAAGACGGCTCCGTAGAACGGTTGGCTGAGGCGGTCAGTCGCTTGAAGGCTATCGAACAGATAATCGCTGTAACCCACAACGAAGCCTTCGCAGAAAAGGCGGAGCATGTAATACGCATCGAGAAAGAGGCTGGAGAAAGCCAAGTTTTCATAGAGAAGTAATCCCTCTATTAATTGAAGTCCATGTTAGAATATGAAAAGTAGAATTATCTTATAATCATCAAGCCGCTTTTAATAAAGTGGGAGAAAGAGTGAAAAAGGTTTATTTTCTAAAGAACTCTTCGTAGTAAAGAGGTGTTTCTTATGATAGAGAATTTGAAACCAGAAGTTATTGAGGCAATGCTTGACTCTATGCCTATTGAAATATCGTTTGTCGATGAGAATGATGAAGTCAAATACTTCAACAAGAATGGTGACAGAATCTTTCCTCGACCCAGAAGCATAGTTGGCAAAAAGGTTCAGCAATGTCATCCTCAAAAGAGTGTGCATAAAGTCCTCCAGATTTTGGAAGCCTTCAAAGATGGAAAGGAAGATGCAGCTGAATTCTGGATTAACCTAAAGGGCAGACAAATATACATCAGATATTTCCCAGTTCGAAATAAAGATGAAAAATATTTAGGCACATTGGAAGTCAGCCAAGACATCACAGACATCAAGAAGATTGAGGGAGAAAAGAGGCTTCTGGATTGGCAATAGACTAGTCTAATTAAGGGTAACCCTGTTCCCGTTATTCCGCAAGTCATAAAAACTGAGGCAATAATCTGATTATGATGTTGTATGACAAGAAAATTTGCATTGTATCTGATTTGTTTGGCAGTTCTAGTTGGTATGCTATTTTCGGCAGTTGTTTCCGCTGATGTTGTAGTGGGCGTGAAAAAGGGCGACTGGATAGAATACAATGTAAATGTTACTGGCGACGTTCCCGAGGAACATGATGTAACATGGTGTAAAATTGAAGTCATAGCTGTTGAAGAAAAAGCATTGATGCCAAAATCACGTCAAGATATTCTGATGAAAGAGAAGAAAGTGAAAATTATACCCTGAATCTGGAGACTGGTCAGATCGGAGAAGGCTTCATTATCCCCGCAAACTTGAATGCTGGTGATGTCTCCTTGGAGTCAAATGAGGGCACCATAATGATAAGTGAAGTTAAGGAGAGAACCTACGTAGGTGCAAACCGAAAGGTAGTATATGCAAATGCCTCACAAACCCTATTCTATTGGGACAGGTCTACAGGCTTTCTTGTTGAAGCAACCTCATCCTATCCTGATTTCACCATCATTACGAAAGTGGAAGAAACAAACATGTGGCAAGCTCAAATTTTCGGGATAGACCCATTTGTCTTCATTGTTCCAATAATTGCAGTGATAGTTGCTGTTTCAGCAATCTTCCTGATGCGTAAAATGAAGAACTAGTTAGTTCCCTTCTTAATTTTCTGAAGGTTCCCCAGTAACAGGTAGGGGCGGTGCTGTGGAAGCCAAAGCCCAGCCGATCCATGCTACCACAAAAAGAACAGCGTAGACTATGATTATAACTGGAATGATTATCGCCCATTCGCTAAGGGTTTTTCCCAAGAATACCACGTCTTCTGGAGCCATGAAAAGCCAACAAAAATACCCGATCATAGCAACTATCGCTAGGGCAAAGATCAGAACACCCAAAGACCTGTCTCTCAACCGATTTCACGCTCGAACTAAACGCTAAACTTCTTCTCCACTTAAAACTTTCGAGACTACCTTTCCTCTGCAGAAAAAGAAATTAAAGAATGATCTGCGGTTATTGGTAGCAACCGCATATTTCTGGGAGCAAAGATGCAGATACAAAAAATCTCAAACACTGTAACTTCTGCTTTGGCGTACATTAAAGACGCCATTGAGCCACAAACTGAAGGAAATGAAAAAAAGGTTATGCAGCTGACTTGGAGAGCAGCCTCTGACCTAGAATACGGGCTCTTCCTCTTCTCCCTCAAATGCCCAGAGGAAACCCGAAGTTCATCATGGAAACTTCCACCCATAAAACAGCCTAAAATAGAATTCCTGCTAGCCTCTACGCAAGACCTTCTAAAAGAAGCCGCGAAAAGTCTTGAGGCAGATGACCTCAAAGAAGCCCACAAAAAAATGTGGATAGCCAGAGGACAACTCTTAAGGATTCATGATTTCTTTGAGAAGAAACAGAGGAAACTCTAGGAGCTTTCTCGCTGTCTATGCTACTGTCTGCAGTTTAACCATAGGTTTTGGCTCGAAATAAGGACAGAAAACTACGTCATCCACGTATTCTCCAAGCCGCTCGCAATAGATTCTTGTTGATGAAATGATGGCTTCTTTACAAACCTTACATCGATTAAACGAGGACTTTCGCCTCACTATTCCCAAATTTATGCACACCCCAATCTAAACTCGTTAGATTGATGGTATGGACCAGAATTTCTGATAAGTGTTATGAAGCACAAATCAATATCCAAAATAGACTTTCTACTCAGAATATTCTTTTCTCTCTTTTACTATGAAAACGTTTTCTCCGCCAGAAATAACCC
>Ga0315549_1005281_pt1 | contig 10596 bp, 13 predicted proteins | sample SalMarSW160200MG_FD_203101 | JGI IMG/M metagenome (GOLD analysis project Ga0315549, IMG submission 203101) | Salt marsh sediment microbial communities from the Plum Island Ecosystem LTER, Massachusetts, United States - Salt Marsh Sediment SW1601-200 ... | reverse complement strand
TCAAGATTTTCCCACCAAGAACTAGATGCTCTGATCAAATCTGCTCGAGTATTTATATAATCCGGAACATCGTTTAAGGGAAGATGATAAACTGGCTCGGAAGGAGACCTTAAAGATTCCAAAGCTCCAAATAACCCTTTACTATAATCACACAGGGTTCCATCCATATCAAAAAGAGCTATAGGTTCTATTTCATGTAGATTTGCCATTTCACAAATCAATCACGCCTTCTTTTGTTAAAGCTGCAAATCTTATTCCAACAGGTAGATTGATGAGAGCAGAAATAAGTGCCATGTGCTCTTTGCCGTTGCCAGAAGCAATACTTAATGCAACTTCTGTGCTCTTGATTTTTCCCTTAAGTTTTTTTGATAATTCTTCCCTTAAATCTTTTATTCTTTTATTTAAATCCACTTCAATAAACTCAAAAGGTTTCTCATGTGTGAATTTCTTTGCGAAATTGTCACCAAGAACAATTACTTTTTCCCACTCACCGTATTTAATCAGGCCAGCAACCTGTGCCCAGCTTCCTTTTCCCGAGGATAAGAGTGTTACAAGTTCCATTTTTGAGACAGACAGGGATTATTTATAAGGATTGTTGTAATAAGATTTATAAACCAACTTTATCTTTGAAAAATACCGATTGAACAACATCGTTAATGTATGGGTTCTATGACATTGACGCATAATGTTGGAGGTAAACAAATGGAATTCAAAAAAGATCTAAAGAAGGCACTATCTGAGTTAAGAAAAGAAAAACAGAGAAAGTTTGACCAAACTGTAGACTTAATTATAAATCTGCAAAAATTCGACCAAAGAAAATCTCAGGTAAATCTTTTTGTCAGCGTTCCTCATAAAATAAAAGACAAAAAAATATGCGCTTTTCTGGAGAGCAAAAACAAAGACGCTGAAACAATCACGCCTGACCAGTTTAAAAAGTACTCTGATAAGAAGGAATTAAAGAAACTTGTAAAAAATTATGATTTCTTTATTGCACAAGCAAGTTTAATGCCAAAGGTTGCAACAACTTTTGGCCGGGCTCTGGGTCCTGCAGGAAAAATGCCTTCTCCCCAAATTGGGATTCTTGCAGACATCAATGAGAAAGCAATAACTGAGCTAAAGAAAAAAATAAACAATAGCCTAAAAATAAGAACTAAAGAGCCAAGCATAAAAGTTGCGGTTGGAAAACATAGTATGAAAGACGAAGAAATCATAGAGAACATCACGACTATTTACAACGCTATTTTGAAAACCCTGCCTAAGGGAAAAGATAATATAAAAAATTTGGAAATAAAATTCACCATGACTAAACCTCAGAAGATATCAATAAGGTAAAATGACTAAAAGAACCAAAAAAATCCCTAAGAGAAAAGTAAAAGAAGTTTCAGAATTAGCAGAACTGGTAAAAAGCAAAAAAACAGTTGTTATAGTTTCCATAAAGAACATTCCTGCTTCACAGTATCAGGAAATTGTTAAGATGCTCAGGAAAAAAGCAGTTGTTAAAGTTCCAAAAAAAAGCATAATCTTTCGTGCATTAGATGCGTCAGGAAACGAAGCTGTAAAAAAACTCAAAGAGCACATCAAAGAAAGTTCTGCAATTTTATTCTCAGATGTTGACGCATTTGAACTTTCTTCAGATCTTGTTAATGAAAAAATTCCTGCAAAAGCAAAAGCAGGGCAAGAAGCTCCTGAGGATATTATGGTTCACGCAGGTCCGACAGACCTTGTACCCGGACCAGCAATATCTGAACTTGGAGCACTGGGGATTCAAATCCAGATAGAAAAGGGAAAAATTAATATTAAAGAACCAAAAGTGATTGTCAAGGAAGGAGAAAAAATCTCTAGAGCTGCGGCGGATCTTATGGGAAAGCTTGACATGAAGCCATTTACAATAGGGTTCATACCGATTGCCGCATTTGACATAAAAGAAGGAAAGCTTTACTTAGAGATAAAGATAGATAAAGAGGGAACAGTAAAGAATTTAAAAGAAACGTTCTCCAAAGCACTGCAATTTGCTTTAGAAATTGGCTATTCAACACAGAACACAATCAAATTTATAATAGGCAAAGCAGGAATGAATGGAAAAGCACTGGAAAAAATCTTTGAAACTAATAAAAATCCTGAGTCTAAAGTAGAAGGGGAAAAACCAGAAGAAGACGAGAAAGAAAAGAAGGAAGAGGAAAAAGGGGAAGTGAAGGAAAAAAAAGATCAGCAAGATGTTCAACAAGATAAACAAAATTTGGAGGAAAAATAAATGCATTATGTATACGCGGCTTTGTTATTGCACAAGTCAGGGAAAGAAGTTAATGAAGAGAACCTGAAAAAAGTTGTTGCAGCTACTGGTACAGAGATTAGTTCTGATGAAGAGGTTAAGATTAAGTCTCTTGTTGCCAGTCTTAAAGGTGTTGACATAGACAAAGAACTGGAAAATGCCAGTTTTGTCGCAGCAGCTCCTGCAGCTGGCGCAGCTCCTGCCGAAGGCGAAGCAAAGAAAGAAGAAAAGCCTAAGGAAGAGAAGAAAGAGGCTGCAGCAGAAGGCTTGTCAGCTTTGTTCGGTTAATTTTTTATTTTTAGCAGGCAAGTCTAAACACTTTTATAGTTCTACGAACAATTTACAATATGCCTGCATAGCTCAGCCTGGTTAGAGCACTTGATTCGTAATCAAGGGGTCGGGGGTTCAACTCCCTCTGCAGGCTTAAGAAAAAAAACGCCGTCACCAGGAATCGAACCTGGATGCCCATAAGGGCCCTGGGCTCAAACCAGGTGGAATACCATTCTCCGCATGACGGCTTAATATTGGGAAGAGATCGACGTTAAAAAGCTTTCCCATCACCAAAAATTTTCTTGCACTTGCGCTCTTTATTGATTTATTTGTTTAGTCTCGTGCAAATACTCGCCTCCACCAAGGTCTTTTTATTGTGATAGGATTATCGTTTTCATCAAGAATATGATATTTTATTACTGGTTTCTCTCTAAGAACAGGCGCTTTTTTTGCTAGCTCCTTGTTAAGATCGTTAATTGCTCTATCAACAGATGCTCTTGGATATCCTTGCCCTATAAGAGCCCATTTCAAGGATTCAATAGTATAGCCTTTTTTCAGATTTTTCCTTAGATAGTCAACAATATTTCTTTTGTAATTTTCCATAAAAAAAGATAAGTGCAGAACTTTAAAAATATGATTGTGATTAATAAAGATATCAGGAGATTTTTACAGGCTTTTTACTTGCGTAGTATTTGACTGTGGAATTAAGCCGTGATTTTGATTCTGTAAATATTGTGAGGATTTTCTGACCTTTTTTTATCTTCTGACCTTTTTTTATGTGTAGATAAATCCCTGAGAATTTGTCCATAGGGCAGCCAGCAGCTCTTGCAAGAGAGTTTATTTTTTTATTTTCTATCTTAACTATCTTGCCTGACCTTTTTGCAAGAATGTTATGGGTAAAAGAAGTTTCTTTTAATTTTTTTAAGCTTCCACCCTGGGCTTCAATAATTTCTTTGAATTTTTCAAAAGCTTTTCCAGAGCGAAGAATTTCTTCAGCTATCTCTTTCCCTTGGCCTTTTTTTGCTTTTCCAGTCATTTCAAGTATCTGGGCTGAGAGGAAGATTGACTTTTCCTCAAGATCTTTTGGACCTGTTTCTTTAGGATCAAGAATATTAATTATATCCTTAAGCTCAAGGGCAGGTCCTATGCCATTGCCAATTGGCTGGCTTCCGTCTGTAAGAACGCATTTAATTTTTTTCTTAAAGTATTTTCCAAGATATCTAAATTTTCTTTTTATTCTTAAGGCTGTTTTTTTATCAACTTTTGCTCCTTCACCATAAGGGATATCAATTAGAATATATTTGCTTCCTGCTGCAAGTTTTTTTGACATTATTGACGCAATTAGCATGGCTTCAGGATCCATTTTAAGAGATTTCTCGATACGAATTATTTTAGAGTCTGCCGGCGCTATCCCTAGAGTTCCGCCCAAAATCATGCAGGCCCCTGTTTTTTTTATTATATCTTTAACTTCTTTTAATGTAAACTCAACACGGGCAATTGTTTCAATAACGTCTGCTGTTCCTGCCGGACTTGTTATTGCTCTTGAAGAATTCTTTGGCACGATTAAACCTGCAGCTGCACAGATTGAAACAACTAATGGTGTTGTTCTATTCCCAGGAACCCCCCCAATAGAATGCTTATCAACAATGAACCGACCTCTTAATTTTAATTGATTTCCATTTTTTAGAATAGCTTTTATCAGGTAAATTGTTTCCTTAAGATTCATTCCATATTTATATACTGAAGAAACAAAAAGAGCAATCTCTGTATCCAAAAGAGAATTATCCACTATGTCTTTTACGATAAGGTTTATTTCTTTTTCAGTTAAGGATTTATCGCGGGCTTTTTTCTTTATGTAATCCATACTTAAAGGAGGAGTCATCATATTCACCTCGACCTTTTTTCCGGATTTTAATTTTGAGATTTTTTTTAACTCAGAGGAGATTGCTATTTCATCTTCTTTAACGATTTTTTTTATTGTGCCTATAACAGCAGAAATTTCCCTTGGGTGTTTTGAGATTGTTTTAAGGGTTACCATATCCTGAGGATGAGCGCCTATTCTCTCTGCAGTTTTATCATTAAGTATTGCAACTGGAAGACCTGCAGACCATTTCAAAAGTTTTATTTTCAATTCCATTATTTTCAGTTCTTACCAACTCTTTTTATTTTTAAATTTAAAGTATTTGGATTATAATACTTTGAGAAAATAGTTTTTATATTTATTGAATTTTTCTCTCTTAATCCGGGATTTCCTCTAAAATAGAAGGCTTTTCTTTTCCTCTGTAAATTTCAAGGAAGATAATTAGATAAGAGATTATCAAAGGACCGAGGATAAGTCCGAGAATCCCAAAGAAGAACAGTCCCCCGATCATTGAAACAAAAAGTATTGCAGAATTTATTTTAGTTCTTCTTGATGTAATTAGTGGTCTTATAATATTATCGACACTTGAGGACATAATTCCAAAAATGAGGACTCCTATGAGAGTTATAGTAGGTGCTCCTGTGAAAAAAAGAGAAATTAACAAAGGAGCCCAGACAATAAAGGTACCTACTATTGGAAGAATTCCTATAAAAATTGCCAGTAGAGAAAGGAATAATGCATTAGGAACCCTGAATATAAAAAGACCTATCCCAAGAGTTATACCCTGAATCAACCCTATGATAATTTGCCCATAGATAAGAGAGGATGTAATTCCTGAAGAATATTCAAAAATTTTCTTTTCAACCTCTTTTGGAAATGGAAGTATACTTTTTACATATTCAATAACTTTTTGCTTATCCTTTAAAACAAAGAAAAGTGTGAAAAAGATAACCAGAAGATGGATCATTATCACAGGAAAATTAAGAATTATCTGGGCGAGATAGGCAACAAGATTATTTGCGATTTTGGAGGCGAAAGAAGAAGTTATTCCACCAAGGTCTGTTGCAAACTGTTCTGAAGCAAATAAAGAAGGAAAAACCGATTTGAGCATTGAGGTGAAATCTATTTTAAGAGTGAGCTGGTAAATTTCATAAGCCTGATTTACAAGAATCGGAGTAAAAAACCAGATAGGAATTATAATAATTGCAAGAAGAGCCAGGATTATAATCAAAGCTGAAATATTCTTTGATTTTGTGTGTTTGTAAAGCCAATCATAAACCGGAGCGAGAACAAAGGCGAGAACCAAAGCTATGATTATGGAGACTATAACAGGTTTTATTATAAAAAAAGTGAGCACTAATAAAGAGGCTATGATAATCATAGAGAAAGCTTTTTTTGTATAATCTGTATCTGCCATTTTATTCTTTATTTAAAGCAGAGAAATTTATAAAACTTGTTATATCTCTTGTTTTGAAAGAGTTTTTTCCAGCAGAAGTTTCTGGCGGAAAATTTATAAGCAAAATTTGACAGATAAGATTATGAATTTTATAAAAAAAATCTTTCAGGGAGAGCTGGATTCTCTTGTCCATCTGCAGTTTCAAAAGTTTAGCAGAGGAGAATTTAGTAATAAGGCCTTAATCAATGCTAAAAAAACAAAAGATAAGTATACTATTTCAACAACAGCGGAGTTTGCAAATGAGTTGGTGAGATTTTGCGCGGGAAAACTCGGAGACAATAAGGCCCAAGTCACAGGAGCAATTGTTTCAACAAGCGACCTTAAAAAAGAACTTGAATTCAAAGAAATAAAACAATTTCAGGGGGTTAAGAGATATCTAATTGATAAAGAAATGACTGGAAAGGAGATGCTATCATTACTTGAGAAATTCCCAAAATCATTTTTTGCTCTCAGTTTTTCTTTTGGCGATACTTCTTTGAAAATAAAACCAAAAGCTCCAAAATCAGCCAATCCAAAAACAAAAGGAGAAAGGCCAAAGCCTAATTTTTGTAAGATTGTTACCTTAAATCGTGAATTAGGGAAGAGTTTTGTTTTTGAAAAGCCGGATTTTAAGAAAGCAGAGATAAGCCACACTTATCTTATTAAGGAAATTAAAATTCCAGACGAGTTAAAAAAAACAGGTGATTTCTCAAAAATTAGAGAAGAAGCAAAAAAGAAAGGTATAATCATAAGAGAAGCAGAAATTGATGGGGAGAAGACTAAAAAAGAAAAGGAATTTGTAGTTTGATTTATTCCCCGCAACGCTTTTAAACCCTCTTTTTCTTGATATCTTATCATTCCAGATTGTGATTAGCAACTATCAATTGCTTTAAATAAGATAATAAAATGTTATCCGCTAAAATAAGAAATGCCTACAAGGAAAACACCAAGGAAAGGAAGTTTGCAGTACTGGCCAAGAAAGAGAGCCAGTAAGTTTTTACCTAGAGTTAACTGGAATGCTATTTCTGACCAAGAGGGTAAAGGGCTTAAGGGATTTATATGTTATAAAACAAGCATGGCTTCTGCATTCGTCAAAGACAATACTCCTGATTCTATGACAAAAGGGAAAAAGATTTCTGTTCCGGTTACAATTATTGAATGTCCGCCATTAAAGATTTTTTCTGTTAGATTCTATAAAAATAAAAAAATTGCTAAAGAGATTCTTGCGGAAAATCCTGATAAAGAACTAAAACGAAAGATAAAATTGCCAAAAAAGAAATCTAAGAAAATTGATGAAATTAAAATTGAAGAGCTTGATGATATTAGGATTTTATGTTATTCTGTTGTGAAAAAAACGAGTATAAAAAAAACTCCTGACCTAAGTGAAATTGGTCTATCCGGAAGTCTTGAGGAAAAACTTAATTTTGTTAAAGAAAACATTGGAAAGGAGATTTCTGCCATAGATCTTTTCAAGAAAGATGATTTGGTTGATTTCCGAGGACTTACAAAAGGCAAGGGCTTTCAGGGCCCTGTAAAAAGATTTGGGATTACCCTTAAATCGCATAAATCGGAAAAAGGTAGAAGAAAGCCTGGAAGTTTGGGGCCGTGGCATCCTGCAAGAGTTACTTTCAGAGCTCCAATGGCGGGCCAGCTTGGAATGTTCACCCGTACAGCTTATAATAGCAAGATAATTGAAACAGGAAAATCAGAAGCATGGAAAGAATCTGATAGATTAAACCACGGAAACATAAAAACAGACTTTATGATTGTTTATGGTTCTGTGCAAGGCTCTTCTAAAAGACCTCTTCTAATTACATCTCCCTTAAGAAAAACTAAAAAACAGGATAAAAAATCCTATGAACTTATTGAATTGAGATGAAAGGAAAAATTTTAGATATAAACGGAAAGGAAAAATTAAGCATTGATTTGCCTAAAGTCTTTTCTGAAAAAATCAGAGAGGACATTGTTGCAAAAGTTCTTGAGGCAAAAAAAACAAAGCAGCCATACGGACCTTCACCAATGGCAGGAAAACAGCATTCTGCCGCAGGAAAAACAGTACACAGAAGACATGTCTGGAGAAGCGGTTATGGAAGAGGTATGTCAAGAATTCCAAGAAAAATATTCTCACAAAGAGGTTCTTCATTTAACTGGGCTGGTGCAGAAATCCCTTCTGTAAGAGGAGGAAGAAGAGCACACCCTCCAAAATCATTATTTATGGTCAACACAAAAAAGATAAACAAGAAAGAGGTGCAGATTGCTCTAGCATCAGCATTCAGCGCAACAGCAAACAAAGAATGTCTTTTTTCAAAATATCAAAGATTAAAAGAAAGAGATATAAAAGAGATTCTTGAACTCCCAGTAATTGTTGAATCCAAACTTGCTTCATTAAAATCAACTAAGGAATTAAGATCAAGTTTGAAGAAAATTCTTGGAGAAGATCTTTTTAGAGTTGTATCAAAAAAGAAAAAAAGAAGAAGCGGTAAAGGAAAACTTCGTGGAAGAAAATATAAAACTAATGCAGGACTTCTGATTGTTACAGGAAGTGATGAGAGACTTAAAACAAAGAATTTTGAAACAAAAGGCCTCGGTAATTTGGGCATCGACAATCTTGCAAGAGGAGGCCTTGGCAGGCTTGTTGTTTATACTGAACAAGCAATTAAAGAACTTACTAATAAGTTCATTAATTCGTCTAAAATCCAAACTAAAGAATTAGGAGAGAAAATCAAAATAAAAAATCAAGGAGATGAAAAATGAGATTAAAGCCATTAACTACAGAGAAGGCAGTTTTAATGATTGAGGAAGAAAATGTTTTGACCTTTCAAACAAACAAAAAAACAACAAAAAAAGAAATCAAGAAAGAGATTGAATCTTTGTTTAATGTTAAAATTGAGAAAGTGAGAACTTTAGTTAAAAATAATAAAAAAAATGTTTATGTCAGGCTTAAGAAAGAATTTCCTGCGCTTGATGTTGCAACTAAAATAGGGATAATGTAAAAATGGGAAAACGAATAATACAACAAGCACGAGGACACGGAAGCGGAACATACAGAGTCAGAAGAAAGGCTTTTAAACACAAACTAAAAATCCCCGCAAATTTTGAAGGAGAAGGCACTTTAATCAAGCTAATAAACTCCGGCGGACATTCTGCGCCGATAGCAAAAATAGTTTATGAAAACAAAAGCGGAGGAGAAAAGGGGGTTTTTTATATTCCTGCATTTAAAGGAATGTTTGAAGGACAAAAAATAATTATTGGAGATAAAAAAGTCAAAGAAGGAAATATCTTAAAACTAAAGGACCTTCCAATAAAAACACAGGTTTACAACATTGAATCAAAGCCAGGAGATGGTGGAGTTTTTATAAGAAGTGCGGGGAGCTATGGAACAGTTAGCAGAATCGTTGGAAAAGAAGTTTATGTTCTTATGCCTTCGAGAAAAGAAAAGACATTTAACCAAAACTGCAGAGCTATAGTTGGAGTGGTTGCGGGCTCTGGAAGAGTGGATAAGGTTATTTTAAAGGCTGGGAAAAAATTTCATATTAAAAAAGTTAAAGGGAAACAATGGCCAAGAACATCTGCTGTTAAAATGAATGTTATTGATCATCCTTTTGGCTCAGGTCGTGGCAAAAATCCAAAAAGCAAGGTTGCTAAAAGAAATGCTCCGCCTGGGAAGAGGGTTGGTTTATTAAGGCCAAAAAGAACAGGAAAGAGAAAATAAAATGAGTAAATCACAAACAGAAAAAAATAAAGAAATAGAACATCAGAAAAAACAATTCACATACAGAGGCAAGAGCCTTGAGGAGTTAAAAAATCTTGATGTAAGGGAATTTGCTAAATACTTAAAATCAAGGAAAAGAAGGGGTGTTTTAAGACAATTCCACGAAATTGAGAGGTTCATAAGCAGAGCAAAGACAAAAGACGGTAAGAATAAACCTATAAAAACACATCAAAGGGAAATTATAATAGTTCCACAGATGGTTGGAATGAAGATGCATATTCACAACGGAAAAAATTTCATGCCTGTAGAAATAAAAGAAGAAATGCTTGGTCATACTCTTGGAGAGTTTGCACTGACAAGATCCAGAGTCAAACACGGAAAAACTGGTGTTGGCGCTACAAAAGGGACTAAACACAAGTCAAAGAAATAAAAATAAAATGACAGAAAAACAATATGCACCGACAAAAAAAGAAAAAAAATTGATAAAAAAGTCAGTTGAAACTCCTGTTAAAAAAGAGGAAATCAAAAGAGAAACAAAAGAATTCAATAAAAATAAGGAAAAAAAAGAAGAGAAGAAATCTGAGAAGGAAACAGAAAAAAAGGTGAAACCGAAGGAGGAAAAGAAAAAAAGAAAGACAATAGCAATTGTGAATGCTTACAATATTCCAATATCAACGAAGCACTCTGCAGCTGTTTGCAGATTTATCAAAGGGAAAAAAATACGGGATGCGATATCAGATCTGGAACAGGTTGTAACTCTTAAAAAATCAGTTCCTATGAAAGGAGAGATCCCACACAGAAAAGGAAAGGGATTAATGTCTGGGAGATTTCCAAAAAAGGCTTCAGAAAGATTCATAAAACTCTTGAAAAGTGCGTCTACAAATGCTATACATAATGAAATTGAAAATCCCATAATCACCGAGGCTGTTGCAAATATAGGAGCAAGGCCATGGGGAAAATTTGGCCAGGTAAGAAAAAAGAGAACACATATCAAAATAGTTGTAAAATCTAAATCGGACAAACAAGAGGATAAAGCAAAAAACAAGAAA
>Ga0315549_1005278_pt1 | contig 10598 bp, 9 predicted proteins | sample SalMarSW160200MG_FD_203101 | JGI IMG/M metagenome (GOLD analysis project Ga0315549, IMG submission 203101) | Salt marsh sediment microbial communities from the Plum Island Ecosystem LTER, Massachusetts, United States - Salt Marsh Sediment SW1601-200 ... | reverse complement strand
CCTGGCTTATAAAAGGCTACATACTTTATTTCGTGTCGCGGGCTTGGGGTACCATGAGCTTTAATCAGGCAGACTGTATGATGGTCTTGAAAATAGCCGTGTCCGTGTGACTTCGACACCCTCCCTCTATGCCTGAAGAGGTATTTCGCGTAATATGGCTTTAAACCAGTTTCCTCTCTTAATTCTCTCATGGCGGCTTTAGTTCTAGATTCGCCCCTGTTAGCCCCGCCGCCGGGTAGTAAAAAGACCCCGCCTCTGCCGGCCGTGACAAGAATCCCTTTTTCTGTTTCGACAAGTGCCGTTCCTCTCCGGCGTTTCTTAACCTTGGCCATCAAACATATCCCCTTCCGATTGACAGGGTTCTTTATCCCAGCTCGGGTGGCTAGTCTTCGAAGATTTCTTTAGGCTCATAGGCTTCCTGACCTTCGAAATTAAGATAATCTAGTTCCTTAAAGTTGTGGACGCGAGCCACGATATTCCGGGGGAACTGTCTTGTCCTTTCGTTATATTGCTGGGCCACACGATTGTATTCCAAGCGGGTTTTACGAAGTCTCCTCTCTACTCGAGAATCCTTCTCCATTAGGGAGACGTGCATCTTATCGGCTTTGAGGTTGGGATACTTCTCAAAAATAGCTTGAAGTTTTAAATAGTTATTTTCCACTTCGGAAGCGAGCTTGACCTTTTCATTCAGTTCGGCATCCTTGGTCCATCTACTTCTAGCTTCGATAACATCCTTCAGAGCTTTATACTCATGGATATCATACTTCTTGGCAATTTGTGCCAGGGCATGAATATTGTCAAGCCTCTCCTGCATGACTACATCAACATCGGCGAATTTCCGTTGAGCCCTTGTGATCCAGTACTGGAACTTATTGTAGATGCTTATCCATCCCCTAACTGAAACCCCGAGTACTATAATGATAACGAGACCTACAACCAGCCAGATTATTGTCGCCATTGCCATAATTCACCCCCTATACCTGGAAATAGTCCTTATTGTTGAGCTTTATAGGCTTGATTTCAGCTTCAAAGTAGAGTATCATCCGCTTTATTGCCTCTTGCTTGGTCTTGAGGTCATGCACAAGTTTATAAACCTCTACGATTTTATCTTCTTCTTTCGATAGGTCTATCTGCATTTTAGCCATATCCCCACTCCCTTCGAAGTAATCCTCACGCTATAATGTGGTGTGACACTATATATTACCATATTATACCATATTATTTGCATTTTGCAAGTGGTTCGGCATGTAAGTGCTGCCAATACTCTAAATCGGAGCATGCGGAATGTATTTACGATATTGGAGTGGGGGTAGTGTTGGGAGGCGATTAGAGTAGCTTTCCGCTATATCGTGCAATGAGATAACAAAGTACTAAAATGTTAAACAGTAATGAAAGTAACCTGACTCTTAGACCCATACTGAACAATGGAACTCATAGGCCCTTGGTCACTGGTTCAAGTCCAGTCGCTGCCACTTATTCTTAGTGACTTTCTGCAGAATCTCCCAGAATAGCACGCAGCTCTGTATCTATTTGGCTTTTCATTTCCTCATTTGCTGGTGCTCGACTTATCAATTCAACGTACGTTTTGATAGCATGTTTAGCAGGCGTTTTTACTAAAATAGTTATCAGGTAACGAATCATTGACCATGCCATCTTGTGCTCATACGTATCTTCCATAGGCGCTTCCTCAGAAATAGGATTTGGATAATAACTTCCCGGCCAGAAACCGTCTTGTCTCCATCTGTTTAATCCATCAAGTTCGCCGAAGAAATACCCTATGTCCTCGCCAAGGTAATTAAAGCGACTCCTTTGATTTAGTTCTTCCAGCATCCGCTCTTCATAAGTCCCCCACAAATCCGGAAATGTAGTAGTATCTTCTGGGGCGGGAAGTGCTGCTTCGTACAGTAACTCTTCACGGCTCCACGTTCTGCATATTTCTGCTGACAGATTCCAAATTGTATTATGCGAACCACTCCCACTAGGTATTTTGTACGGCAGTGGGCGAGGTAATTCCTTCACTGCGTTCGGAATGTCAGATTTATGTCCTATCAGATAATCGTGAGTTTCGTCGTTAACTCGCACAACCCAGAATTGTCTCCCCTTTCCTCTCTTGAAATCCTTCCATTCTGAAAGCCAGAAAGTCGCATATCCAAGAAGCCTTGTAAAGGCTGTAACGCCAAAAAACCTGCTATAGTACCTAGTTACCTCCGCCCAAGTTATGTAGCCACCGGCATCGAGATGGCTATGAGCCAGAAACTGCAGTAACGCGGCACCAACAAAGCGTTCAGCATCTCTAAGGAAGGCTCCATCCATATCGAGAGCATTTGTGATGACAACAGGTTTCGTGGCAAAGTCATGATTTCTAGATAAATCCCGTACAAGCTCAACTACATGTGGAGCATACTTCGCACATTGGGAATAGTACTTTACTAAATCATCTCTACAGTTCATCTTGCCACCGCCTAAATAATAGCACTGCTCCCAGCTATCGTCTATTAGTAGTTTGCACCTAGACTTGTGCCGACATCCCTATTGACCTTCTTAACTACTCACGGCCACCTATTATCTGAAGAAGAACAGGCAAACAAGAAAGTTGGCTTGAAGTCTATCTTTAGGGGAGTATTTTTGGTGCCGCTTCGCGTTCTGGGCACTGTCGAAGCGGAGGTAGCTCATCTTCGCACTCGAAAGAAATGTCTCAAGATGAGTTATTGTGACCAACCAGGGCTTAGCTACAAAAAGAAATTCTAGTAGTACGCGAATTAATTGCCTTCCTTTATCAAAAAGACTTGACAACGGTTACGCATAGTTGTATTATCGTGTCATGCAACCACAAAATCGTTTCTTGAATGAGCTATTTCGTATCGTTAATGGGGCATTACGTCTCGACATCGATAAAGTGCGCAATTATACATCCTTCCTTGCGGACAAGCTGGAGAAAGAGGGAGACAAGATCTCAGCGGGACGTCTGCGCAAGATGTTGGAGGAAACCGACCACCAACTTAGGCCTGCTGGTATCGGCTTATCCCAAACTCTTCCCGTTGATGCTGAAAGTCGGTTTCCGCTTATTGAACATGTCAACCTGAGGGCGCTTCACGAACCGCCGGTTGTGCTTCTTCAGGAACAGTGGGACGTCATTACTGAGTTCTTGAGCATTGCTAAAAGTTATGCTCAATTGGATGCAGAGGGCATTGATGGTTCAATCAGCCTTCTCGTGTACGGACCTCCGGGGACAGGGAAGAGTCGTGTGGCGCGGTTCATTGCCCAAGAGTTGGAGTTGGAACTATATATTGCTCGATTGGATGGATTAATTTCATCTTTTCTAGGCAGCACTTCGAAGAACATACGCGCACTCTTCGACTTCGCGGCCAAGACGCCATGCATCCTTTTTTTGGATGAGTTCGACGCAATTGCCAAACTGCGCAGCGACAGCCAAGAAATGGGGGAACTGAAGCGTGTCGTCAACAGCTTTATTCAAAACCTGGATTCCTTAGGTCATCAATCGATTGTTTTGGCAGCAACAAACCATGAGGCTTTACTCGACTCCGCCATTTGGCGTCGCTTCGCTTACCGATTGGAGTTAGGCTTTCCTATAGACCACCTCCGATCTCAGATGTGGGCACAGTTCCTTGATCCCATTGAATTTACCGAACATGATCTTGAACTACTTGTGGACCTTTCAGAAGGATTCTCAGGCTCTGATATCCAAGAAGTGTGCCGGAGGCTTAATCGACGTCGGATCACGACGCAACAGGCCCCTATGATAAAGGACGCCTTTCAGATTCTCCAGAACATAGGGATTGGAGAAGGAGAGGAGCGTAGGTTTCTTTCAACATTCAAAGGTAAGAACCCCGATGTAATTACACGTGCTCTCCGACAGAGAAATGAAAAGTTGTATAGCCATTCAGCTCTAGCACATCTCTTTGGTGTGTCTAAAGCTACAGCCTACAGACGAACAGTAAAAGGAGCGAAGCAGGATGGCCGATAGCGACAAATCGATAGTTGATCGTCTCCCAATTAAGCTCATCATGCCAAAGCAGGGCAAAGAGAGGAAAATCCAACCTGGTGGCACACCCCCAAGACCATTCCGAGCCGTTGATGCTGCTTACCGCAAACGTCTTTCTAATGAAGTGTCTGCTATCGCCGAGGCGGTGTTACCCCAGGTCAAGCAAAGGGGGGCTGTGCCACTCCGTGTAAAGCTACTGATCAAAGCTGTCGCCAAGAGCCATCGTCCTGATCAACTCTTTTCCGTCAAAACCTGTCCCATCGTCGGAGCGGGACGACTGGGCGAACTATTCGTGAAAGCGACAGTAGATGGGCTTACGAATTTGACGAAGGTCATTGAATCGGATCGTTCTCAGCAGGTCGAGAAAGAGCTATCAAGCATTGAAGTGATTGAGGCAATAACTCCATCCTACCGTCGCAGAGGGATAAAACCAAGGGACGTTCTTTGCCGAAGCCCGCGTAGCAAAGATGGCTTTATCACACGCGTAAGGCTTTTCAACTTCGGAGAGTATGAGGAACAGTCGAAGCTCGTTACAAACTTTGAAGAGGTATGCCGTGAGCGTGATATTCATATCAGCACAACAGGTTATTCGGCAGGTAGCTTCATTTATGGGGCAGAGTGTCGCTCCGTCGAGGATGTGGATGCTCTCTCACGAGTCGTCGGCGTTCGGTCTGTTGCAAGTATGCCGTTAATTCGTACTCTACACCCAATGATGTTTAATCCAAAACCACTACCGAAGCTACTTACGCGCCAGGATATATCCGGCGATGTTCCAGTTGTAGTCGTTGTTGACAGCGGCATTACCAATCAAATCCCCGAACTGAACACTTGGGTCGTCGGTCGAGAATCGCAAGTTGCACCTGCGTATCGGAACACTGACCACGGCACTTTCGTCGCTGGTCTTATCTGCTGGGGTAACGATCTCAATCCCACCATTTCCGGCATTGATGCAAGCCCTTGTGCCGTTTTCGACTTCCAAGTACTCCCGAACGACGATCCAAGCAAGGGCTCTATCGAGTCAATCCAGGAACAGGAATTCTTGATCTCGATTGATACTGCGCTTAGACAGCACGCCAACGAGTATAAGGTCTGGAATCTTTCGCTCAGCACAGATGAGATCTGCTCTCTGGATGAGTTCTCAGAGTTCGCTGAAGAGTTAGATAACCTACAGGAGAAGTATCAAGTTTCATTTGTGATCAGTGCAGGTAATTTCGCCAGCCCTCCACTTATGGACTATCCACGCAAGAAATCTCAGATAGAGTCCGGTAGAATTACCATTCCAGCCGACAGTGTCCTAGGCATCTCAGTTGGTTCAATTTCCCATGTCGATTACCTGAAGGTTGGACCTAAAATGCACGAACCATCAGCATTCTCTCGTCACGGTGCAGGCCCAAACTATGTTATAAAGCCCGACCTAGTTCACTACGGTGGAGCATGCTCTGTCGATGCATCACACGCCACCGGGGTACGGTCACTGAATGGAAAAGGTTCAGCTGAAAATCTGGGAACCAGCTTTTCAGCTCCGTTGGTGTCAAGGATACTGGCTCAAATATATCATCAAATCACACCAACACCACAGCCAGTGCTCGCACGCGCGCTTCTGACACACCATGCTCGTGATCCCAGGACACGGGGGCGGGTTCCTGACGGTGAGGAAAACTTCTTCGGTTTCGGATTGCCATCACCCGTACCATATTGTCTCGAGTGTACTCCATATACATCCACTATTGTGTTCGACGATGTTCTTAGACCTGGATATTTTCTTGAATGGGATGATTTTCCTTACCCAGCATCCCTTCAACGGGATGGCCGATACTTCGGGGAAATCTGGATGACCGTAGCCTTTGCTCCTGAACGCGGCGCCAGGTGGGGCAGTGAATATTGCGAAACACATATAGATGCGCACTTCGGTGTTTACCGAGATCGGGTATCTCGCGAGACGGGCGAGGTAAAAAGTGTATTCACAGGGCTAGTTCCGCCGGAGCACAAAAATCTCGGTGTTCTCTATGAGTCTTATCAGGTTGAGAAGCTACGGAAGTGGGCACCCGTTCGCACATACTACGGAAATCTGGGAGAGACCGGTGAGCGAGGCAATCGATGGCGCTTAATGGTGAAGCTCCTTACCCGGCATGGTGTTGAGGATACGGAATCCTTCAAGCCTCAGCCGTTCTCTCTTATTATTACGATCTCCGACCCAGAGAAGAAAGCCCCGGTATATGATGAGATGGCCCGTAGTGTCCGTAACAGATTCCAGGCGCAGAACCTTGCTCTTAGGGCAACCGCGCGAATCAGAGGTAGATCTTAGACAGCTAACAGGAAGACATTACGAAATAAGAAGAAGTCCTTCTTTAATTCCCAGTAGATTAGCTTCCAATAATTACCACTAAAGCCTCCCAGTCCGGGAGGCTTTCTCTTTTTTTCCTCTTTCTCCTTACTCCTCTGGTAGGGGGTGATAAACGTGCTAGTTCTTGAAATTTCACCTTATGACTTTTTGTTGGACAATGAAGCTGAAAACATATTTTTCAGCACCTTAAAAACTGAATACGAATAAAGCTCTGACCTGAACGCTTGCCCTTGTGAAAGGGGGTAAGTATGAGTTCAAGCGTAGTCGCACCACCAGCACCAGACGGCGATAACGGCAGTCCTCAAGGTCATTGTAGCCGATGCCATCGGGTATGGACTCTAAAAACGAGGCAGGGCGTTTGTCAGTGGTGCGGTCATCTGGCAATATGCCAGTCATCACCAACAAAGCCCCGCAGTATCAAGTCTAGGTCAAACGGAAGCCGAAAGCAAGCTCCAGCCCACAGTAACGGCTATGACCAGCTACAGGGCGAATGGCTAGCCTACTATGATGTAGCTTCACGCTTTACCGACAGGGTGAAACCACAGGACAAAGAGGACATACTCCACACGATAATCACTACACTTGCCGATGTAGAGCGTAACAACGGACACAAGCCCTTCACCGAAGCCGTGATGTATCGGATAGCCAACCGAACTGTAGCCGACTACTGGCGAACCTACTACAAAGCCAATAACGGCTTGGATTGCGGAAGCTGTAGCAAGGCACAACGGCGGAAGTGTAAAGAGAACGACCTCTATACCGAGTGTCCCAAAGCTATCAAGCTGGAAAGCCTTAACAAGCCCATCATAGACAGTGAAGGGCATACCACCGAGCTTGGGGAACTGATAGCCGATGACAAGGCTCTTGACCTTGACGCTTGGGTGGATGCCAGAACTTTCCTGCTAGGCTTTCCGCAAAGGCTCTTATTGATAGCCGACAAGCTCAACAATGGTGATGCTCTTACGGATAGGGATAGGCAATACATAAGCCGTTTCAGACGGCGAGAGCAAAAAAAGCTCTTTCAGGATGTCACATTTCAACCTCAAATCCCGACTAATATAGTGGAAGCGCCGATTATGCCAGCGGGTTAGCGGGTAGTCGGTAGCTTACTACTGGGTGAAGCCGATAGCCTTGCCCACTATCGGATAGCCAATAGGGGGTGTTCAAATAGAACAACTGAATATTGAGGGCAAGCGTTCAGGTGAGGGCTTTGTTTCACACAAGGCGATACTGGTAAACGCCTTATCAAGGGCACTAGCCGAAAGGGTAGTGCTGATTGACTTTACCATAGGGCGTAGAGGTTTCCTCAACTACCTGAAGTCTCTCGGCGGGTCAAATATCGTCAAGATAGTCCCGTCTAACGGAAGTGCTAGCGGGTCGCAGACTAACGGACACAAGAGGCTTAAGGTGGTTTGCGGAGCTAATACCAGCTACCTTGACGATATGGCTTGGGTGGGTGAGAAAACACCCTTGACCTTATGCGATGTCAGGGTAAGCCCTTCCAACACTGTCAAGCCTAACCTCGGAGCACTGGAGTTATCGGAAGCCCTTAACAGGGCGTTACCATTTACCGCTAAAGAGGACAACAGACCTGTTTTACAGTGTGTCCTCTTCAAAGTGGCAGAGGGTAAGCTCACAATGGTGAGTGCCGATGGTTTCAGGTTAGCGGTGGTGAAGCTGGACTATGATGGTGATGAGGGGCAAGTCCTGATAAATCGTGATGAGCTAAAGGGTGTCATCAGTGCCTTACGGAGAGCCTACAGGGTAAGGGTGAGCTTTGAGAAAAGCGGGGATAGCCTTGACGGTATGTCTCTTACTCTTGATACCGAGCTAATCCGCTACAAATGGCGGGGTGCTGATGGTAACTTTCCCGACTATGAGAAGCTTATACCCGCCGATTTCAACACCCTTACCAGCTTTGACACTAACGAGGCGTTGAAAGCGGTAAGCTCACTCAAGGTCTTGTCAGATAGTAAGACCTACCCGATAGACCTTACCATCGGCAACGGCAGGGTGATAATGTCCAATCCCGATGATAAAGGACAAGCCGAGATACCCGCCGATACACAGGGCGAGGGCAAGGTAAGACTGGATGGCAGTTACCTTGCCGATGCTTTAAGGGCTTGTGGCGGGATGGTAGAGCTGAAGCTCACCGATGGCAAGTCGCCGATGCTCTTTACCTCTCCCGACTATGAGCTGGTGGTAATGCCGATGCTCACCAGTGAGAGCCAGAAGCCGAAGGTTGAGACAGCCGAGCCAGAGCAGGCGGAAGCCGAACCCGCCGAGCCAACCGAGCCAGAAGCCGAGACAACCGAGGTTGGGGAAGCCGAGAAAGCCGAAGCGGTAGCCGAAGCCGAGGCAATCACCAAAGCCAAGAAGGCGAAGCGGAAGCGAAGCAAGGCAAAAGAACCAGTCGCCGTAGCCTGATAGTCTGAAATTGAACGCTTGAACTCAGAAAACAGCCAACGCAGAGAAGCGGGGGATGACCCCGCTTTTTTGCTATTTTCAAAGAAGGGGGTATTCCTGCCCCGATTGCGGGGGTGGGAGTGCCCCCTTTTTGTTGGCTTTCAAGGGCAGGGAGTGCCGATGCCCGATGGCAGAGGCAGACCTGGTAAGCCGTAAGACCTCGATGGCAGGGAAACTACCGGCGGTTGCGTGCTCAATGGAAGTCCAATCGGACAGATGCACAGCACGAAAATAACCAAAGAGAGTAGGCGCTCCAAACAAAGCAAAACTGAGAGGGGGTAATAGTGATGGAAAAACGCAAAGAGTATGCCGAGGGCGAAATCATCGACTGTCCCAGGTGTGGTGGTGATGACCTCGACTGCGATGAAGCTCCCGATAAGGCAAAGTGCCTAACCTGCGGGCTGGAGTTCACCATCAGGCAGGTAGCCGTCTGGGAGGAGTAAGTAAGCCCTAATCAGAACGGAAAGAAAGGGGGGAAGCCGATATGGCGGATAAGGACACTATCTTTATCCTGACCAGAGGGCAGCTAGGTTACTGAATCCGAGTCATTTGGGGGCCCTTTCCGCCAGGCACCCAAGTAACCGCATAGGTTGCCCCGCTTTCCAGAATAATCTGCAAGTCGGGTGACGTATTCGGACCCTCGCACCAACTCATGGCAAGGAGATTATCGAAACCATTTGGAATGGATTTCGGCCCGCTCAAGTAGTATTCAGTTCGCTGGTCATTAAGTTCATGGCATGTCCATCCAAATGCAAAAAGAAAACGCTGATCCGACCAAAGGCTGTCAAGCAGACCCAACATGTTTCCAGTCGCATTCGCTGCGTCGGTGAAGTAATCCTTGCCTGCATGACTGAAGGTCAACCCTCCGAGTCCCACCGATGCATCAATAGCTCCAACGGCTTCTCCACGAACCCGAAGATTGTTCGGATGGGATGGGGTGTCTGAAAAGACGCCGGAGCGGACACTCGGATCGCCGACTATTATGCCGACCACAGATGCAATGTCGTTCAGCCCATCCGCTGTGACCTGAACGATTCCGGGAAGCCCGTCTCTCAAATCGACGTAGTGTTCCCATGCACGACGCAACAAGACCAACTGTTCCCCACAAGGAAGAGCGACAGCCCGAGGGGAAACCAGAGGTCTATCAGAAGGACGACCATCGGTTACATCATGACCGGTTGTCTCTGACTTCTTGCGTTGGAACCACCATCTCATGTCTCCCCCCTTGTTGAGCAAGGTCGAGTCAATACTACCGTCCCTCCGGGCTTTTCCTTATCGCTAGGAGCTGATGCTGGGTCTGGATTGAGACGACCTAGCAGGTACCCTTGGCGAAAATATCTATTTACGATTGGTAAAGTAGCACTTTAGTAAATACTTGTCAATCTGCTGCGGTTTGCCGTGGAACCAGCAACCGTACCAAGGCAATGTCTGGGCCGCGATAAGCTCCGTCTGCGAATCCATTCCATTGAGAACGGTTCAGGCTGAAAAAAACTCGATAACGGCAAGCAGCTCAGCCTGGTGAGATAACGGCATCGGTCTTGCTGGAATCAAAGGGGTCACTATGTCCGAAAACTGAAGGGAAGGAGGGAATGATTATGCCAGTCAAGTGGAGCGCTCTCAAGGTCAGTGAGGCGATGGATATGGCGGAGGAATTTGTCGGCCAGGCCATTGAACCGCTGGAGCAGGCCAGGATTGTTGCCACCGAAGCCAGGAATATCCCGAACCTGCCCCAATATGTCGACCAGCACCTGGTACGGATTATCGGCGAGATAGACCGGGCAATCG
>Ga0315549_1005277_pt1 | contig 10599 bp, 9 predicted proteins | sample SalMarSW160200MG_FD_203101 | JGI IMG/M metagenome (GOLD analysis project Ga0315549, IMG submission 203101) | Salt marsh sediment microbial communities from the Plum Island Ecosystem LTER, Massachusetts, United States - Salt Marsh Sediment SW1601-200 ... | reverse complement strand
CAGCCCCTCCGGGGCTTTGTTATTTTTCTTATCCTTTACCATGGGTAAGACCATGGCTATTGGGCTTCAGCCTACCTTAGGTATGCCTTCAGCACCTCCGGGGCTTTCATTGCACACACTAACCGAACCCCGGAGGCCTGCCTGCATGTATATCGCAACCCGTTTTTCTCCCCCTTTCCAAAAGGGGGTGTCCGCCAGTGGCGGACGGGGGATTTGATTAACCCCAATAGCTCCCGACTGTAACGTCGGGGGAAAACCGGGTGCCCACGCTAACCGAACCCTGTTGCATGCCTTGGTGTCCTCCCCAACACCCCCTTGATCAGCACGACCGTCTCCAAAATTCCCCTCCTTGTCAGGAGGGGTGGATCCCGTCTGCCAACTGGCAGACGGGAGACGGGGTGGTAGAATCCTACCTAAAGTTAAGGGTTTTCTTCGATCTATAACCATTTTCACGATACCCGCCAGGATATGAACCCCCAAAAATATTGTTTTTCGAAAAAAAAAGCCCATTTTTACTATGGATTAAAAACAGGCAATCCGAAAACGCAGCACGATGGTTTATTTAACCCGCCGGGAACGATTTAATGCCGCCCATCGGTTATTCAGGGAAGAGTGGTCAGATGAGAAAAACCTGGAAGTATTCGGTAAATGCTCCAATCCCAACTGGCATGGACACAATTACGTGCTGTATGTTACGGTGAAAGGGGAGATCAAGCCGGAAATCGGGTATGTGGTAAACCTGAAAACCCTCAGTGAGCTGATCCGGGCCCATGTGATCGAGAAGCTGGATCACCGGAACATCAACCTGGAAGTAGACTTCATGAAGGGGAAGATTGCCTCAACAGAGAACATTGCCATCTCGATATGGGAGGAGCTGGATCCTCACATCAGGAAACTGGGAATTGAGCTTCACCGGATCCGGATCGAGGAGACAGAGAATAATGTTGTTGAATATTTTGGAAAATAACAATACCAGGACATGGAAGTAATTAATAACGGATACGGAAAAAACACCGACAAGGGATATTCGAGAGTAGACCGCTGGAACGATAAATCGACCCGGGAATTAGCCGAAATGTATAGAGAAATACTCCGGGTAATAGGAGAGGATCCTGACCGGCACGGACTGGAAAATACACCCCAGCGGGTAGCAAAATCAATACAATACATGACGCAGGGCTACCAGGTTGATCCTTATGAGATACTTTCAATGGCGAAGTTTAAAGAAGAGTATCAGCAGATGGTTATTGTTAAGGATATTGAGATCTATTCGATGTGTGAGCACCACATGATCCCTTTTTTCGGGAAAGCCCACATCGCCTATATACCCGATCACCACATCACCGGATTGAGCAAGATCGCCCGTGTGGCAGAAGCCTTTTCAAGGAGGTTACAGGTGCAGGAGCGGCTTACAACACAGATCCGGGATTGCATTCAGGAGACCCTTGAACCGCTGGGCGTGGGTGTGGTTATTGAAGCCCAGCACCTCTGCATGATGATGAGGGGTGTACAGAAGCAAAACTCGGTGACTACCACATCAGCATTTACCGGGGAGTTTCTCAAGGATCCCACCCGCGAGGAGTTTATTCACATCATTGGTTCAAAGCTGCACTAAACGCCGGAACCGACCGCTCCACCTTTTTCACCAGTCCCTGCAATACCTGGCCGGGACCCACTTCAATGAATGATGTCGCGCCCTCTTTCAGCATGTTCCTTACCGTCTGGGTCCATAGAACGGGAGAGATCAGTTGTTGAATCAGGTTTTTTCGTATCTCATCCGGATCCGTGGTTGCCCGGGCAGTGTAATTCTGGTAAACTGGGCAGGTGGGATCGGAAAAACGGGTCTCATAGATCGCCTCTTCCAGTTCCTTCTTCGCCGATTCCATCAACGGGGAATGGAATGCTCCACCGACCATCAATCGTACCACACGCCGGGCTTCCAGCTCCTCAAGCTTCTTCATTGCCATTTCAACACCCCTGACCGAGCCGGAAATAACCAGCTGCCCTGGACTGTTATAATTTGCCGGCACTACGATCTCGTCAATCGCCTCACAGACCTGTTCCACAAGGTGATCCTCCAGACCGATCACCGCCGCCATGGTGGAGGGTTCCTTCTCACAGGCTTTCTGCATTGCCATCGCCCGTTTTGATACCAGGGTCAACCCATCGGTAAAGGTGAGTGAACGGTTGGCAACCAGTGCCGAAAACTCACCCAGCGAATGTCCGGCTACCATGTCCGGATCAAACTCCTCCCCGAGAACGGTTGCCAGGATGGTTGAGTGAAGGAAAATGGAAGGCTGTGTCACCCGTGTTTGCTTCAGCTCTTCCTCTGTACCGGAAAACATGATGTCCGTTATCCGAAATTCCAGGATGTCGTTAGCCTGCTCAAAAAGCTCCCTGGCAACCGGAGACCGTTCATACAGATCCTTGCCCATTCCGGGAAATTGTGCCCCCTGTCCGGGGAAGATGTATGCTTTCATGATGTCTTTATCTCGTTAAAAACAGGCTACAAAAATAGCAATTGGTATCTATTTTGAAAATGTTCACGGGCGGTAATTTTGGGGCAGTCCGATAATGCATCGGAAATTCACGCATGTAGAGACGCCATGCATGGCGTCTCTACGTTGGTATAATGATTTGCATTGCGTTTTCCTGTGTTGTCGGTCTTAATCAATTTTTATTTTTTTTTACGAACAACGACCTGCAAAACGGGCCCTGTGAAATAGCGACTGTCCCTGACGGGGTGCTAAAGCGACGCATTATTTCACAGGGCGGGCCCCGTGAAATATAGATTAGCCAATACGAATGTTAAATTGGTAGAATTATTTCACGGGGGGGGGTTGCACGTTGGTAGACCTATAGTTCAATGAATTACCCTGGCATTCTCCCATAAGGGATCGCTATGCGAATGCCAGGGGCTCGCGTTCCTTACCGGAAACCCGGTCCAACTGCGTTGTTATTCAACGGGAAATCACCGCATGGCCCGAGGTGCTCCAGAGGTAAAATAGAACAAAATCCTTTAACCGAAAACGAAAACCTGGAACTGTCCTGCTCCATCGGCATTCCTATGGATCCTACCTTTCTTTTACGGTAAAAGAAAGGTAGGCAAGCCGATAGGGAACGGCGCGCAGAAAAATGGCTTGCCCTGTGAAATAGCGGCAGCCCCTGACGGAATATTAAAGCGAAGAATTATTTCACGGGGCGGGGTTGCACGTTGGTAGACCTATAGTTCAATGAATTACCCTGGCATTTATGCCAGGGGTTTGCGTTCCGTATAACCGCCGGTCCAACTGCATTGCTATTCACTGGGAAAACACTTCATGGACCGGAAAATGCCAGACGTCAAACTACAACTCTGAACCTGATCCCTGCAATCCGCCGGATGAATTGAATGGCTGTTCAATTGACTTCGCAGTTCCGGCGATTGGATCTGGCGTCACCTACCCCCCGGCATAAATGCCGGGGCAATAGATACATAGCTATAGTTCAATGAATTACCCTGGCATTCATGCCAGGGGCTCGCGTTCCTTACCGGAAACCCGGTCCAACTGCATGGATATTCATCGGGAAATCCAAACATGGACCGAGGTGCTCCAAACGCAAAACAGAACAAAATCCTTTAACCGAAAACCGAAAACCCTGCCTGCGGCAGGCAGGCTGGAACTGTCCCGCTCCATCGGAGTCCCTTTGGGGCCTTTGGCATATCTTTTATCTTGAATTTCCCAATCGCCCGTCAGGGCGAAAAAACCGCCTCAAATTGTTTTTGTTGACAAAACAAAGTGAAAACCACCAGGCGGGGGTGGCCGACTAGGCCTGGTAAGCAATGTTGTCTTCACGTAGTGATGCCTATGGCAGAAGCCGAGTGAAGCGAGAAAGGTAGGCAAGCCGATAGGGAACGGCGCGCAGAAAAATGGCTTACCCTGTGAAATAGCGGCAGCCCCTGACGGAATATTAAAGCGAAGAATTATTTCACGGGGCTTGAGCGTGGGAAAAGAATAGTTTAATATATGGTAATCAAAAAGACTATTCCCTTGCTCAAATCAAACCATTGGTGAATGAAATTTCATTAAAAATTTTGGGAAATTAATATAAAATCTCACAACAATTCCCGTAACTTTACTTGTTCTGTCCATCGGGAATACCAAAACCCGAAAAACGTGTAACCAGCAACACGACATAATGAAAATAAAATTTTACACAACAGTACGGCCAATGGCCCTGACTGTCGTCTGTCTTGTTCTCTGTGCCCAGCTGTCGCTGGCACAGCCCGACAGGATATACGGTCCACTGGATCCTCCGCCACTGGGCATTGCGTCAAGCTTTACCGGGGGTAATCCGAATGACGGGGATATCGGTAAGCCGCAGGGAGAGCTCTGTACATTTAAGTACTGCAACCTGGCAGCCACCACTACCGGCGGATATTTGGCTGAAGGATGGGGTGTCTACCTTGTACCCGAGCCCAACCATGCACCGGTGGTCGCCAACCCGGTAGCTGACCTGGAGACAGATGAGGATGCACTGTTTGAATTCACCATTCCGGGTAATACCTTTACGGATGAAGATCCCGGGGATGTGCTGACCTGGATGGCTACCCTGTCCGATGACAGCAGCCTGCCCGCGTGGCTGACCTTCGATCCGGAGACGCTGCTCTTCAGCGGCACACCGGAGAATGGCGATGTCGGAACCATTGAGATCAAGGTGACCGTCACCGACAGGGGTGAAGCATCGGCCTCCGACCTCTTCCTGCTGACCGTGAACAACACGAACGATCCGCCCATCCTGTTCATGAAGATCGCGGATGTCAATGCAGAGGCAAAGGTATCGTTCAGCTATATCTTCCCCGAAGGAACCTTTGTGGATGATGATCCAGGCGATCAGATAACCTATTCCGCCGAAGCGCTAACCTTTGGCGGAGGATTGCCCACCTGGCTTTCCTTTGACGGGCTCATGCGTAAATTCACTGGTACACCAGCTCCAGAGGATGTCGGAACGTACAATATTGTGGTCACGGCTACCGATAATAGCCTTTATACGACAACCGACACCTTCGACATTGTTGTATCACCCCATTCGGGGATCATTGATGAGGCGGGCGGACTGAACCTGAGGATCTATCCCAACCCGAGCGAAGGCGTGTTCCATGTTGACATGCAGTTATCCGAGATGCAGGACATCGAGCTTCGCGTACTGACCCTCACCGGCCAGCTTATCTGGCATCAGAAGCATGCCGGCCAGGTAGGGGAGATGCGGTATACCGTTGATGTGAAAGGAAAAGGGTTTTATAACCTTGAGATAATAGCCAAGACGAGGAAGTACATTAGAACGATTGTTATTTATTAATCCGGTATTGTTCCGGTAATTTATCCATGTAGAGACGCCCAATTTGGGCGTCTTTTGGTTCAAGACAGCATCAAATGGCAGGGAAAGAATAGGAACCCTGGATTTCCCCATCGATTTTCAGCCACAACGTGGCGTCATATAACAGCCCAGGGCAACCCCGTGAAATAATGCCTCGCCTTGATGCTGCGTCAGGAAATTGTAAAAATGTTTCATTTTAGCAATTCGTCTTGAAATGTCACTATTTCACGGGGGAAGCCCTGGGTTTAATGTTACCAAAAAAAGCGGTCCAACTGCGTTGTTATTCCTCTGGAAAACGTTTCCTGGACCGCAAAACTCCAGACATTACTCTTTTTAACGAACTACGTAACCGCGAACACCGTATTACGTTTTTTAAGAAATTCTCCTACAACCTACAATCCTTTTCTGGCCGGCCGGTTGAACGTTCCGGAACGAATCTTTTCAACACATAATCAACAACAAAATCCCCAAATTGTTAATATTTTCTTAACAATTTTTTCTGAAATGAGGGTAACCTTTTGGCTGTTTTCAGAATTAAGGGTTGAAGGGCTATGTTAAATGATTCCGGAACCATGGTTCCTGGGATCAAACATCCAGACTGAACATGTTGATTGTTAGGACAACAAAAAATAACCTTAAAAAGCAAAAGCGGAAACCGAAAAGCTTTGACAGAGTAGGTGAAAAATAATAAATCATTTAGCCTATGAAAAAATTGGAATAGTCAAAAAACCTAATTATCAAACTTGGATATTAGTGTTTATTAACAAAGCATTAAACAAAACAGCAAAAAATGAAAAGAATAATATCATTCATAATAATAATCATTGTGATTTTATGTGCATGTTCGGAAGAATATGCAGATGATCACAAAGAATCTCAAAAGCAAGAACTTATTAATAAAATTTCTATCATTGCTAATCAAAATCTAAATTATCAGGTTTATACAAATATCGAGGTTGTTAATTACCTAAATCCTTACGAAAAAGCTGGAATTATCACTCATAATAGTATGTTAAAAGCAGTCAAAAATACACTGGAGAAAAAAAATAGTGTAAATTCAATTTATGATGAATTCCTTGAATTTTTAAATGAGGAACTTCCAGAGAATTTAGTGAATTTGGAAACAGATAATTTGGATCCCATAGAAATACAAATTGAGGAGATTTTGTTAAAAATATTGGTTAAGGAAGGTTTTGATTCTTACATAACAAAATCTATTTTTATTGAAAATATTATTATAGATAATGATTATATGAATTGTTACCAGAAAAAAAGAATACTAGTTTTTTCTTCTGTTTTAAGGCATGTAATTGTTGGAATGAAAGATATTCACAATGAATATGGTGATTCCAAAGGTGAATGGAAAGACTGCTTCTTAGGGAAATTGGAAAAACTTAGCGACTGTGAAGACTGTTATATTGAAAAAGCCTGGTGTGTTTTTACTTGGCCACAGTGTTTAACATTTAAAGCAATTGATTGTGTGATTGATGTTATTATTAACTAAAATTATTCGTTATGACAAATTTTACAACAATAAAAAACACTGAACTAGGAATATTTATTATAGGAACCGTTTTGGCGATATTAGCACTCCTCCTCAAAGAGATTGAAATATTTTCATTATTGATATTGATATTCAGCTTATTCTACCTATGTTGTGGTTGGTACTTTCTGAAAGGTGCTAACAAGGATGATCATACAGTCCTTTTGTTTTTTGTAGGCTACTTTTTTGCCAGCGCGTATATGAGCGTAATATTTGCCAGCCTGCAATTCCCTTTACGCGAATATATGTCTGGATTCACGCTCACCGGACTTGCAGTTTTTTTGATATTGTTTATTATCTGGAACTTCAAACCGGAAAGATCACGGTATGGTAAACTGATAATCCAAACAGTGGTTATGATTCTTCTCACGTTATCGACCTTCTTCCTATAGTTTGTTTGGTTTTTGCATAGAGAAAACTTACTCTTAAGTAAATGACCTGTCAGGATCTTTAAGACCTGGCGGTGTCTTCATGCATGCCTGGGTCCGTTTTGTTCTTTCAACATACGGATTGGGATTGCTGGTCTGGATAATCCTGGTCATGTTCATTACGGTACATATCAGCTGAAATGAAAAAACTACAAAGGCTCTTTTTTGGGTTGAATTCATTACGGGAATCCTGTTGATTATCGTTGGTGCGGTTCTGTTTATCGGATTACCCGATAAAACGGCAGCACATTGCCTGTTCATTGCCGGGCTGGTACAGCTCATCATCGCGGTTGTGATTTTCATTTTTGGAAAACGATAATGCATCGGAAATTCACGCATGTAGAGACGCCCAACCTGTTTGTCTTTAGATTGAAAACACCATCAAACAGCGTGAAAAGAATAGGAACCCTGGATTTCCCCATCGATTTTCAGCCACAACGTGGCGTCATATAACAGCCCAGGGCAACCCCGTGAAATAATGCCTCGTGATTTTATCGATGTAGAGACGTAAGATCTTACGTCTCTACGTTGTTAATACCCTTTGCATCAGGGTAATCAATACATTAATCCGGTCCTGCGTTGTTATTGAACGGGAAAACACCGCATGGACAGTTGTTAGCCATACGTCAATTAGTATAAATCTTTGAAAAACTGAAAACCCTGCCTCGCCGGCAGGCAGGTGAGAACCGAAAACTAGAAACTGCGATTTCCCCTGGAAATCACTCCCATGGACCGAAGGGCTCCAGATGCACATTAGAACAAACTTTTTTAACTGAGAACTTGGAACCAGGAACCAGTCCCGCTCCATGGGAGTCCCTTCGGGGAAGGGATGCCTATGGCAAAACTGATTTCCCTCCTGGAAATCGCTCCCTGGACCAGATGGTACCATACGTAAAATTGAACAAAACCGAGGACCGAGGACCGAGAACCATAATCTTTTACCAATGTACTCAATCCCGAAGGGATGCCTATGGCATAACCTACTATACTACTAACTTACTAACCCGGGAAATACGTTAGATGTTTCTTAGCTCCAGGATTTAAAAACCAATCCGAAAACCGAAATCCCTACACCCTTCCCGACACAACATCCCAATCCACCAGTTCCCAGAAACCTTTGATATAGTCCGGGCGTCTGTTCTGGTAATCGAGGTAGTAAGCATGTTCCCACACATCGCAGGTGAGGATGGGTTTCATGCCGTCCCGCAGTGGGTTGCCGGCGTTGGATGTCTGGACGATCTCGATCGACCCGTCCGGTTCCTCCACCAGCCATGCCCAGCCCGATCCGAAGAGGGTGGCGGCGGCTTTGGAGAACATCTCCTTGAACTCTTCCAGCGAGCCGTACCGGGAATTGATCTTTTTCGACAGTGTTCCGGTGGGGAAGGTTTTTTTTGCCGTTGAGAAGCCGGTAAAGTAGAAGGTATGATTCCACACCTGGGCGGCGTTGTTAAAGATCCCGCCCTCGGCTTTACGGATGATCGTTTCCAGGTCGGCATCTGCAAATTCCGTCCCCGGGATCAGGTTATTGAGGTTATTTACATATGCCTGGTGGTGTTTGCCGTAGTGAAATTCCAGGGTTCTCCTGGAGATGATCGGCTCCAGCGCATCGAACGAATACGGTAATTCCGGTAATTTATGTTCCATAATGGGTGTTTATTGATTTATTTTTCTTTAAAGATATTTGAAATTGGTGGATAATGCAATTTGATGAGGGGAAATGTGGTGATGGTAGTTCGGGGCAGGGAGATTGGAGGATGAAGAGATGAGAGGGTGAGGGGGTGACGTTGAGACGTAGAGAACGGGAGACGGTGAGACGTAGAAACAAGGCAATGCCTTGTCTCTAACGAACCAATATTTCATCGGAAATTTACCCATATAGAGACGCCATGCTTGGCGTCTCTGCACGCAGATTCATCAGAAACAAGAAGGAATACCTGTTGAATGAATTCATTTTTTACCCGTAATGTCTAATGCATTAAACGATGTAGAGACGTTGCATGCAACGTCTCTACGTTGAAAATACCCTCTGTGTTAGGGAAATCAACGCATTAACACCGGTCCAACTGCGCTGGTATTCAATGGAAAAACGTTTCATGGACCGCATTCCTCTAGGCGCACATTAGAACAAAACCGGCATTTTCCTCCCCCTTTTATTCCCCCTCCAAAGGGGGATATTTTATTCGTGTTCTTAACCCGAAAAATTCTTTGAATTTTTCGCCATTTATGGCTGACGAAAAGTCAAATTCAAGTATGTCAACTGTTTCACTCAACAGTTATCTTCAAAACTGATGAAAATTTCATACCAAAACTTGAGGATATTGAATTTGACTTTTATCAGGGTTAAGTTAATCGTAAATATATCCCCCTTGTGGGTTGGATTGTGCTAGGCGAAGGGGGGTGTGGTGGATTTAGGCCATGGCAGGGGGATGAATACGCCTGTTAATTGAATACCAGAATTCCAATAATGCATCGGAAATTCAGGCATGTAGAGACGCCATGAATGGCGTCTCTACGTCGGTATAATGATTTGCATTGCGTTTCATAATATCTAAATGTTTGATGTTATATACCAATAGATTTTATAAATTGGTATCAAATTGGATTGGGATTATTGAAATGCATTTTTTCTTAAAATATTTCATGATAATGATATTCCCGGGACTATCATTATCATCTGTCTTCTCCCAGGTAAAACCCGACAAACCGGTCCGCCTGACCGGTTTTGTCATCGACAAGGAAACCCGGGAGTCGCTGGTGAACTCGCATTACATCATCAACAACCGGAGGGGAGGGGTGGTGGATGCAAACGGACGGTTTGCCTTCCTGGGAGCGGTGAATGATACCATCGTATTCTCCTATGTGGGCTACAAGGATGTCGTGGTCATCGTTTCCGACACCTTACCCCGGAACGATTACCTGCTGGGGATCTTCATGCCGCGAGACACCATTTTGCTGGATGAGGTGGTGATCCTGCCCCGCCTGGGAAGCCTGAAATCGGAGATCACCGCCCTGTCCACGACAAAGGACATTGAACAGGTCAATGCCGTCAACAACCTCACCATGGCAGCCTACACGGGCATTTCCCGTAACATTGAATGGAGTGATCCCGAGGCGCAGTACAAATATGTATCGAATCAGATCAAGATGCGGGCAATGGAGCAGGGGATGGTGCCTTCGGACGAGATCGTGGCGATCAACCTGGCTGCGGGTATCCCCTTCCTGATCATGTATTACCTGCGGGGAGGACCCAAAGCCCCGGACCGGCCGGAG
>Ga0315549_1005276_pt1 | contig 10599 bp, 9 predicted proteins | sample SalMarSW160200MG_FD_203101 | JGI IMG/M metagenome (GOLD analysis project Ga0315549, IMG submission 203101) | Salt marsh sediment microbial communities from the Plum Island Ecosystem LTER, Massachusetts, United States - Salt Marsh Sediment SW1601-200 ... | reverse complement strand
TCACTATAGGTATTGCTATCCAATACTAATTTCAATCCCAGTCTCCCTCCTTTATTTTATTAAAAATTCCAAGGGACGTCCTCAATTCTTCAGCTTCATTATGTGGCAGCCAGCCGGCAAGGTCCCTGATTGTTTGTTCGCGATTTTTGATTAAACCTAATTTCTCATCCACTGCTTCAAAGATATAGCCAGTCTTTGTCTTTCCGCTTTTCATGGCTGCTCTTCTAAAAATTGTTTCCTGAGTTCTCGCTTCAGAATCTTTCCGGCCGGGCTTCTGGGGAAATCGTTTTCTGTCACGTACTCTTTGGGAACCTTGAATGACGCAAGACGAGATTTCATATAGGCATGTAATGTATCCTTATCAAAGGCTTCACCAGGCCGCAATATGAGAAAGGCCGTCACTCGCTCACCCCATTCTTGATCCGGGAGGCCTATGACCGCACATTCCTGGATTTCCGGCCTGGTGTAAAGGACCTCTTCCACCTCACGGGAATACACGTTTTCTCCGCCGGTAATAATCACATCCTTAAGACGGTCTACAATAAACAAGTAGCCATCATCGTCAAAGAGGCCGACATCACTGGAACGGAACCATTCCCCACCCCAAAAAGCGGCTTCGTTGGCCTCGGGGTTATTGAGATAGCCCTTCATAATGTTGCGAGCTCTAATACAAATTTCACCCTTCTCTCCCACACCCATCTGTTTGCCATTTTCATCTCTAATTTGAATTTCCGCACCGGGCACCGACGTTCCCACTGATCCAATGACATGGCGGTGGTAGTGATTATAGGTGAGCATGGAGGCCGACTCGGTCATACCATAGCTCTCGTAAATCGCCAGGTCGGTCCGCTCCTTCCACTGGCGGACCACCTCTGCTGACATGCTGGCCGCGGCCGAAAAACAGTAGCGCACGGCCCCGAGTTTCTCCTTGAGCCTCTTCACGGACAGAAGGCGAACATACAGGGTGGGAACAGCAAAGAGCTTGGTCACACGACCGTCTGCCATGAGATCCAAAACGCGCTCCATATCAAAAGTGGGTATCATCTCGAGGCAGCCTGCGCTTAATATGGTGGCATTCATAATGTGCATTTGGCCGAAGATGTGGTTGAGAGGCAAAAAAAGGAGTGCCCTATCTTCTTCACTTGATCGCTCATGGAAGATGACATTCTGTATGGCTGTATTGATGTTTTCGTGTGTGAGCATGACCCCCTTCGGCGTTCCTGTCGTCCCTCCTGTATATAGGATAGCGGCTGTGTCAGAACGGTCACGGTCGATCGCCCTGAATGAACTGGATCCCATATTCGATAGTTGTTCGAAATCCATGTCGCCCTGGGGGCTGATCACTTTATCCAGCCATTCTGCCCCCCGGAATCCGGCTAGGTCATCCAGTTTCTCATCAAAGGTATAAAGGATTGTGGGCCGGCAGTGGTTGATCAAAAGAGACAATTCATCGTGTTTAAGCATACTGGAGAGGGTCACGGCCACAGCGCCGGCCTTGAGCACACCGAAGTAGAAGGCAATCCAATCACCGGAATTTGGTGCGCAAAGACCGATGTGGTCACCGGGTTTAGTGCCCATCTGGATGAGTGCGGTTGCCACACGATTGGCTCGATCATTAAGTTGGGCATAGCTGGTTTCGGACGACTCTTCGCCCAAGACAGGTCGGTCAGGAAAGTAGAATGCGGATCGTTCCAAGTTTTTTGCAATATTCATCTTCGACTCCTCATTACTTTATCAAAGAAGGAATACAAAGCGCAACCCCGGGAGAATCGCCAGTGTGATAAGGGCATTATAGAGTTTTTTCAAACACTGATGCAATGTTTTTCTTTTCGGCAAAGTGGATACATCCAGTCGGGCATACGTTCATACAAGCAGGCAGTTTATTGTCCAGCAATCTTTCAATACAGAGATCGCACTTCACGGCAATCTCTTGAGTCTCGTCGAATTGCATGGCCCCGAAAGGACAGGCCTCAATGCACTCCCTGCACCCAATACAGAGATCATTGTCAATCAAAACAATGCCCTGCTCATTTCTCGAAATTGCCTCCACAGGACAGGCTTCCTTACAGGGCGCCTTTGCGCAATGGTGGCAGTAGACGGGGATGAAGTCGGGGGATTTTTCAATCACCCTCACCAGCCTCGGGCCCACGCCCAAGCCGTGTTCCTGCTTGCATGCGACCTCACAGGCATGACAACCCATGCAGTCCTTCTTTGTGAATACCAAAGAAATTTTCTCCATCTCATTCCTCCTATTCATTCTCACAGCGGGATATGTTGCATAACAGGACCCTCAGGCTGGTTGCCCCCATGACTGGATCCATGGACTCATGGGAGTTATCTGTTAGCATGTTAATATTGGAGATCTCCCAGCCGTGATCAGGGCTCTTGATCTCCGGGAACCACCAGCCATGCTCTGCCACGATCACTCTTGGATCTATACCGGTATTAAACTTCGCCCGCTCTTTAGCGCGTCCCCTCGGCGATTCCAACCAGACCCAGTCGCCCTCCTCGATACCGTGCTTAGTCGCTGTATAGGGATGGATTTCAACGATGGGATCGGGCCTGATCTCCCTCAGCCATGGCAGTTGTCGGTTTGCCGAGTGGAAAAAGGTAGGTGTCCTTAATCCGCTGTTTAGGATATAGGGGTACTTATCAGTCAGATCCGGCCTTGAGACCGGGCTTTCCGGTATCTCCGTATATTTCGGCAGGGGATCGCGTCCCCAGCCTTCTAAAATTGTGGAGTATAGCTCCACCTTCTTCGTGGGGGTTGAAAACCCCTTTTCCCTGTATTTGTAGAACTTCGGCTCACCACGGAGGTAGCCTTTCTTCTTGAATTCCTCCCAGGTAAGGCCCGTCGGTTCCAGCATCCAGTCCAGGCTATCCTCCACAGTATCCCACCATTGCTGACCCATTCGTTTGCCCAGTTCCATGAAAATCTTGTGGTCTTGCCAGCATTCACCAATCTCAACGACTTTCTGTCTCGCCAGCACATACCCGTGAAATTTCCAGTTATCCGCCACGTGATTCTGCTCGAGCCAGGTACCGGCAGGCAGAAAAATATCGGCCAATTCAGCGGTTGGTGTCATGAAGAAATCCGACACGGCCAGAAAATCCAATTTACTCAATGCCTTATAGACTTCCTTGGCATTGGCTCGTGATACTACCGGGTTGGTGCCCACCAGGTAACCTGCCTTTAACGGATAGGGCTCACCTGTTAGAATGGCATCCCAGGCACATTTTGGCGTCACAATGGTCATCCGGGCAGCGAGCTTGTATTGTTCACCGCCGAGTCGCTTTAATCTTTGCTCGTTAGATAATGACCTGTGTGAGGAAAATTCGGAAATCGATCGGGTACCGGGCGGTTGATGGAAGACATTGCCCCCGGGAGCATCCAGGTTACCTGTGGCCGCCATAAGCCCCACCGCAGCTCGGGTAAAATCTGTACAGTTGATAGTCTGCTCGGTCGGCACGCCCCAGTGTATTCCTGCCGGCTTCGTAGTGGCATACAGCCTAGCCGCCTTCCGGATAAGTTCCTGTTTGACCCAGGTAATTTCTTCAACGCGGTTCAAGGGATAGTCTTTTCTCACCCGGTCAACAAAAGCGTCCCAACCATGAATGTACTGCGATACGAACCCTGCATCATAGAGTTCTTCTTCTATGATTACGTTATGAAACCCCATGGCCAGTGCCGCATCCGTGCCCGGACGCACCTGTAGCCACAGATCAGCCCTTTTTGCCAGAAAGCCCTTTCTTGGATCAATAACGATCAGCCTGGCCCCTTTCTTATAGGCCCGCCAGAAACTCACCCCCTTGTATTCGTCAGGGTTGGTCCATAAAGGATTGCACCCCCACATTACAATACACTTGGGATTATTGACATAATCAATGGCTGGATGCCTGCCACATGTAGTCAGGGTAGCACCTATCCGTGAGAGATAACACATGTGACCGGCCGTGAGCATATTCGGCGTGCCGAGCATGTTTCCGAAACGGGAGAAATGACTCTCGAAATCCCGTCCGGTCCCCTGTCCGATCATGATGGCCTCGGGACCAAATCGCTCTTTAACTTCATTGAATTTCCCGGCTACCGTATCCAATGCCTCGTCCCATGAAATCCTCTCCCAGCCCTTCCCGGTTTTTTTCATAGGGTAAAGGATCCTATCCGGATGATAGGCCAGTTGAGTGATAGACAGCCCTTTCGCACACATGGTTCCATGGCTGATAGGTGACTCGGGATCTCCTTCCACTTTTATGACCTTGCCGTCCTTCACATGGGCGATGACACCGCATCCCCCATGACAGCTTCGACACACAGTTCTAACTTTTTTGACTTCTTTCATTCAAACCTCCTTTTTTTGCCACCGAGACGTCCAGGGACAACGATTGCGGCAATGATTTCATGCTGTTTAGCTTCGGGTTTGGACAACCGTCCACTCGCCTCTCTCACCCGGTTTTGCCCCTTTAACAAGCCCCCTATGTTGGTGTTCTCTGGCTGGATCCAATCCAAAATCCTCAAGGCGGATTATATGACCGGGAGGGGCCACAACGAATTCATCGTTCCAAGGGCCATTACATATTTTTCTAAGAAATTCGGGTGTGCCCTTAATTTCTTGATAGTTGAGGTTGAATCTCTTCGCAGCCATCATGGAGAATTTGCGGTACTTCTCCTGGTTCTGATAACCCATGTCAATAAAGGAGAGGCGCCTGTAATGCTGAAGCATCCGATTCATAACCCGTTCAGCACGCTTCTTACCATAGCGCTCCTCCATTCTCTTTAACTCGTCTATAATGGTAATCCCTGCATCTATCCAGCCTTTTGACAGAAAGTAGGTACCTGGCTCCTGGTTTAGTACCTCCTTATAGACCATTCGGGAGCCGAGGAAAATAGCGATACAATCGTCTATACGGGGAATGACCAAAGTGCTATGGGTAGCCTTGAGGCCTATCACCCCCATGGAACACAACCCATAGCCAAGAATGATAGTTTCCGTATGGGCCGTGATTTCATCTATAGTCCTCTGCAAGGTGCCCTGCAATCTATCCGGATGGAGATGGAGCCCGGACTCAAGGACAAGAGATTCCATGTCGGATGGCAACATCTGCTGCATTTCTCCGATCACAGCCCTACAGGCTATTATTTTTGTTCGTACATGACTCACTGCCAGACACCATGCATCTTAAAACCGATAATAGGATGGGGGTACAGGGTTCACGTCTCCAATTTACCTTCCCGAAAGGCAGCTGTGTAAGCTTGACACCATGGGTCCTGATCCAGCAAGACAGTCGTAGCCCTCAATGTTCCCATGAGCTTTTTATCCAGGGGATCAACAATGGCCGTGTTGAGCCCGGCCTTCATGGCCAGGGGCAGAAAAGTCCTGTTCATAAGGGGGCGCTTGGGTACCCCGAATGAGATGTTGGATAGACCGCAGAGGATGTTGGCTCCCTCCAATTCACGTCGAATCCGATCGATGGTCTCAAGGACCATCAGTGCCGCATTGGTATTGGCGCTGACTGCCTGAACAACAGGATCCAAATAGATTCTCTCCCGCTTCACGCCCAGTCTCTCCAGATCCGAGACGAGCCGCACTGCATTTTCCAGGGCCTGGTCCGCACTCTTGGGAATGCCCCGGTCATCAATGCAGAGGGCCACGATATCGCACTCCCTGAACTGGATTATCGGTGCCATTGCCTCGAAACGAGACCTTTCACCCGTGATCGAGTTTAGCATGGGAGGGTGTTCAACCTGATCCAGAACCGCCTTCATGCTTTCCTGATTAGGGCTGTCGATACAGAGCCTTACCTGTGGCAAGGACTTCTGGATAACTTCAATTAACCAGAAAAGATCCTCCACCTCGGAATTTCGGCGTGATCCGGCGTTAACATCGATCAAATCGGCTCCAGAGTCTATCTGAGACCTCACATCCTCCTGAATATATGCCGCGTCCCGGTTGGCTACGCCTTCGTTTATCAGTTTACGACTCGTATTGATCCGTTCACCGATTATTAGCATAAATTTCCTCATTGACGCTCCACAGAGGACACGCACTGGATTTTCCAAAAGGGCAATCCATGATGTCTACATGGGCCTCAGCCTCATCCGGCATCCGGATTCAGATGATATGGTTCGAGCGAGCAGGCATGGGTGAAGGCCTTGCTAAATTCCGGTGTACCCGCTAATTCAAGATATTTTACGCGCGACAGCAGATCTCTGACCTCTTTCCGCTTGGTCGAGGACAACAGAAAAAGCCGGGCGCCTATACCGGCCGCATTTCCCACCTGATTGAACCTGCTGAGGGGAAGGGAAGGCAGCATGCCTATGGCTATCGCATTGGAAATATCTATATAACTGCCAAAGGCACCGGCTATAATGACCTTATCGATCTCCTTTGGGGAGATGGCTTCTACCTCCATAAGGATCTCTATCGCAGCCTGGATGGCAGCCTTGCCCAGCTGTACCTCCCGGACATCCTTCTGTGTGATGGAAATCTCCGGGCGCCTCCGATCCTCCTCTTGGGGAACAAGGATAAATTCTAAACGTCCGTTTTTCTTGACCACATGGGAATGGGAACCTTCCAGCATTCGGCCGCCTCTGTCCAGGACGGCAGAAAGATAAAGCTGAGAAATAGCATCCAGTATCCCTGACCCGCAAATACCGATGGGCTCCGCATCATCGATGGTCTTATAGCGGATACCCTCGCTTCCAAGGTATATTTTCTCGATCGCCCCTGGAGAGGCCCTCATACCATCCCTTATGTGATAGCCTTCAAATGTGGGGCCGGAAGGGCAGGATACGCTCGTTATTTTTCCCCGGGCTATCAGTGATATCTCCGTATTGGTCCCGATATCAATAAGCATTCCGTTCCCGTGACCCCACTCTCCGTCTGTGGCCGTCAGGGCGGCTACATGATCGGCACCCACAAAGCCTGCGATGTTGGGGGGCAGATAAACATACGCTCCTGGAGCGAAATCCAGGCCTATGTCCCTGGACTTGACGTTTAGATCCCCGCGCACGGCCGGCACAAAGGGAGATATAGCAAGTTGACGGACAGGCAGGCCCAGCATCAGGTGATGCATGGCCGTGTTGCCGACGATGACGGCCTCAAGAATATCTCCGGTTTCAGCGCCCGCTTCGGCGCATAGGTTCTCCGCCAACTTCATCATCCCTTCTCGGGCCAGATCCGCCATCAGGGCCCGTCCGTCCGACGATCGAACCGCAAAATTGATTCGCGTGATGATGTCCTCGCCGTTGCTGATCTGGGGATTCATGATTCCCTGTGAGATGAGTCTCTTTCCTGTCTCCATGTCGATCAGGTAGCCTGCTATTTTGGTTGAGCCGAGATCAACGGCCAGACCAATGGGGCGGGAGTTCGGAGGACTGACAGCGACCAGCTCCCGGTTTCGGATGTGTGCCGTTAGATTCCAATTCCATTCCCGAAGCCGTGTAGAAAGGCCCCTCAAGACGCGGATATCCAAATCTATAGGTCCGGGAGCGCTTATCTTTTCGAGCAGATTCTCTGCATCTGCCGCAGGCTTCGCTAATGAGGGCGGTTCAATCTTGCAGGCAACGGACTTAATCGGCGAGTCAAGGGGAATATCTATCTCCCGGCCCTCAACCTGGAGGCGTTGCTGCGTACCCAGGGATTCAGGGGGCACATACACACTGCAATCGCTTTGTGGATAGGTCTGGCAGGCCAGACGCCAGCCGGTCTCCAGTTCCTTGCCGGTAAAGATACCCTGCTGGACAGGCGTTATTTCCGAAAGGTTTCCTTCCATGACCCTTATCTTGCAGCCCCTACATTTTCCAAGGCCCCCGCAGAGACTGACCAACTGAATACCCAGCCGATGTGCGCAGTTTAGAATGCTTTCCCCGGCAGGGCATGGCCCCCGCCTGCCAACAGGCTGAAATTCTATCTGATGATCGCCCATATCCTTATCCACAATCTGCAGAGGACCCCGGGCTAAAATAGCCCGTGGGTATCTACTTATAAACGCCGTATTCCTTGGTGAAGTCAATCATAGCGTGTACATTTTCCGGCTTTGCCTCATCGAAAAACGCACCATTGCCCATAATAAAACCGCCGCCTTTGCCAACATTATCGATGAGCTTTTTGCTGTAATCCTTCACCTGTTGGGGTGTGCCTAATTTCAACATGGCGGAGGGAACGTTGCCGAGGATGCAGAGCGTGTCACCCACTATGTCCTTGGCTTTGACAATATCTGTCTGATCGAACATCCATAAAGTCTTACCCTTAGGCAGGTCCCTGATAACTTTCAGACGTGTGTTGTAGCCTCCCTCGGCAGCAGGCAATGGTATGCATCCGCCCTCTATTAAGCCCACCATAACCTGTTTAAAGGTAGGCCAGTAGAATTTCTTATACTGCTCATCGGACATGAACCCATCAGCGCCTTTATGAAGAGGCATGAATATCAGAGGATTACCGGTCTGTTGTGCTGCTCCCAACCCCATATTAATCATGATGGGCGTTATTGCCTCCATAGCTTGAAGAAGCTTATCGGGCCGCCGGTACATATCCATCATTATCCCTCTGCTGCCTCTGAGGGTGTCGCCAATTATGTCAAAGGGTGCCTTGGTAAACCCGCCGAGGATATTCGGAAATCCTAATGTTTTCAACTCACCATCTACGCCACCCATAGCCATCGCCCATTTCATGGCTTCAGACCCCGCCTCAAAAAGGGCCTTATAAGCGCCTTGAACAGGGGGCAGACCAAAGGGTATGAAATTAAAGGCAACCCCATACATTTCAACTATACCGGGAAGTAGGGGAAGCATACTCCAGGGCTCCAATGCTCCGAATACGCGCGGCAGGTAAATATTGCTGAAGAAAAACGATGGGTCGGTTATCAGGGTGTCATATTCTTCCGCCTTCATGTATTCTCCCTCAAGGCACTGGTAACTACTTGTAGGCAGGACCCCATGGCCTGCCCAGGCATATAACTTGTAGTCAAGGATCTCAAAGAACTTTCCCGGGCCAGGCCCTGCAGCGCCTATATGCATATCCGGCTCAAAGTCCAGGATGAATTTCTTAAAGCCCGCGACGCATTTGTCGTAGTCATACATGGCCTCTTGAACTGTCATCCCGGCATAATTAAAAGGAAACATGTTAGGAAGTGGACAGACCGGCACCCTATCCGGCAATTTTTTGAGTTGAATGGCATCTTTTATCCTGGTTATTCTCTCCTTGTATGACTTTTCGGCTTCCGGGCTTTGGAACTTAAGGTCGTTCCCCTCAGGGTCCTTCGGCACAAGCAACTTCTGAAACTGTGCCTCCTGCTTTTCTTCTGCTGACATCTCTTCCCATTTCTTTTCCATTATCTTACCCTCCTATCCAGCCTTGGGTTAATGTAACCGCCGCCATGGCGTCTTTTCCATAGGCATCCGCCCCGGTAAAACCCTTGACCTGTTCGTCGATCTGGCCTCCTCCGATCATGATCTTTACGTGGTCTCTGAGTCCGGCCTCTTTGATAGCATCTACAGTGTCCTTCATGGAATCAAATGACAAGGTCAAAAACCCACTCAGTCCGACCACCATAGTGCCCGTCTCTTTGATCGTATCCACGAATTTCTGCACCGGCACATCGATGCCCAGGTCGAGGACCTCAAACCCGTTGACGTCGAGCATAAAGACCACAAGATCCTTCCCGATGTCATGAATATCACCGGCTACCGTCCCAATAATGACCTTTCCCAGGCGTTCTTCCTCTTCGCCTTTCTTGAGATGGGGCTCAAGCTTCTTGATGATGCCCTTGAGGATCTCCCCGGAAAACACAAGGTCCGGGATGAAGTATTCATCACTGGCAAATCTCTGGCCCACGATATTCATGGCTTCCTTGGCCTGCCCCAAAAGATCCATAGGATCGACCCCCTCTCCCAGGGCCTTGTCAACGAATGCTAAGGCCTCCGGTTCCTTCAAATTCGATAGCAATTCCACTAATTCCCCTGACATAGTTCTTTCCTCCCTTTAAATTAGTTAGTGCCTGAACGAAAACTATCCAAAGCTGTCATTTCGAGTGTAGCGAGAAATCCTATCCTATTATTACTATTGAAATCAGAAATTTACAAACTGCAAAAATACTCCCTCTCCCTTGATGGGAGAGGGCTGGGAAGAGGGTGAGTAAAATTGATATTTCAAACACTTATCCTCCCCCTCCCCTTTATCCCCTCCCACGAGGAGAGGGGAAATATGGGTTTTTCCAGGCGTTCAATTATCAGTTTGTAAATTTCTGTGAAATATAAAATTTCTCCCTTTGGTCAAAATGACAATAAAGAGGGGTTTTCGTTCAGACACTAAGTAGTAAAATCAAACAACTCAACTACTCAACAATTTAACCACTCAACTCATTCTATGAGGTAAGTATATGACACGAGCAACAAATGCCCCGCAATCAAGACAAAGAAGAAAAAAAATCCTCAAGGCAGCAAAAGGATACAGAGGGGGCAGAAGTAAGCTTTTAAAGACTGCTACTGTCGCTGTAATGAGATCCAGACAACAAGCCTATAAGGACAGGAAAAAAAGAAAAGGTGATTTCAGAAGACTCTGGATCATCCGAATTAATGCAGCTGCCAGAGAGAATGGGCTT
>Ga0315549_1005274_pt1 | contig 10601 bp, 9 predicted proteins | sample SalMarSW160200MG_FD_203101 | JGI IMG/M metagenome (GOLD analysis project Ga0315549, IMG submission 203101) | Salt marsh sediment microbial communities from the Plum Island Ecosystem LTER, Massachusetts, United States - Salt Marsh Sediment SW1601-200 ... | reverse complement strand
TAATCTTGACCGTCATAGCAAAACCGTCCCCCTTACTCAACGGAAGCAATATAGTTATAGTGAGGCTGACCGCCCTGGACTACCTCAACCTGAAGCTGAGGATAGCGCTCCCGGATAGACGCCGCCGCCTGCTCCGCCTCGGCCGGCTTGGTGTCAGCCCCGTAGTAGATGGTAACCACCTCGGCCTTTTCCGGCTCTACCCTCTCCAGCACCTCGTTCAAGACCTCTTCCGTTTTATCGGCCACCGCCACCAGGTCTCCGTCCAAAAAGCCGATGGCCTGGTTCTTCTTGATGTCCAGCCCACCCAGCCGGGTTGCCCGCACCGCCCGGGTAACCTCAATAGACTTTACCTCCAAATGCGCCTGGTACATACTCACGGTGTTGGTCTCCAGGTCAGATTCGTAATCAAATGCCAAAAGGGCGGCTACCCCCTGCGGAATGGTCTTGGTGGGCACCACGTTAATCTTCTTTTCAGTCAGCGACGACACCTGCTCAGCGGTGAGCACGATATTCTTGTTGTTGGGCAGGATGATGACCTTCTCCGAGGGCACCGCTTCCGCCGCCTGCAGCAAATCCTTGGTGCTGGGGTTCATCGTCTGGCCGCCGGGGACGATAATGGTCGCCCCCAGGCTGGTAAATACCTGGCTGAGGCCCTCCCCGGCCACCACCGCCACGATGGCGATATCCACCTCCGGCATACGCTCCTTCTGCATCTCTAAAAAGTCCCGGTACTGCTCGTCCATATTGCGTATGTTAATCTGGTGTAAAGTTCCCAGCGGGTTAACGTAGTGCATAATATCGCCGGGGTCTAAAGTGTGGATGTGAACCCTGACCGCCGATTCATCGCCGATGACAATCACCGACAGCCCCTTCTTCTCCAGCCGCTTGCGGAGCTTGTCCGGGTCAAGCTCGGTGCCCTTGATGACGAAATTGGTGCAGTAGCCGTAGGGCACCTCGTCCACCGCACCCACCATCTGGGGAACCTTGGTGGTGAGGGGGATGCTGCTGGCTACCATCCAGGGACGCCGCAGTTTAAGCTGTTCGGTTTCGCCTTTAAGGTAGTGGAGGGCGCCTTCCAGTATGGTATAGAGGCCCTGCCCCCCGGCATCCACCACCCCGGCGTCCTTTAACACGGGTAAAAGGGTGGGGGTGTTGGCTACCGATTCCTTGGCGGCTTCCACTGTGGCTTCCATAACCGATATTAAATCATTGCTGCCTTCAGACGCATGCTTTTCCGCCGCCTCCGCCGCCTCCCTGATGACGGTGAGGATTGTCCCCTCCACCGGGTTGCTTAAACCATTATAAGCCGTCTTGGACGCCAGCAGGAGGCCCTGAACCAGGTCGGCGCCAGTCATGGTCTCTTTTTCGTCAAGACCCTGGGCCAGGCCGTTCCATATCTGGGACAGGATGACCCCACTGTTGCCCCTGGCCCCTATCAGCGCCCCCCGGGCTACGGCCTGGGCCACCGCCGATACGCTGCCGTTAGCCACCTGATAGGATTCTTCAATGGAGGAACGCATGGTGAGCAGCATGTTGGTGCCGGTATCGCCGTCGGGGACGGGGAAAACATTGAGGGCGTCAACATCGGCGGCGCTCTTTTCCAGCCAGCCGGTGGCAGCTGTTAACATATCCTGTAAATCTTTACCGCTGACGGAGTTAGCCTCTGCCATCTATCTCATCCTTGCCACCGGGGGCCGGCTGTGTTAATATTTATGGACGGAATTCTACCCTAAATCGGCCCATTAGTCAAAGGAGAAAAACCTTGAAGTGCGATATCTGTGGCAAAACGCCTCAATTCGGTCATAATGTGAGCCACTCTAAACGGCATACCAACCGCCAGTGGACGCCTAATATACACCCTGTTACCTTAACCATCGATGGTAAGCCGAAAAAAATGAACCTGTGCACCCGGTGCCTGCGCACCCAGCATAAGCTGGCTAAACTAAGCTCGCCCTCAACTCCCTAAGGGCCTGAGCTACCGTCTGTCCCGAACCGAACACCGCCGCCCCGGCTACCAGCACCCTGGCCCCCGCCCTGACCACCCTGGGCGCGACCTCAACATTGATGCCGCCGTCCACCTCTAATTCGGCGGGTAATTTTTTCTCATCCAGCTCCGCCCTTAAGTGCGCTATCTTTTCCAGCGTCGATTCTATAAAGGGCTGGCCGCCGTAGCCGGGATTGACCGTCATCACCAGCAGTAAATCGATTTCCGGCAGGATAGCGCTAACGGCATTTACCGGCGTTTCCGGGTTGAGAGAGACACCCGCTTTGACCCCCAAATCTTTGATTGTTTTAACAACCTGCTTGATATCCGGGCAGGTCTCTATGTGCACGGTGATAATATCGGCGCCGGCTTTGGCGAACTGCTCAAGCTGTCTTTCCGGGGTCTCAATCATGAGGTGGACATCCAGGGGGAGGCCCGTCCAGCGGCGGATAGCCGCCACCACCGGGGCGCCTATGGTTATGGGAGGGACGAACTGCCCGTCCATGACATCGACGTGGATATAGTCGGCGCCGGCGTTGGCCGCTTCGGCAACCTGCTCGCCGAGGCGGGCGAAATCGGCGGAGAGGATGGAGGGGGCGAGCTTGACCTCCGGATTAGTTCCCACCCCTGGCTCCGATTGTTTTCTTTGCCGCCGCTAAAGCCCTGGCTACCTGTTTGGGGGCGGTGCCGCCAATAACATCGCGGGCGGCCAGAGAGGATTCAATAGTTATAGAAAAGACGTCTTTTTCAAACAGTTTGGAAAACTTTTTATACTCGGTGAGGGTGAGCTTGCCCAGCGGTTTATTCTGTTCCACAGCATAGCCCACCAGTTTTGCAACCGCCTCGTGGGCGGCACGGAAAGCCATGCCCTTTTTGACCAGGTAGTCAGCCAGGTCGGTGGCTAAAATATAGCCCTTCTCTACCGCCGCCCTGGCGCTTTCGGCATTGACCTTAATTGTCCCGACCATGCCGGAAAAGACATTAAGTGTGGAGAGCAGTGTATCTACCGTGTCAAAGAAGCCCTCTTTGTCCTCCTGCAAATCGCGGTTATAGGCCAGGGGCAGCGCCTTCATGGTGGTGAGCAGGGCCATCAGGTTGCCGTAGACGCGCCCCGTCTTGCCCCGCGCCAGCTCGGCGACATCCGGGTTCTTCTTCTGGGGCATAATGCTGGAGCCGGTGGCGTAGGCCTCGTCCAGCTCGATAAAGCCGAACTCCGCCGATGACCAGAGAACAAGCTCTTCGGCCAATCTGGAGAGGTGCATCATGCAAAAGCTTGCCGCCGCTTCATACTCTAAAATAAAGTCCCTGTCCGAGACGGCGTCCAGGCTGTTCCGGCTCACTTCGCTGAAACCGAGCTCTTTAGCTAAAAATTCGCGGTCAATATTATGGGCGACGCCGGCCAGTGCGCCGCTGCCCAGCGGCATGACATCAACGCGCTTGAGGCAGTCTATAAAGCGGGCGGTATCGCGCTGCAGCATCTCAAAATAAGCCAAAAGATGGTGCGCCAATAAGACGGGCTGTGCCATCTGCAGATGGGTATAGCCGGGAATTATTACATCTTTGTTGGCTTCAGCCAGACCGATGAGCGCCTTCTGGAACTCGCCCAGCTCCACCAGTGTGTTGGCGACGGCGTCCCTGGTGAAGAGGCGCATATCCAGCGCTACCTGGTCGTTGCGGGAGCGGGCGGTGTGGAGCTTGCCACCGACATCGCCGATTTTCTCTATAAGGCGGGCTTCAACGTGCATGTGGATGTCTTCCAGCTCCGCCTTGAAGACGAACTGGCCCAGAGCTATCTCTTCCTTGATGCCGTTCAGGCCGATGACGATGGCCTCCGCCTCTTTATCGGTGATGATGCCCTGTTTGGCCAGCATGCCGGCGTGGGCGACGCTGCCGGCGATGTCGTAGGGGTAGAGGCGCCAGTCGTAGGGGATGGAGGCGGTGTACTGGTCTACTTTTTTATCCGCCGCCTTATTAAAGCGGCCCCTTATTTGGCTCATTTTAGCCTTCCTTTTTCTTTTTACCCTGCATCCTTGCCTGCGTGCGGGCGGGCAGTCCCCAGAGATGGATAAAGCCGACGGCGGCGCTCTGGTCGAAGATATCCCCCTTATCATAGGTTGCCAGGTCGTGGCGGTAGAGGGAGTAGGGGGACTTGCGCCCCACTACCGTGGCGCTGCCTTTATGCAGTTTCAGCCTGACGGCGCCGGTGACGAAGCGCTGGGAGGATTCAACATAGGCGGTCAGGTCCTCCCGGTAGCCGGTGAACCAGAGGCCGTCATAGACCAGGTCGGAGTATTCAGCGGATACAATCTGTTTAAAGCGCAGCTGCTCTTTAGATAGTGTCAGCGACTCCAGGGCTTTGTGCGCCTGAATCAATAACAGGGCGGCGGGGGCTTCATAGACCTCGCGGGACTTGATGCCGGTTACCCTGTCTTCTATATGGTCGATGCGGCCGATGCCGTGTTTGCCGGCTAAATCATTTGCCTGCTGGATAAGGGCAAGACCGTCCAGCTTTTTACCGTTGAACGCCACCGGAATGCCCTTTTCAAAGCCGATTTCGAGATACTCCGCCTTATCCGGGGTATTTTCTACCGGTTTGACCCAGATAAAGGCGTCTTCGGGCGGCTCCGCCCAGGGGTCTTCCATGACACCGCACTCAATGCTGCGCCCCCACAGGTTCTGGTCTATGGAGTAGGGGCTTTCGGCGGTAACGGGGAGGGGAATGTTATGGCTCTTTGCGTAGTCGATAGTTTCATCACGGGTCATGTCCCAGTCACGGGCGGGGGCTAATATTTTAAGGTCGGGAGCCAGGCCGGCCACGCTGACATCAAAGCGCACCTGGTCATTGCCCTTGCCGGTGCAGCCGTGGGCCACCGATTTCGCCCCTTCTTTTAGAGCCGTTTCCACCAGCAACCTGGCCATAAGCGGGCGGGCCAGAGCCGTCGCCAGCGGGTACTGCCCCTGATAGAGAGCGTTGGCCTTGAGCGCCGGAAAGACGAACTCGTCGACGAAAGCCTCTCTGGCATCGGCGACCACCGCCTTGACCGCGCCCAGTTTCAACGCCTTCTCCCTGATTGCCGGGAAGTCCGGCTCGTTGCCAACATCAACACTGAAGGCGATAACCTCCAGGTTGTACTTCTCCTGCAGCCACTTGACGGCTACCGAGGTATCCACGCCGCCGCTGTAAGCCAGCACCACTTTTTCTGCCATGATAAATCTCCCTGAACTCGCCGATTAGTTTTCTTATTCGGCGAGAGTACCTACTTTAACCTTTATCTGCTTACTTATCAACCCTCCCCCTGTATCCCCCTCCCTTACAAGGGAGGGGGATGGGTTTTTATAAGAGGGACTTCGTCCCTCTAAAACTCTCTATTCAGTTAAACCCCAAAAACCCCCTAGTAGTGGTGGAAATTCCCCTTCCCTAAGAGTGGCGGGCTAAACCTCCCTCACTTCCCTTAACGGGGGGAGGAGTGACCCTTCCACTTAAGGGTGGCGGGCGGGAAAAGATATAAAACGGGGGGAGGCTCCCACCCTATTATTTTGCTATACCACCTAACGCTTCATCCAGAACGGCTAAAGCCTCGTCGACCTCTTTTTTGCCGATAATGAGGGGAGGCATGAAGCGCAGGGCGTTGGGTTTAAGTTGATTGACCAGCAGGCCCCGCTCCAGGCAAGCCGTCACCAGCGCCGGGGCGATTTCGCTGTCAAACTCCACCGCCACCAGCAGCCCCCGCCCCCTGATATCGGTTATGGCGGGGAATTTGGCTTTCATCTTCTCCAGCCCGTCGATAAGATACTGCCCCACCTCTTTCACCCTGCCGGAAATATTGTTATCGATCACGAACTTGACCGTGGCGTAGCCGGCGGCGCAGGCCAGGGGATTGCCCCCGAAGGTAGAGCCGTGCTCGCCGGGGACAAAGACCGAGGCCTTTTCTTTAGCTAAAATAGCCCCGATGGGCACGCCGCTGGCAAGACCCTTAGCCAGTGTCATTATATCAGGTTCAATGCCGTATTGCTCATAGGCGAAGAGCGTTCCGGTGCGGGCTATTCCCGTCTGGATTTCGTCCAGGATGAGCAGGATACCCTTCTGGTCGCACCACTGGCGTACGGCGGGCAGGTAGCCTTCGTCGGGGAGGTTGACCCCGCCCTCGCCCTGTATGGGCTCCAGCATCACGGCGCAGGTGCGCTCCGTAGTGGCCGACTTTATGGCCTCAACATTATTAAACTCAACATTGACGAAGCCGGTGGGGAGGGGCGGATAAGACTGCTGAAACTTGGGCTGGCCGGTAGCCGCCACCATGGCCAGCGTGCGCCCGTGAAAGGAGCTGAAGGTGCTGATAACCTCGTAGGCGCCTTTTAAGTTGAGCTGGCCGTAGCGGCGGGCCAGCTTGACCGCCCCCTCGTTGGCCTCGGCGCCGCTGTTGCCGAAGAAGACCCTGTCCAGGCAGCTGTTTTCCACCAGAAGCTGGGCCAGCTGGAGCTGGGGAACGGTGTAGAACTGGTTGGAGGTCTGGATGAGCAGGTTGGCCTGCTCGGTGAGCGCCTTTGTCACCGCCGGGTGGCAGTGCCCCAGAGTGGTCACCGCCCAGCCGCCGACAAAGTCCAGGTACTGCTTGCCCTTATCGTCCCAGACATAGGGCCCTTTTCCCTTGACGATGGTCAGGGGCAGACGCTCGAAGGTCTTCATGTAGTATTTTTTTTCTATTTCCTGCCAGTCTGTCAATTTTGTCTCCTACTTAGTGAGGTTTCTACCTCACCCCCTGTATCCCCCTCTCCTTCAAAGGAGAAGGGGAAGGGTTTTTATAAGAGGGACTTCGTCCCTCTAAAACTCTCTATTTATTATTTTACCCCATCAAAGGGAGTCTTCATAACCCCTTCCCCATAGGGCGGTAGTCTTTATTCTTTTTCCCATTAGGGGGTGGGGCGTGCCCCTTCCATATAAGGGTGGAGGGCGGGAAAAGATATAATCGGGTGGGGTATCCCCCTCCCAAAATCTCTCCTTTATTTCTTTATTGTAGTGCCGCCGCCCTTGCCGTTAATATCGTCAAGGAGGGAATGTGACTGCCTGCCGTCAACGATAATACAGGCCGCCGAAGCCCCCGATAAAGCCTTAAGGCAGGCCGTAATCTTGGGAATCATCCCCCCCGAGGCCGTGCCCGAAGCCACCAGAGCTTCGGCCTCACCGGGGGAAAGATGAGAAAGCAGATTGCCGGAACGGTCGGCAACACCGGCGACATCGGTCAGGAAGACCAGCTTTTCAGCGCCGATGGCGGCGGCAATCTCGCCGGCGACGATATCGGCATTAACATTCAGCACACGGGGGGACTTCTCCGCCTTAACGTCGATAGCGATGGGCGCCACCACCGGTATATAGCCGGCCTGAAGCAGCGCCTCCAGGGGGGCGGGGTTGATTTTGGCCACCTCGCCCACATAGCCCAACTCCTTGCTCTTAATTTTTCCCTGAATCAAAGCCCCGTCAACGCCGCTGATGCCTATAGCCATGCCGCCGCGGGCGTTGATATCGGCCACGATTTCCTTATTGACCACACCCACCAGCACCGAGACCACCACCTCCAGTGTAGCTTCATCGGTGACACGCTCGCCGTTGATAAATTTGGTTTTAATGCCGCGCTTCTCCAGCCAGCCGGTTATCATCTTGCCGCCGCCGTGGACGAGCACCAGCGACCTGCCCCGCTCCTGGAGAGAGACGATATCCTCAATGGTGGTATCGTGGCTGCCCAGAGTGGCGCCGCCGAGCTTGATTACGATTGCATTATCCAATTTATTACCCATACTTTATGTCATGTACTCGCTGTTAATAGCTACATATTCCTCGGAGAGGTCACAGCCCCAGGCGGTGGCGCTGTCCTCCCCCAGGTTAAGATTCACGCTTAAATTTATCTCCTTGCCTTGAAGCAGCTTGTTTACCGCCCGCTTGCCGGACTTTAAGGCCCTGCCCGCCTTTATTACCTGAGTTTCGCCGAGATAAAGGTCAATCTTGTATTCATCCATATCCGCCCCGCTGCGACCCACCGCGGCAACAACCCGCCCCCAGTTGGGGTCAGCGCCGTGAATGGCCGCCTTGACCAGCGCCGAGCTTACCACCGCCCGGGCCGCTTTCCGAGCCTGAGATAAATCGGCGGCACCGTTAACCGTAACCTCAATAAGCCTGGTCGCCCCCTCGCCGTCAGCGGCGATAAGTTTGGCCAGATAGACGCAGACCCGCTCCAGCGCCTGGCGGAAGGCATAGGCCTGTTCGCCCTTTGCCGTAATCGGCTCGCCACCGGCCACACCGTTGGCCAGGAGCAGTACCGTATCGCTGGGGCTGGTATCGCCGTCAACCGAAATCATGTTGAACGACAGGTCAACCGCCTGCTTTAGCGCACCCTTTAGAAAACCCGCCTCCACCGGGGCGTCGGTGGTGAGGAAGCAGAGCAAAGTGCCCATATCAGGGTGAATCATCCCCGAACCCTTGGCCGCCCCGCCGATGGTATATCCGCTATTGCCTATTTTAACACCGACCGCCGTCTCCTTTGGTATGGTATCGGTGGTCATCATCGCCTTTGCTAAATCGTGACCGCCGTCGCGGGACATGATAATCTGTTCCACTGCCGGCCGGATGCGCTTCATCGGCAGGCGCACGCCGATAACGCCGGTGCTGGCTACCAGCACGCCTTCGGGGTCAATGCCGATGCCTTCTGCAACCAGCGAGGCCACCTCGGCGGCATCAACCAGACCGTGCTCACCGGTAAAGGAATTAGAGCAGCCGCTGTTGACCACCACCGCCCCCGCTTTGCCCTTCTCCAGCCGCTGCCTGGTGAGAACCACCGGGGCGCCTTTAAGCCGGCTGGTGGTAAACACGCCCGCCGCCACGCAGGGTGTCTCGGAAAAGAGGACGGCCAGGTCCAGCTTGCCGGCGGCTCTCTTATTTATCCCGGCGCTGACAGCTCCGGCAAAGAACCCCTCGGGGGAGGTAACCGTGCCCCCGGGAACGGCCTTGATAACGGCTTTCATTACCCAAAATATAGCACACCCTGACAGCTATGACAATGAGATTTTTACCCCACGAAAACTTCGTTTTCGCGGGGGCCCCATTTTTCAATTCTTTATATACCCCTTAATAAGGGGGGGGTGGGGTCTTTCTTTTAGAGGGAGTTTTAGTTCCCACCCCCCACCCTACAGAAGTGATACTTCTATCAATTTCCTTTTTTGGGTGGTGGGGTGAAGCCATGGATTCAGGGGGTTTAAGGGGGACGAAGTCCCCCTCTTCCTAAAAAACAATTCCCCTTCCCCTTGCCAAGGGGAAGGGGATAAAGGGGATAGGGTTTCCTCAAATTAAAATTAAGATGATTGGGGGGAGCGGTAAAAACTATTGACACCCGCCGAACATCAGTATATCCTTTTATCCAAGCAAACCCCGAAGGAGAAAAATAAATGGCCAAGACAGCTACAGGAATGGAAGAGAATGTTGCCGGGCTGCTGTGCTACGTGCTGGGCTGGGTAAGCGGGATAGTCTTCCTGATATTAGAGCCCAAAAACAAGTTCGTCCGCTACCACGCCATACAATCAATTATTGTCTTTGGCGCCATTAACATCGCCAGCTTGATCTTAGGCTGGATACCTGCTATCGGAGGTTTCCTATCATGGGCTCTCGGGGTGCTGGCCATCATACTCTGGATAGTGCTCATGGTTAAAGCCTACCAGGGGAAAAAGTACAAGCTGCCCGTATCCGGTGACCAGGCCGAAAAGTGGGCGGCTGCATCTAAGGCCGATAAAAAATAAAGCCCCCAAAGCTATACCATGCTGGATACCTGCCGGAGCGCCTCCGGCAGCACCGGCTGGATAAAACCGAACAGGGAAACCAGCCAGGCTATGACGCCTGAGCCGCTCACCGCCCCCTCCAGCCAGTCTATAATGGGGTAGGCGTGGAGCACCAGGGCAAAGACCACCATCCCTATAGCGGTATTGACGAGGTTGAAGACGGCTCCGAGCACACAGTACCAAACGCCGCCGTTCCAGCCTTTCTTAATCGCTTTACCCGGTACTATAAAGGCGAAGTACAGAAGGATGTTTACCACCGCCATTATGACGAAGAAGGCAATGAAATTTTCCCAGTTATTGCCGGAGATAAATGAGAGCCAGCCGGCCAGCACCTGATAAAAGATACCGGCGACGGGGATGGAGATAAGCGTCGCCAGCAGGGTGAATATCTGCTTGATCGCCCCCGTCCTGAGCCCCCCGAAAGCGCTGAAGAAAAGTGCTAAAACGGCGATAATGCTAACCAAAATCATGGCTGCCTCCAGTAATCATTAGCCTATATATTTCCCTTTTTGCGAAAGTAGTGGATGTACCCCCTGACATTGCTCATCAGCTCGTATTCATCCAGGGGGGCGTTAAAGTGGTCGCGCAGGTAGTTCCCGACATGCTCCAGTATTGCCTCCTCGCTCTCCCCAACCCTCAAATCGCGGCGGATAAAATCGCCGACCAGCCTGGTGTTCTCCATGACCGTTTTAATCAGCTTTTCCGGCTCGTCGGCGATGGTGCCGTGAGAGTAAAAGAGCAGTTTGGGTTTTAGCGCCATCAGGTTTTTCATGTCGTCGAGATAAAGCTCCAGGTCAAA
>Ga0315549_1005267_pt1 | contig 10608 bp, 9 predicted proteins | sample SalMarSW160200MG_FD_203101 | JGI IMG/M metagenome (GOLD analysis project Ga0315549, IMG submission 203101) | Salt marsh sediment microbial communities from the Plum Island Ecosystem LTER, Massachusetts, United States - Salt Marsh Sediment SW1601-200 ... | reverse complement strand
ACTACAACCAATCATCGTGATATCATACTGGCGCTACAGGTTTAATGAAATGCTGACCGGGATGCGGGTATCGTTTGACTACAACATTCGCTCCTCAGTGGTAACCCCGGAACTGGGCTATGGAGAGAGGGAACTGCGGCTACAAGGAGGAGTCATTGAGGTCAAAGGCCCAACCATGGAACTACCACTAACGATTAGACGCATGAGACTGCTAGATACAGACTGGAGCAGATTCTCGAAGTACGGTTATTGTATTGAATCACACTTGTCGCAACCAGGCACTGGGGGTCGGTTATGGCCGTCAGGAAGAATGGTTCTACCTTAGGTAGATTAGATAGAAAGGAGGACAGACTTTGCCAGAAGGACTAATAGCATATATCCAAGGTTTACAATCCCCGATAGGGCTTTGGCAAGCTGTTGTTGCTATCGGCTTTTCATTTGTAGCTTCCATAGTCGTTTACCTGCTGTACCAGTTGTTTTACGGGTCGAGATACATCGGCGCTGGGGTACAGCGCACCTTTATCATCGGGGGACCAGCCATCACAGCGCTATTCCTAGGTGTACAGGCTTCCATCCCGCTTGGCCTGGGACTGCTGGGAGCACTGGCCTTTGTCCGTTTCAGGACACCCGTCAAAGACCCGGCAGAGATTGGGTTTGTGCTTTTACTAGCAGCTTGTTCGATTGGGGCGGCAACCAATACCTTCCTGGTAACGGGCCTACTATTGGCCGGTGTATTCGTTGCCTTAGTTATCCAGTGGTTAACTCGAAACCGGTTTACATTATTTGGTCGGAGTCACCTTATGATTTCGGTAGACCAACCCTCCTTTCCAGATTTGGAGGCAAAGCTGTCACGGTTTCTCGAAGAGCGGCTGCGTGGCCTCAGATTAGAGACTATGTCTGCTCTGGAGGACCGCATTAGTCTCCACTACCAATACCGTCGCCAAGCGCGTTTCGACTGGACGGCCTTCACCAGTGATCTTAACCGACTTGCCGGCCCTGCCAAGGTTGAGATATTTATCGGATAGCAGCAGTGTCAGTACTGACGCACAGTGGAAGTATGCCAACTGAGATTTCTGCCAATGACGTGCCCCCCAAGAAGGAGTCCAGTTATAATGTTAGTCTGGAAGGACATGGAGATGCCCCTTTCGCCATCATAGCTAGGGCGAATGGTTCGGGAGCTGTTACGATTGGTGGAGATAGGGGGATTCGAACCCCCCACCTCTGCGATGCGAACGCAGCGCTCTCCCAACTGAGCTATATCCCCTTAAATTCAATTCTAGCAAAGCCCAAAATTCAAGGTCAAGCTAGCCGGCCGCCGGGCCTGACCAAAGGAAGACCAGCAGCACAAAGAGGACATGCTTCAGCAGGATAAACTACTGTGGGGGCATGAAGACAACTAAACAGGGGAACATTGAAATCTATTTCCTCGGTGCTGCGGTCGACAAGGACTCCTATGCCGATGACAACACCGCCAAGTTTATTTACCGCGTCAATTGTCCCTTTAATCGAGCCACCCGTAGTCAAGACATCATCGACTATGAGGACACGTTCACCAGCCTTGAACTCAAAATCCCGGCGGAGGACTCTCGCCTCTCCCTCTTCCTCAGCAAAGATGCTTCTTACTCCCAGCTGCCGGCCTACCTCAAAAGCGAGGATAATACCCCCGGTGGTTGGACCGGCAACCACATCCACCGACTGGCCCTTAAAATGCTGAACAATAAGACGGCAAAGTTTCTCAGCATGAACTGGATATTGTAAAAGACGAAACTTCTCCCAGTACACCGGCGAATGCAATCCAGAGGAGAGCAGAAAATGACCTTCCTTCATCGCTCCGACACTTTCCAATATATCCATTGCTTCGCTATTCAAATTCGACCCCGAATGTCTGCGAAACCGTCGTTATGTTTTCCTGCTCGCTGGTTAACTCAGGATAATTGTAATTTCCCGCCCCCCTCCAATGCTCCAGTGGCCAATAGATAAACCAGGCATTACCAATGATGTTCTCTCCAGGAACTGTTCCCCAAATATGTGAATCATCAGCACTGTTACGGTTATCGCCAAGCACGAAATATTCACCTTCAGGGATTTCCCGGGCTGGCAGAGTGTAACGAGGTGGCTCCGATACATAAGGTTCCGTTAAAGCGATATCATTCAGGTAGACTTTGCCATCCTTAACCTCTAAGGTGTCACCAGGGACAGCAATAACCCGCTTGATAAATGGATGATTGGTCGATATCGGGGGGTCCAGGACGATGATATCACCATGTTGAGGGTCGGAACAAAAATAAGCAGCTTTGCTAACCATCACCCAGTCACGGTTTTCAATACCCGGCAACATGCATGATCCACGTACCATATAGCCTTGAAAGCTAACTCGAAGAAAGGCAAAGATAACAATTGCTATCAGGATGGTTATGCCGACATCACGAAGGATTTTCTTCAACAAAGCTATCCTACCACCCTTTTATGAGTCCAACTCGATGTTACCATTCCATCTTATTATGCCATTTCAGCCCAGTTTTTGCCTAATTTCATGTCGACCTTCAGCGGCACACAAAGATTCACTGCCTGGGACATCACTTCCTTCACCATCTCCTTCACTGCACTCACTTCACTTTCAGGCACTTCAAACAGTAATTCATCGTGGACTTGCAGCAACATTTTGCTTCTTAGATTTCGCTTCTCCATCTCATGTTGTACATTAACCATGGCAATCTTAATGATGTCTGCAGAAGTCCCCTGCACTGGAGCATTTACAGCCATTCTTTCTGCAGCCTCCCTCACCTGCCGATTCGGGGAATTAATCTCTGGTATGAACCTCCTTCTTCCCAGCAATGTTTGCACATAGCCCAGCTCCCTGGCTTGCTCTTTGGTAGTCTCTAGATACCTCCTTACTCCAGGATACCGTTCAAAGTACGACGAGATAAATTGGGCTGCTTCTTCTCTGCTGAGCTCAGTTGCCTGTTCCAGTCCATAATCACTCATGCCATAAATAACGCCGAAATTGACTGTCTTAGCCATCCTCCGCATTTCTGGATTCACCTCATCCCCGGAAACACCGAAGAGTTTACATGCGGTTGCAGCATGGATATCTTCATCATTAACAAAGGCAGAGACAAGCCCTGGATCATTAGAAAGATGCGCCAGCACCCTGAGGTCAATCTGGGAATAATCACCACTTAATAAATACGCTCCCGGTGGGACAACAATGGCTCTCCTTATCATCCTCCCCGTTTCCTCTCTTACCGGGATATTTTGCAAATTTGGTTCACTAGAGGAGAGCCGTCCTGTAGCAGTGCCGGTTTGATTAAAACTGGTATGCACTCTACCTGTCTCAACGTTAATCAACGCTGGCAAGGCATCGGCATAAGTCGACTTAAGTTTGCTAAGCTGGCGATATTCCAGCACAAGGGCAATTATGGGATGGAGTCCCCTTAATGCTTCCAGAGTCGATGCTTGAGTAGAGTATCCTGTCTTTGTTTTACGAGGTGGAGTTAACCTGAGTTCCTCAAAAAGCACTCTGGCTAGCTGCTGAGGCGAATTTATATTGAATCTGTGCCCCACGCAATCATAGATTTCCGCCTCTCTGTTTGTTATTTGCTCACCCAATTGCGCTGAAAGCTTACCAAGTAAGTCAGCGTCTAAAGCAATGCCATTCCTCTCCATAACTACCAACACTGGAACCAGAGACATCTCCAGCTCATTAAAAAGCGTCCATAATTCCAGCCGCTTCAGTTCCTCCTCCAGGTTATCCCTTAATTTCCTTACAGTCTCAATACCTACACAACTATATTCAGCTACTTGTTCTACTCCCAACGTGGCCAGCGAAGTCTGGTTCTTACCTGTCCCAACTAGCTCTTCAGTAGACATTGCTTCCACACCAAGTCTGTTAAAGGCAAGTGCTTTGAGTTCAAGATTTTTCTCACCAACGAGATGCGCAGCAATCATAACGTCGAAATTTAGATTTTCTAACTTTACCCCGTGATTGGCTAACACCATCATATCACGCTTACCATCGTAACTGATTTTCCCTATTCGGTGATTTTCAACAATCGGTTTTAGCCCAGCGAGGACTTGAGCCAATGAAAGCTGCACTGGCTCAGTTAAACCAGAGTGTCCTACGGGTATGTAAAATGTTTCTCCAGAAGCTACCGATATCGTTATTCCTACCAACTTTGCCGTCATAGCTTGCCTGCCTGCAGCTTCAACACGGATAGCGAAATCCGCTGCTTTCTTTAGCTGGTTGACAAGCTGATTAAAGGACGCCTCAGTATGTACCACCTGATAATGGGCTGTAATCGAGACTTCGCCCCCAGCAACGACACCCTTCTCACCTATGTGTTGCGGAAGCCTGGGAACCAACTTGGTGAACTCGAGTTCACGAAAAAGATCCACGACCTCGTTTCGGTCATAAGTACTCACATGACAGCTTTCTCGAGCGAAGTCAACAGGAACATCCTTGACTATAGTGGTCAATTCCTTGTTCTTGAAAGCCCGAGGAAGATGCTCACTCAATACTGTGCGCAATTTCTCGGGCATCACCTCCCCGATATGAGTTTGTATTCCCTCCAGATTGCCAAATTGCTGTAGCAGTTTAGCGGCGGTTTTCTCTCCCACTCCCGGTACGCCGGGAATGTTATCGGAAGGGTCGCCAACCAGCGCTTTGAAATCAGGAATCTGGACCGGCTTTACTTCATACCTGCCCTGAACTGCCTGTTCATCATAAAGGATTGTATCGGCGAAAGCTCGCCTGGGAACAAGTGCCTTCACCCCAGGCGATATCACCTGAAGCATGTCGTTATCACCGGTAACAATCACAACCTCGATTCCCTGCTCGTTTGCTTTCCTTGCCAGAGTTCCTAAAATATCGTCTGCTTCAAAGCCATCGATTTCAAACGCGGGGATGTGGAGTGATTCCACAACCCGATGAACCAATTTTATTTGCCTTTTGAGTTCTTCCGGTATTTGCGGCCGCTGTGCCTTGTATTCCTCGAATTCCTTATGCCTGAATGTAGGGGAAGGACGGTCAAAAGCACAAGCCCAATAGGCGGGCTTGAATTCACCAGCTACTTTGAGCAATGTGTTGACAAAACCATAAACAGCATTTACCATCTCGCCTGTTTTGGATACGGTTAACGGAGGCAAGGCGTGAAAAGCACGATGCACTATGGAATTGCCATCAAAAAGTAACAGTAAAGGCTTGCTTCCCTGAGCGAACTCCTTGCTTTTGGCGTTCACTTCATCCATTATAACACCTGGCAAGCGTGATATACTAAACTCCAATTTGAGGCCGATGATGAAAAAGGATTTCCTTTCAGTATCTGACTTAAGCCCCCAAGAGATTGAACAAGTCATAGAGCAAGCTATGATTTTCAAAAAGGGAGATTCACCATCTCTACTATCGGGAAGAATCTTAGCTCTCGTGTTTGAGAAGCCTTCCCTGCGCACCAGAGTAAGCTTTGAGATAGCCATGCATCAGCTAGGCGGCTACGCTATCTATCTATCTCCCCAAGAAGTAGGGTTAGGCAATCGCGAATCAGTCTCCGATGTCGCTAAGGTGTTGAGCCGCTACGTTGATTGTGTTGCCGCTCGCACCTTCTCCCATGAGACATTGATTTCCCTGGCCACATATTCACAGGTGCCAGTAATCAACGCGCTCTCTGACCTGGAACATCCCTGCCAGGCACTCTCCGATCTCCTCACCATTTATGAAAAGAAAGGGAGACTCGCTGGTTTAACTATGGCATTCGTCGGTGACGGCAATAATGTAGCTAACAGTCTCCTCCTTGCCACCTCGCTCACCGGCATGAGTTTTCATATCGCTTCGCCTTCAGGCTATGAAATCAACCAGGAAATATTAGGACAGGGCAGGAAATTTGCCTCTTCGTCCAGGAGCGAGATCAAGCTGTTCAGCAGCCCTGAAGAGGCTGTCACAAACGCTGATATAGTGTACACCGATGTATGGACCAGCATGGGACAGGACGCGGAAGCAGATAGACGTCGTTTAGCATTTCACGATTATAAGGTGGATGAGACACTGTTATCCTTCGCCAAGCAGGATGTTCTATTCATGCACCCCCTGCCAGCTCACCATGGCGAAGAGATTTCCCCAGGATTATTGGATGACCCAAGGTCAGTGGTCTTTGACCAGGCAGAAAACAGGCTTCACCTGCAAAAAGCACTGTTAGCCAAGAGCCTTTTACAGACTGAATCAACGGGTAACAGGTAAATGGCAGAGCCAGTTGTCGCAATTGTGGGACGACCTAACGTAGGCAAGTCAACCTTACTTAACCGGCTGGCAGGGAGACGCCTTGTCGTCACCAGTGCTTCCCCTGGAACTACCAGAGACCGAATATTTACTTCCACCACCTGGCAGGGGCAGGAACTGACTGTAGTTGATAGCGGTGGATGGCAATTAGAGCCTCCCTCTTTACTGCAACAAAAAGTCAAGCAACAAGTTGAAGCAGCTATCACTCAGGCAGATGTCATCATCTTCATGGTAGACGCTAAAGACGGCGTCATTGCTGCTGATGAAGAACTAGCTGATATACTACGCACACTTAACAAACCGAAAGTGCTGGCAGTAAATAAGATTGACTCAGAACAGCAAACAAACAAGGTGGTCGATTTTTACCGCCTGGGTATGGGCACACCATTAGCTATCAGCGCCTATCATAATCTCGGGATAGATAAGTTAATGAACACCGTGTTGGCCCTTGTCCCTTCAGTAAGTGTTTCCATTACACAGACAGAAGATGTGAAATTAGCCATCGTGGGACGCCCTAATACAGGCAAATCAACTTTGTTAAATGCCTTGATTGGCGACGAAAGAGCTATCGTTCATGAAGCACCAGGGACGACTCGTGATGCTATCGACACCATGGTTAATTGGAATAACAGGAACATCTTGCTTATCGATACTGCGGGGATCAAACGAAGAAGCCGTGTAGATGCTGGAATTGATTACTACAGCTTGATTCGTGCCATTCAAGCAATTAACCGATGCGATGTGGCTCTGCTGCTGCTCGACGCCGCTGAATTCATTACTGCTCAGGATTTACATATTGCTAACTATATCCTGGAAGCAGGCAAAGGAATAGTGTTTTTAGTCAATAAATGGGATATCATTCCACGCACACAGAAGAAGGAATTCAAACAATTCCTAGAAAAAAGGATCAAATTTATGTATTATATACCTATGCTTTACCTCTCAGCTAAATCAGGAAAGGGAGTAGAGCACGTTTTGCCTCTAGCCTGTCAAGTATGGCAGGAAAGGCAGAAGCGTTTATCAGACTCAGCAGTCAACAAAGCCATCGAAGAAGCAGTGGATACCCAGTTACCTCCACGAGTAGGTACAAAACGGCTGCAGATTATGCGTGCTTATCAAGATGAAACGAAACCAGCAAACTTTGTTTTGCAGGTCAACGACCCCAAGTTGATTCACCCCCCATACCAGAGGTATTTAGAAAAGAAGCTCCGTTCGAAGTTTGGCTTCCGTGGCGTGCCATTACAGCTAAATTTCACCAAATTTAGTCACAAAAGCAGTAGAAAGATAAAGGTGGCAAAGTGATAATCGCTGAGTTTGTTGCTGTAATAATCATCGCTTATTTGCTTGGCTCCATCCCCTTCGGGTTGATAATTGGCAAGGTATCTAAGGGCATTGATGTCACAAAATACGGCAGTGGCAAGACTGGTGGTGCTAACGTGATGCGTGCCGTAGGAACAAAAGCGGGCATTTTAACCATAGTCCTTGATATCGGCAAAGCTTCTGGAGCGGTCCTTCTAGCTGCAGTAATCGTTGACCCAGGCGTGCTGAGTATCGGTGGAGTAAACCTCTACTATTGGCAGGCAGCCCAAGTTTTAGCCGGGCTTGCAGTGCTGGCAGGACATAACTGGCCCATATTCTCGAAGTTTAAAGGAGGTAGGGGAGTAGCCGCCTTCTTCGGAACATTATTGCCCATCTTCCCCCCTGCAGCTATATTTGGTGGCGAGGTTCTAGCTGTGACCGCATTGAACAGCCGCTATATGTCATTAGCCTCAATAATCGCACTTATTGCTACATGGTGTCTATTGGTACCCATGACCATTGCCTATAATCTCGCCCCTATTTACCTCGCTTACAGCCTGGCAGCTACAGCCCTGATTATCTATCAGCATCGTGGGAACATAAGACGGCTACAGCAGGGTATAGAGCCCCGGCTGGGTGAAAAAGGCCAGCAAACAAGCTAGCCAAATTATGGCTAAAGCCACCATCATAGGTAATACCACCTGGGGCAATACTCTAGGAACTTTGTTAAGCAATAACGGCGTAACAGTAACGCTGTGGGCAAGAAGTGAAGGCGAAGCTGAGCAGTTAAACCACGAGAAACATAGTTATGCCTCCACGAGTGACATTGCAGAAGCCACCGATGGAACTGAGCTGGTAATACTGGCAGTTCCTTCCCAGAAATTCAGGGAAAACATCACCCAGATTAAACATCATCTGAGCAACAGAACGATATTAATGAGCGCCGCCAAAGGATTGGAGGTAGATAGCGGCAAAAGAATGTCCCAGATAATCGAAGAAGAAGTTCCTCCCCTGAAAAAGCAGATCTGCGTTCTCTCCGGCCCCAACCTGGCAAAGGAAATTGCTCAGGGACTGCCGGCCGCCTCAGTACTTGCTGCTCAAGACATCATCACTGCCAAAAAGGCGAAGGATTTGCTCCGGTCACCCCGATTCCTCATATTCACCACTGATGACGTTGCTGGTGTAGAGCTAAGCGGAGCATTGAAAAACATTATTGCTCTGGGCGCTGGAATGATTGATGGATTAGGACTAGGCGATAATGCCAAGGCTGCTTTTGTTGCTTTGAGCTGGAATGAGGTTGTTTCCCTGGGATTGGCCTTGGGCGCTAAGAAGGACACTTTCTATGGGCTAGCTGGTTTGGGTGATTTAATAGCTACCTGCGCTAGCACTTTAAGTCGCAATCATTATGTAGGTTATCACTTAGCTCAGGGACATTCCCTGGCTGAGATATCCACCTCCATGCCACAAGTTGCTGAAGGGGTGACCACCACTTTAGCGGTTCATCAGCTAACCAAGAAACTCAGCCTGGAAGCCCCGATAGCAGAAATTATCCATGACATTCTGTTCCAGAACAAGCCGACAACTGAGCTAATTGCAAGCTTCAGCAAAGCAATAAAAGACTAGCCAGGTATTCCATCAGCCTTCTTCTTAATTTCAGCAATCCCTTGGTGCAATTCTACAAACCTCCAGCTTTATTTATCTGGTTGACCTCTCTATTCAATCTATCTATTCCCTCGTCAGTAAAGAGGCTCCACTTTGAAGTAGTTGCTGCAATCCTATCGGGCCGCTGATTTGCATCATGGCTTCTTCTTGGGAAATTAGGTTCCTCTTTACCAGGTCGGTCACCGCCTGTTCCATAGTCTGCATGCCGGCTCCGGTAGACATTTCGATACAAGGGGTTATTTCGAAGAGCTTCTCCTCACGGACGAGTGTCCTGATCACGCTGTTAACAATCATAATTTCAACGGCAGCTATTCGCCCTCCCCCAATACGGGATAAGAGCCTCTGCGATAATACCGCCTCCAATACCTGTGACAACTGTAGCCTGATTTGCCGTTGCTGCGTTGCTGGGAATACATCAATTAAACGATCAATACTCTGAGCAGCGTCGATCGTATGTAGTGTGCCAAGCACCAGATGCCCCGTCTCGCCCGCTGTGATAGCTGCAGTTATCGTGGACAAGTCACGCATCTCTCCGATGACAATTACATCCGGGTCGTGCCGGAGGGCGTGTATTAATGCTGTGGAAAAGGACCTGGTGTCTGTCCCTAACTCCCGCTGATGTATGATACATTTTCGGTCGCGGAATAAGTATTCAATCGGGTCTTCAATGGTAATGACATTCCGCATCTTATTTTCATTGAGATAATTGACCATCGCTGCCAGGGTAGTCGACTTGCCACTGCCAGAAGGGCCAGTAACCAGGATAAGCCCGTTTGGCTTGAGCATAAGCTCCTTACAAATTTGAGGCAGTCCTAATTCATCAATGGAAGGAACTTTGATTGAGACGAGCCGGAAGGCCAAGCTCACCGTGCCTCTTTGCCGCAGTGCGCTAACCCGGAATCGGGCTAAGCCAGGAACAGAGTAAGCAAAATCTAGCTCACGTTCTCTAACGAAAGCATCCTTCTGCTCTTGAATAGTAACTTGTTCAAATACGAATTCGATATCTTCAACTGTAAGTGGTGGCAAATCTTCTTGAAGGATAAGCATACCATCAATGCGTAGCACCGGTGGGCTTGGCACCTTGAGATGCAAATCAGTGGCACCTTTGTCTACCGTTAGTTTTAGGAGTTCATCTATTTGCATTATATTACCCCCGCAGTTTTAATAACCATCAACTTTGAGCTAATCTGAGAGCTCTTAACCCTAAATGAGATGACATCGAGCAGAAGCCTGAATTCATACATGGGATTCCTCCTATTGTTGAAATCCTACCGACCCTTCTAATACGCTTCTTACAAGCAGATTAATCTCGTCAACACCGAACGGCTTATGAAGAATCTCAAAACTTATTCCGTCTTCCGCGGCACTTCCGAGTTGAT
>Ga0315549_1005266_pt1 | contig 10611 bp, 10 predicted proteins | sample SalMarSW160200MG_FD_203101 | JGI IMG/M metagenome (GOLD analysis project Ga0315549, IMG submission 203101) | Salt marsh sediment microbial communities from the Plum Island Ecosystem LTER, Massachusetts, United States - Salt Marsh Sediment SW1601-200 ... | reverse complement strand
CAGGGTCTACATGTTGATAGGCATCAGCCCACTTGGTTATCCCGTCCATGTGATAGCCTGCCTTGTGGCTGAAAGCACTGGCGCCGACATAGGGTGCATACGGGTCGGGGACACGGTTCGCCGCTTCACTGACGTAGTGAGAGACCTCGGTCAGTTTGCCCATCTGTTCGTCGGTAACGCAGTCTATTCCCATTTTCAGTTTCAATGCCGGGATAATAGAGCACAGGTTGGCATTGCCGGTGCGTTCACCGTAGCCATTTATCGTACCCTGCACATGAGTAACTCCCGACTTTACCGCCACCAGCGTATTGGCTACCGCCATCCCGCCGTCATTATGGGTATGAATACCGAGACGCACATTAGTTGCCTTTTTCGCCGCCTTCACCGCTTTTTCTATCTCTGTCGGGAGGGCTCCGCCATTAGTATCGCAGAGCACCACGCAGTCGACTCCGGCATCGGCCGATACCGTCACGCATTGCAGAGAATAACCGGGGTCCGATTTGTAGCCGTCGAAGTAGTGCTCGGCATCGAGGAAAACGGTCATTCCTTTTGATTTCAGGTAACGGATAGTATCGGCAATCATGTTCAGGTTCTCTTCGAGCGTTGTCATCAGGACACGCTCTACCTGCAGGTCGGACGCCTTGGCGACGAGTGTGGCAACCGGCGCCCCGGAATCGAGCATCATGGCAACGGTGTTGTCCTCTTCAACTTTCTTATCAACGCGCCGCGTGCTGCCGAACACGGCGAACTTCGCCTGTTTCAGCGAGAGGTTCTTAATCCTCCTGAAGAATGCGGCGTCCTTCGGGTTCGAGCCGGGCCAGCCGCCTTCTATATAGTGAACGCCGAGTTCATCGAGTTTCCGGGCAATACGGAGCTTGTCCACCAGAGAGAAAGATATTCCTTCACTCTGGGCTCCGTCGCGCAGTGTGGTGTCATAAAGTTCTACCGAAACCAATTACATCTCTCCTATTTTACCGCTGATAAGGTCGCCCATTTCTTTTGTGCCGACCTCCGTTTTTCCTTCACTCATTATATCATAGGTACGGTAACCCTGATTAAGGACTTCCTCTACGGCGTCCTCGACAGCCCTGGCTTCAGCGGTTAAAGCCAGAGAGTAACGCAGCATCATGGCGACACTGAGAATGGTAGCTATCGGGTTTGCCATGTTCAGTCCGGCGCGTCTCGGGGCGCTGCCGTGTATGGGTTCATAGAGTCCAGGTATGGCGGTGCCCTCCTGAGGCACTCCGGCAAGACTGGCGGATGCCAGCATACCCATCGAGCCGGCAAGCATCGATGCTTCATCGGTCAGGATATCGCCGAAGGTGTTTTCGGTAACCAGGACATCCAGGTATCTGGGATTCTGGATGATACGCATGGCGCAGGCATCGACCAGCATGTGCTCGAGCTCCACGTCCGGGTAGTTCTCAGCTACCTCCACAGCCACCTGTCTCCACAGGCGGGAGGACTCCAGCACGTTGGCTTTATCGACCGAGATTAGTTTCTTGCCGCGGGTACGGGCAAGTTCGAAGCCGACCCTGACGATTCGCTCTATTTCCTGCTCCGAATATGCCATAGTGTCGACCGCCTGCCTGCCTTCATCTGTCTGCCAGCGTTTCTTCGGCATACCGAAGTATAGACCTCCGGTAAGCTCGCGGACGAAGATGAAGTCCACTCCCTCTATAACCTCCGGTTTGAGGTTGGTACCATCGACGAGCATAGGGAAGACCTTTACCGGACGGAGATTGGCAAAAAGCCCCAGTGATTTGCGCAATTCCAGCAGACCGTCTTCCGGACGCACTGTAGCCTGCGGGTCGTCCCATTTGGGACCGCCTACGGCTCCGAGCAGTACCGCCTGAGCGTTTCTGCACATTTCCAGTGTTTTTCCGGGCAGAGCCTCTCCGGTATCATCGATGGCGATTCCTCCCACAAGTCCGTAGTCCAGTTCGAATTCATGTCCGAACCGCGCACCTGTTGCCTGTAAGACCTTCACAGCTTCATTGGTTACATCGACGCCGATGCCGTCACCGGGTAGTACTGCCAGTTTGAATTGCATTAAGCCCTCCTTGATTCGGCTATTCTTTTCTTTGTATGTTCGATAAGCCCGCCAGCAGCGATTAGTTCACCCATAAATGATGGGTAAGGCTTGGCGGTAAAGACCTTGCCGGTTCTGGTATTGGTAATGCTGCCACTGGCTAAATCGACCTCTATTATGTCACCGGCTTCGATATTGTCCGGCGCTTCCTCGGATTCGAGCAGCGGTAAACCGATATTTATGGAATTGCGGAAGAAGATACGGGCGAAGCTCTTGGCTATTACGCAGGAGATTCCGGCGGCTTTAAGGGCTATCGGGGCGTGCTCACGCGAGGAGCCGCAGCCGAAATTGGTGGTCGCCACCATGATATCGCCGGGCTCTACCCTGGACAGGAACTCCTCGTCGATATCCTCCATGCAGTGCTCTGCCAGCTCATCGGGCTCCGACAGGTACAGGTAGCGTGCCGGTATAATCTCGTCCGTATTAACATCAGAGCCGTATTTATGGACTTTACCTTTTAACATAGATTTATCTCCTTTTATGTAAAATCATATATGTTGGGAGATACTCGTTTAATATATTATTTTAATGATTCTGTTGAAAGTCAGGACAGCAACATATCTCTCCTGTCATTCCAGTGATCTCCCCTGTCATTCCAATGATCTCCCCTGTCATTCCAGCGAAGGCTGGAATCCAGAGTGTATTATCTCCTCGTATAAGTCTTTCCACTCTGGATTTGTTTCTTCAATCAACCTGATTTTCCACTTTCTATGCCAGAACTTAAGACGCTTCTCGCGCTGAATGGCTGCTTCCGTGCTATCATATTGTTCGTAATATACAAGCATGTGAACGCTATATCTCTTGGTAAAGCCTTCAATCATACCATTTTTATGTTCGTAGACTCTCCTTAAAAGAGCATTGGTAACGCCTATATAAAGTGTTCCGGTGCGTTTACTTGCCAATATATAAACATAATAACTCTTCAATCTAGCCCTTATGGATTCTGGCCTTCGCCAGAATGACAGCTTGGTGCGATGTTCTCTCTCAGAATATCTTTTTTAAGTCCTTCGATATGACTACGGTACCTGTCCCCCATCTCTGGCTCATATTTTCCGTGATTTCAACAACCTTTGGCATATCGCGGCTTTCATGGAGTTTCTCTCGCCAGGATTTGCGCAGCTTAGCCATTATTCTCCTCCCTGCGTAAAAAAAATCGCCTAAAGACATTCCACATAGGAACTTTTTTCATATAATCTCTGTATTCATCTCCGAACTTCTCGATATTAAAGGTATCCTCTTTTTTGGACGTCATCCAGAAGCAGAAGATAGCTACTAGACCCAGTATTGTGGAAGGGATTGATAGAATTACCAACATAATCCCAATCATAGCAATTGTGCAACCCAAACAAAAGGGATGGCGCACAATTCCATACACCCCACTCTTTATCAGTAATGTAGTGTGCTCCCAGCCGGACTCTGGCTTCCCTTTGTGCTTAAGGCTAATGAATGAAGGAATTATAAAGGCAATACCAAGGACAATGACAGCGTAGCCAATGTGTAGCAATGGGAAAATATCTACGCTCTTCCATATCGAACCTAGTACAATCAAAGAAAAATAAATACCTAATCCGCAAGACATGTAAATCTCGTGGGTTAAATGTTTTCTAGCAACTGGAATTAGCCACCAAAAGATAATGGCTATCCAGATACCAGCACAGATTAGATATGGCCACATCTCTATTTAATTCCTTTGATACACTGCTTCGAAATGGTACGTAAATACCGAATAATTATGTGAGGCGTGCAGAGTGGAAAAGCCGTTTTTCTCAATGAACGAAGCTAAACCCTGCAAGGTGGTTATGCCGTACATATTCATTCGGAATCTATTGGCAAGGAATCTGCCAAGCTTTGCTAACAACTCCGGATAAATAAGGTCATCGTAAATGAAATAGCCGCTCGGTCTCAAGACCCTGCGCACTTCTGCTAAGGCATCCAGCCAGTTGGATATATGGTGCATGACCTGAAACGACATCACGACGTCAAACCTGTTATCATCAAAAGGTAAGCTGGTTGCATCGGATATTAAGAAGCTAACATTGGGAATTTCAGTAGTTCCTTCCTGGGCAAGTGCAATCTGTTCTGAGTCTACATCAGTACTAATGACTTCGGAGTGGTAGTTCCTTGCAAAATGTTTGGATACTGCCCCGTTTCCGCAGCCAATCTCTAGGCAGTCTAGCTCTCCTTCTAATTTGGAAAAGTCAAACAATTTTTGAGCTAATTGCAGTCTCTTATTTTCATTCCACTTGCTATTCACGAGTAGTTTCTCGATTTTGCCTATTTTCATTTTATTTCATCAGGGCTGGTAATTTTACCGGTAATGGCGCTTGCCATGGCGACAGCAGGGTTGGCAAGATATACCTCCGACTTGGTGCTGCCCATCCTGCCGACGAAGTTTCGGTTGGTGGTGGATATACAGCGCTCGCCCCCGGCAAGGACGCCCATATGTCCCCCGAGGCAAGGCCCGCAGGTTGGGGTGCTGACCGCCGCGCCGGACTCTATAAACAGCTCTATAATTCCTTCTTTCAATGCCTCCAGATAGACCTGCTGGGTACCGGGAATAACTATGCAGCGTACCTTGGGATTAATCTTTTTACCTTTGAGCACCTGCGCGGCAAGACGTAAGTCCTCAAGACGGCCGTTGGTACAACTGCCGATTAACGCCTGGTCGATTTCTACCCCCTTTACCTGGCTTACTGGTTTTGAGTTCGACGGCAGATGAGGCAGGGCGACCTGCGGTTCAAGCGATGAAACATCGTACTCTATTACCCGTTCGTATACGGCGTCTTCATCAGGCTGGTAGACGGTGAAAGGGCGTTTCGCCCTGAGCTTCAGGTAAGCCAATGTCTTTCCGTCCACCATGAAAATTCCGGCTTTGGCTCCGGCTTCGATAGCCATGTTAGCCATCGTGAAACGTCCGTCCATAGGCAGGGCATTTATAGCCTTGCCGGTAAACTCCATTGCAGAATACAGGGCGCCATCGACACCGATATCACCGATTGTATACAGTATCAGGTCCTTACCGCCGACCCACCTGTTTAGATTACCGTTATAGACGAACTTGATGGTGGGCGGAACTTTCATCCATATATCGCCGGTAGCCATAGCCGCGGCGATATCCGTCGAACCCATGCCGGTGGAGAAGGCTCCTACGGCTCCGTAAGTGCAGGTATGAGAGTCCGCCCCGATAATTACATCTCCGGGCAGCACCATACCCTGCTCGGGCAAAAGTACGTGCTCGATTCCCATCTGCCCCACATCGAAGCAGGTGATACCCTGTTCGTAGCAGAATTCCCGCATAAACTTCACTTGCTCGGCAGAGAGGATGTCCTTATTGGGCACGAAGTGGTCGGCTACCATGACTATCTTTCGCGGGTCGAATACCTTCTCCACTCCGATGCGCCTGAATTCTTTAATAGCTATAGGCGCGGTTATGTCATTGGCCAGGATAAGGTCTACCCTGACATTGATGAATTCACCCGGACTCACCTTTTCCTTATCGGTGTGGGCAGCCAGTATCTTTTCTACTAAAGTCACTTCACATTCCTCTCTTGTGTCTATTTTGTACTCGCCAGAACATCTTTTTAAATGTATCTAAACCGGCAGTACTTACAGTAGTATATTGCGGTATTCTCCGTATCTTCAGGTTAACGTAAAAACGAGTATCCGGTTTTCGGGATACCGGAAGTCTTCAGCCGGACTTTTTTGCAGCCAGCAAGCGATTGAGGGCGTTAATATAGGCTTTCGCGCTGGCAACCACTATATCGGTATCCGCTCCTCTTCCGGTGTAGGATATACCATCGCTCTCTATTCGTATCAGCACCTCGCCGATTGCATCGATACCTTCGGTAACGGACTTAACACTGAACTCGGTAAGCTTATTCGGCACACCGACGATTCTATTGATTGCCTGGTATACGGCATCCACCGGTCCCGTGCCGAGGGCTGCGTCCGCCATAGTCTTGCCATCTGGAGTGGTAAGTATGACTGCGGCAGTGGGGACACCCTTATCCCCGCACGTTACCTGTATGCGGTCGAGATGGTAGTCCTCGGACATGGTACGGTGTTCTTCGGCAACGACAGACTCAATATCCTTATCCGTCACCGTCTTCTTTTTTTCGGCGAGCTCCTTGAAGGCATTGAACGCCCGTGTGAAACCTTCTTCCGAGAGGCTGTAACCCAGTTCAGCCAGCCTCTCCCTAAAAGCATGCCGCCCGCTCAGCTTGCCCAGCGTAAGACTGCTGGATGGTATCCCCACGGTCTGGGGTACAATTATTTCATAGGTAATCGGCATCTTTATAACGCCGTCCTGGTGAATCCCGGACTCGTGCCGGAAAGCGTTGGCGCCGACAATAGCTTTATTGGGCTGTACCAGAAAGCCGGTCATTTCGCTGACCATTCGGCTTGTTTTGTATATCTGCGCCGTATCGATACCGGTTGTCAGGTCGTAAAAGTCATGGCGGGTTTTGATAGACATCACTATTTCTTCCAGCGAGGCGTTCCCCGCCCTTTCGCCTATTCCGTTTATGGTGCATTCCACCTGGCGGGCGCCCTGTTTCAATGCCTCAAGACTGTTGGCAACCGCCAGACCGAGGTCGTTATGACAGTGGATGCTGATTACGGCTTTGTCTATATTCGGCACGTTTTCAAAGATATCCCTGATTAAGTTGCCGAACTCGCCGGGCATGGCATACCCTACCGTGTCCGGGATGTTAACGGTCGTCGCTCCGGCGTCAATAACCGCCTCCAGTATCTGGTAAATATATGCGGGTTCGGCTCGGCTGGCATCCATCGGTGAAAACTCTACATTATCGAGGTAACTCTTTGCCCTGACCACTCCGCTGCGAGCCATTTCCAGTATTTCATCGCGGCTCTTTTTCAACTGGTGCATGATATGAATGTCGGAAGCGGAGAGAAACACGTGAATACGCGGCTCTGCCGCTTCTTTCACTCCTTCCCATGCCTGGTCTATATCATCGGGAAGAGCCCGTGCCAGAGCGCATATCGTGGAGTTGCGGACTTCTTTTGAAATTAAACTGACTGCTTCCAGTTCGGTACGCGAGTTTACCGGCATTCCGGCCTCTATGACGTCTACACCGAGGCTCTCCAGTTGCTTTGCAATCTCCAGCTTTTCCTGGATATTCAGGGTAGCTCCTGCCGCCTGCTCACCGTCCCTTAGCGTGGTATCGAATATAATAACTTTATCCATGGTATTCTCCCGGGAGAAACAACTCTTAAAGAGGTGTCCCTCGAAGGGATAAAAATCTCCCTCCTTATTTTATGTAAATTCGGGTATCCCCTCCCTTACTACAGAGAGGGGCTGGTAAGGATGAGCTTCTTTCTCCCAGCGAGGTTAAAAAAATCCGTATATGGACTCATAGTTCCAGTGTTCGTCCCTATTCTTCGTTTTAATTTTTTTCTTATTCCTTGTCTTTCCCTTTGTCTTTCGGTTTTACCATGAATATCGGGCAGGTTACTCCGGTCAGGAGACTTGCGGTAACACTGCCGTAAACCAGCCTGCTCAAACCCGAGCGTCCATGACTGGCAATAACGATCATAGAGTGAGGATTATCATTTGCATAGTTTATTATTTCGTCAGTGGCTTTCCCTTCTACCACCTCCGACCGCACATTGATATTTTTTCCCTTAAGCTGGCTTTCTATTGTCTCAAGGTAGTCGATAGACGACTTCTTGCGTCTTACTTCTTCCTGCTGCATATATTCTCCCCAGTTGAGGGAAACTCCGGAGAGCTCAGGCCCGTAATAAGAAGGTATACTCGGAGTTTCCGCAACTCTGAGCAGGACTACTTCCAGATTTTCTACGCCTCTCTGCTTTGCCAGTGCCTCCACGTGAGGAAGCACGGATTCGGCAAGTTCAGAGCCATCAAGCGGTACCAGCAGATTCCGGCTCGGCCACTGGTCATAAGGAGTATCGGGGGCATGGTCGGCACGGACAAGCCAGACAGGTATTTTCGATGCGCTGAGAACTTTGCTGGCAACGCTGCCTATACTCCAGCGCCTGAGACCTGAATGACCCCGGGTCGCCATGAGAATGATGTCCACCTCATTCTCTTCCGCGTATTTCAATATCTCATCGGCAGGATAGCCTTCTATCAGTTCACCCTTTACCTTTACCGGTTCGCCTGCCTGTTCGATGCCCGTGTTTTGCTGGACTTCCCGCGCCTGGCGTTTAACGATTTCCGTAGCACGCCTGATGTAGGCTTGCTGCATCGGCATGAAACTCTTCGCTGCCGGAGTGCTGACATGAAGCAAAATAACGTCTATATCCAGCCTGCCGGCAAGCTCTTTGGCATAAGTGAATACAACTTCAGCAAGCTCCGAACCGTCTAACGGAACCAACAATCGATGGTACATCCTGCTTGCACCTCCTGGTATTTCCATTGATGATACTTCAGTTATTTGTTGAAATCAATACATATCCCGGAATTAGAAGTATGCCGTGATAGCCTACTCCGTTTTTTGTGTTTTACTCCGTGCTCCTGAAGATTTTTTTTCTGCAGTCAGCGGGTTTAGTGCGCCTCTGGTCATGGCTATGCGTCCGGTCCTTGCCAGCTCTCTGATACCGAAACTATGAAGCAGGCTCAGGAGAGAATTGATTTTGTTCTCATCTCCGGTAACCTCGACTGTTACGGAATCAACGCCGACATCCACTATGTTAGCCCTGAATATGTCCACGATCTGCATAATTTCACTCCGGGTAGCCGAAGTGGCTTTTACTTTAATAAGCGCCAGCTCCCGGGTTACCATGTCATCCTCGTCTATCTCGAAGACACGGACTACGTCCACTACCTTGTCCAGTTGTTTTCTTACCTGCTCCACGGAGGTAGTGGTTCCGTCGACAACAATAGTCGTGCGGGATACGTTCGGTATCTCGCTATGCCCGACGGCAATGCTCTCAATATTGAAGCCACGCCTTCTAAAAAGGCTCGAAATCCTGTTAAGGACCCCGGGTTTATCCTCTACCAGCGCAACAAGCGTATGTTTTGTCGGTGCCATTTTGTCACCTCTTTGTTTCTATATATTACTCGTGGGGAGCTTTGCCGAGTCGGTGAGGACTTTGATAGATTCTCTCGGTTCCTCCATCATCTCGGTTATAGCTTCTCCCGGCGGTACCATCGGATAAACATTCTCTTCCGGTTCTACTCTGAAGTCTAGCAGGAATGGGCCATCCTCCGCCATCGCTTTCTCGATAGCCGGTTCTACGTCTTCTTTTTCGGTTACCTTCAAACCGGAAATGCCGTAAGCCTCGGCGACTTTCACGAAGTCCGGTCCGCTGAGCGGCGTAGCCACGTATCTCCGTTCATAGAACATTTCCTGCCATTGCCTTACCATACCCAGATAACCGTTGTTAAGAATGGCTATCTTTACCGCTGCCCTTTCCTGGGCTATAGTACCGAGTTCTTGGAGTGTCATCTGGAAACCGCCGTCTCCGTCGATACACCACACCGTCTCGTCCGGACAGCCTATCTTTGCCCCTATGGCTGCCGGCAGCCCGAAGCCCATGGTTCCCAGCCCGCCCGACGAGACGAACTGATTCGGTTTGTCATACCAGAAATGCTGGGCTGCCCACATCTGGTTCTGCCCTACGCCGGTGGTAATGATAGCGTCGCCTTCGGTTACGTCGTATATTTTTCTTACCACGTACTGGGGCAGGATTCCGTTGCTGTTTCTGATATACGTCGATGGATGCTCCTTGCGCCAGAGGTCCAGCTGCTCGAACCAGTCAATATGTTGAGTAGGCTCAGTCAGCTTGTTCAGTGCATCAAGAACAGTCTTCACATCACCGACTATCGGTACGTCGACACGTACATTTTTGCCGATTTCCGCCGGGTCTATATCGATGTGGATGATACGAGCACCAGGAGCGAAACCACTAACCCTTGAGGTAAACCGGTCGTCGAACCTCATGCCGATAGCAATGATAACGTCGGCGTTACTGTTCGCCATATTTGCGTAAGCCATGCCGTGCATCCCGCCCATACCGAAGTTCAGGATATGGCTTTCAGGAAAGCTGCTTATACCCAGCAACGTGGTGACTACCGGTATTTGTGCAGTCTCTGCCAGATACTTCACCTCGGCGCTGGCTCCGGATATCAGTATGCCTCTGCCGGCGAGAATCACCGGTCGCCTGGATTCGTTAATCAGCCTGGCTGCCTTTTTTATCTGTGTCGGGTGACCCTGGAGTGTAGGTTTATATCCGGCGGGGGCTACCTTGCTGGGATAGTTAAACTCGGCCTCCTCCTGAAATACGTCTCTCGGTACGTCGATGAGTACCGGTCCTGGGCGTCCGGTTCTTGCTAGAAGGAATGCTTCCCTGACGGTTTTTGCCAGCGAAGCGGCATCACGTGCCAGATAGTTATGCTTGGTGATGGGCAAGGTAATACCCGTTATATCCACTTCCTGGAAAGCGTCCTTGCCGATAAACGGAGTGGCTACCTGACCGGTTATCGCTACCATAGGGACTGAGTCAAGTTGGGCGTTGGCAATACCGGTTACCAGGTT
>Ga0315549_1005262_pt1 | contig 10616 bp, 8 predicted proteins | sample SalMarSW160200MG_FD_203101 | JGI IMG/M metagenome (GOLD analysis project Ga0315549, IMG submission 203101) | Salt marsh sediment microbial communities from the Plum Island Ecosystem LTER, Massachusetts, United States - Salt Marsh Sediment SW1601-200 ... | reverse complement strand
ACAGTATGTAAGAAACTGACTGCAATACCGATGGAGCATGATGCCACCTCCCTTTTGTGATCATGCTCCATCATTAAACACCCATTAATAAAAGGCAAACTGCGCTAACTGCGGGGTTTGTTGGTTAGATGATAAGGAGAACAAAATTGGGAAACGGGAATCCGAGCAACCCAAGGCAAATCAATGACGACGAGGGATTTTATCTCTTCGACTATGACCGATCCGTTCCAAACAAAGCAAGGGATTAACATTAAGGTCAGTTCTACCAGTCGATGTTTTCGCATTTTCCTTTCCCCGATCTCTACAAAGTCCGGATTCGTATTCTCATATGGAACGATGGAAATCCAAGTGTTAAAGCTAAAATAAAAAACTGCAGACGATTTTTTTTATCACCCAAACCTAAAATTATCAGACACTTTCTTCTCAAATTCAAATTGATTTTCTTGAAACAGCTTTAAGCAGATATCTACCACCTGTGCGTCGTAAAGGAGATTCTTATTTTCAGTTATTTCCTTTAGTGCTGCATCTATTCCTAGTGCCGGACGATAAGGGCGATAAGAGGCAATGCTCTCAAACACGTCGGCCACGCCCATGATTCTTGCTTCCAAAAGAATATCTTTCCCTAAAAGCCCTTGAGGGTAGCCGGAGCCATCCATTTTTTCGTGATGTTGAAGCACGATTTGAGCAATGGGCCACGGAAACTCAATCCCTTTCAGGATGTCGTAACCGACCTGTGGATGATCCTTGATTAAAGCGATTTCCTTTTTTGTGATGTGCCCGGGTTTGGTGAGAATCTCTGCGGGTACGGATATTTTTCCGATATCGTGAATAAGTCCGGCCATGCGAATTCCATCAGCCTGATGAGTCGAAAGGCCCATTTCCAAGGCAATGGCATAGGCAAGATTGGATACCCGCCGCTGATGGCCTGCGGTGTATGGGTCTTTTGATTCCACGGTTTGCGACATAGCGAGAATCGTGCCCTCAAAAGCTTTTTGCAGATCCTGAAAACTCTTTTGAAGTTTGTTTTCCGCATCCTTCAACAGGCCGATGTCTTTGGTATCTTCGACAATGCCAATCAATTCACCGTCGGCACCGAAAAATGGACTTGCCGTTACAATACAATGGATCTCTGAGCCATCGGAGCGCTTTTTTTTGGTCTCGAATTCAATGCGTTTTTCCCCGTTCAGAATTCTGTTCAGACAACATCGACTTGTATTACAGGCAAGCCCCGGAAGGATATCATAGCACTTTTTGCCTTTTATTTTCTCTTTGTTAACGAAAAACATCTGAGCAAAGGTATCATTGATTTTGAGGACATTAAAATCCTTATCAATCAAACACATGCCGTCTGCGGCCGTGTTGAATATCTGGTTCAGTTCCGCAAAAGCTGCTTTGGTCGCTTTTTCCGCAGCCTGTTGTTCTGCCAGGGTTTTTTCTTCAATTTGAAAAACCTCCCAAAGTACACTGGCTGCCACATGATCCATCAACCGTATGTGCGCCGGTTTGGTTTTAGAGATATCGTTTGTGACCTCATCCTGACCCGTTAGCTCAATAATTAAATCAAGATCCTTAAGCCCATAGAGATCTCGATAATCCGTAAATGCATAAATCCCGTTTTCGCTGGCGTAGCGGTATGCCTCAGCACCGGCATCGGCACAAGCCAGCCCGATGAGTTCGAATCCATGCCGTGTCAATTTCTCCGATAAAATAATTTCCGCGATCGCTTTGCACCAATGGTCGCTACCAACAATAGCCACTTTAAACGGCCGAATCAGTTCTGTCATCTCCTTTCCTTTTTTCGCCACAAGTATTTTAGGTCACCAAAGACACTTTGAATTTTACTTTTTTTACGGAGTATTTCCTGATTTTTAAGTGTATTTTATATTCGGGCAGAACGCAAAATAATGACTTCGATTTAGATCAAAAAAGACAAAAATTTAAGAAAACATTGGGAAAATAAAACTCCCCGCTGCGGGCCATGCAGACTGGGAGTTTTATTAACAAAGAAAGTTTACTTTAAGAATTTTAATTGACTTTGCCGACTAAAAGGTTAGTGCTTTATATTCGTTTAATAAATCAATCAGAAAGGGCGCCCCTTCCATCTCTACCCCCGGAATCATCTCATCGGGAGATAAATACCTGTGATTCACTCAGGCCTTGCAGGCGTAGATTTTAGCGCCATGTTCCGTCAGATAATCAATAAATGGTTTCATTTCTTCACCGGTAGATGCCTTTACCCCTTCAGCCATGCCAAATTGAGCCCAGTGAATCGCATCATCCACAAGAAATACCTTGACATCGTGTCCCTTCTCACAGGCCACCTGGGCGAACTGGAACGCACGGGTCGCACGGCCGGCCTTTTCAAATCCGTTGGAAATAACGAACAGCAACTTTTTCACAGTGTTCACCTCCTATGTCTATGACATTTTAGCAATTTCTTCATATAATTATAAGAAAGGAACTTCATTTTTTAAAGCCATACCTTTATGGACGATCTTTTATCTTTTTTGGATGAGCGCTTTTACTTTTTCTTCAGTATACCCAAGTGCTTTAAAATCCATAACCCCGCATGGACTGTGACAGTCATTGCATTGCAGAGACCGTTCTACGGTAACACCATGACTGAGCTGAAAGTAAACATCATATTCTTTCGGTTCCCATGACCCGCTGTATGGTCGACCGCTCGCATTGACACCGGCCTTAATTGCCTTTTCTATATCACCGGTTTTGGCAAACACCCCGAGCTTGAGCCAGGGAAAGTCTCCGGTTTTTTTATCCATCGGGGCAACCCCCGTGAATTTTTTAAAAGGCTGGATTTTGGATGACGGATCATCGATACTTCCTTTGGGTACTGCCCCCCGTGAAACACCGTCGTACCAAAAATACACGGGGTGCATGATTCCGGATTTTTCTTCAGCCTTGTAAATTCCTTTTTCCTCTATAAATATACCGTTTTTTGTTGCATTTTTGTAGAAAACTCCCCCTGCGGAAACAACATGGCATGTTCGGCAGTCGATCCGTACATGCTTATTTAATGTTTCGTTACCGTGGGGTGCTTGAGCATGGCAATCTATACACTGAACCCGTTTTGATACTTCCGGGGTAATGGTTGGGCCGAATCCTGGGAACTTGTGATTTTCCACACGGTGACATTTTGTACAACTCATATTACTTCTGTAATGGATATCATCTTTCATGTCAGCGCCTCTTTTGTAATTCCAAAGGGCAACATAATGACAGCGCAGACAGTTGTCCTGTGTGGGTTTTCCAACACTTCTCGCGGCTTCCAGGCTCCTGTCCTGGGGCAGAATCCATTTCCCGTTTACTTGCTTTGGAAACCGCACTTTTGTGTCATACGTTGTTGCATGACAGATGAGGCAGTCCAGTTTGTTCTTGTCCTCTTCGGTAGCTGTTGCAAGATCCACGGGCATGGGTCCGCCACCGATATGACAAAACCCGCATCCACCATGAGTATATTTTCCTTTATTCAAAACGCCTAACCAGTTGATTGGGACGGCTGTCATCTGTAATTTGGAGTATTTTCCACCATTTTTGAATTTTCCCGCCCACGTGTAATGGCTGGAGCTCATTATCTCATCTATGGCATCTTCATGGCACTCTGCGCATGTGGATGGCCCAACATATTCTTCCAATTCCTGGTGCTCAAGAGGGCGGGTATAATCCATGTCACTAAATTTATCGATATTTCCAGCATTGTTTGGCGAAGCAAATAAAAAAACAACTCCTAACAAAAGCATGGCCAACGAGAAAAATTTTAATGCTTTCATCTAAAATCTCCTTCCTGTTAAATCCCAAATAGAAAATACACCCAGATAATAGATTTCATTTTTAATGCTCAGGGGCAAACAAAATTGATGCAGAACCTTATTGATCAAGGATCTCTCAAAATTAAATGTTAGATTTTGGATCATCTTCCACCATGATCTTATCACTATTAAATTGTCTTTGATATGATACCAATTACGATCGAAGATGTAAAATGCTATTCTTCTAAACCTGTCCGTTTTTGTGTTTTCACGTTGAAACAGCAATAATGATGCCAATTAAGATTGTCTGCTGGTTTTTCGTTGCGGGTTGCGAGTTGATGGGTAAAACAATTTAGAATCGAAGTTTTAGTTAAAAGATTTTCTGCCATCCAATCGTTAAACTGTTAAATAAATGAACAGCCCATATGTTTAAACATTGAACAGCATGACGATCATATTTGTTCAAGAGTTTAACAATTATTGAAAAACCGTGGTGGACATGATTCAGGAGTCAACTCGTCCGAAGCGGTTCGAATTTCAAGTATATTAAGGGCGAGCGTCTGGAACCAGATGAAGCGATTGAACATTTAATTTAAAAAAATCCATTAAACCTGATTTGTGGCATAATGTTTGCTGTTATTCAATTAGAGGTTAACTTGGCAACCTCCTTTTTCATCTTTCTACCCCTTAGTTGGCAAATCGACCCTTAAGGAATAAATCCTTAGGGTCGGTTTGTTATTTTTTAAAGGGGTTATATTGACGACCGCATTTACGGGAATATCTTTGTAGCAAACAAATATAGGAGATTAACAAAATGGGTAAATGTTCAAATCATTCAGACAGAGAAACCAGCTTTTTATGTTTAAAGTATAATATTTATATGTGTGAGGAATGTCTACAATGCCGTGACCCGGAAATTTACTGTAAATTTCGGTCGTCATGTCCGATCTGGTTTATAGATAAAAGACAAAAGGATTGGGACCGGGAAGCCAGAGCCCAAGAAGAGGTTAAAACCTTTAAGGTTATATTCAAACCTGAAGAGAGAGAGATTTCAGTGCCTGAAGGAAGTACTCTGTTGGATGCAGCCATTGCTGCAGATGTGCACATTAATGCCTCCTGCAATGGCAAAGGATCATGCGGCAAATGCAAATTGATATTAGAATCCGGTAATATTAAAAGCGAGCCCACGACGTTGCTCAGTGACCAGGAAAAAGCAAAGAATTACATTCTTGCCTGTCAGACCAAGGTACTTGGTGATGTTACTGTAAAAATTCCGGAAGAAACCATAGAGCGCAAACTTAAAGTTGCCGGTATGGGCCAGGAAGCTACCGATCGGTTTAAAGGATTAGTGAAAGATATTCAGCCCATGCTCATAGAGATTCCCCTTGAGCTTGAACCGCCTACTCTGGACGATTCGTCCAGCGATCTGGACCGGCTTAATCGTGGATTGAAAAAAACCGGTTGTTGTGATGTTGACAGATTGAGCGTGGGAATTAAAGTCATGCGAGAATTAGCAACTGCCATGCGGGAAGAGAACTGGAACGTCACGGCATCTGTTATGCGAAAAAAATGTTCAAATGAGATCTTGAATGTCAGACCTGATAACGGCCAAGAAAAATCATTGGGACTTGCCATGGATGTGGGCACAACCTCTATCGTGGTATGCCTTGTTGATATGACCGATGGTTCCATCATTGCTGCCACCTCCGGCCATAATAGCCAGTCCGCCTGTGGAGATGATGTGATTAATCGGATTGTTTGCGCTGAAAAAGACGGGGTCGCCAAATTGAGCCGCATGGCTCTTTCGACCATTAACAATTTAATAAATGAAGCGCTTGATAGTGTGGACGGAGATTTTAAAGATATTAAAAATGTAGTGATTTCCGGTAACACTACCATGACACATCTGCTTTTGAAAATCGAGCCAAGGTATATTCGGCGAGAGCCTTATATTCCTTCGGTTTCAGAATTTCCAATTTTAAAGGCCGGCAATATCGGCATAAAAGCCAATCCCATTGCAGCGGTATTTATCATGCCTGGTCCGGCCAGTTACGTTGGTGGGGATATCGTATCGGGTATGATTTACTCAGGGCTTCATCGCGAGGAATCCTTAACCTTGTTTATCGATGTAGGGACCAATGGGGAAATCGTTTTGGGCAACAATGACTGGCTGATGACAGCCTCTTGCTCGGCCGGTCCGGCATTTGAAGGCGGGGGAATTCGCTGGGGTATGCGAGCAGAAGAGGGGGCCATTGAAAAAGTATCCATAGATCCGGAAACCCTTGAACCGACTTTTTCTACAGTTGGTAATGTTTCACCCCGCGGTATCTGCGGCTCCGGCATGATCGATTTAATATCCGAAATGCTGCTCACGGGAATTATCGGCCAAGACGGAAAGTATAAAATCGATCAAAATCATATTAGAATGAAACAGGATGGTGAAGACCTAGCCTATATCATCGCATTTGCGGATGAAACGCCCATGCAAGAGGATATTGTCTTTACTGAAATTGACATTCACAGTTTAATGTTGAGCAAAGGAGCTGTATATGCCGGATTTATGGTTCTTTTGGAGCAGGCGGGGCTCGATTTTTCTATGATAGACCGGATTCTAATCAGTGGTGGATTCGGCCAGTATCTTAATGTTGAAAAGGCGATAACCATCGGTCTGCTTCCGGACATAGACCACGACAAATTCCAATACTTAGGTAACAGCTCCATTGCCGGTGCTTATATGGCCTTGCTTTCGGATTACTACAGAAAAGAAGCGATAAAGGTATCAAATAATATGACCTATATAGATTTTAGCAGTAACAGCCGGTTTATGGATGAATTTACATCGGCACTTTTTTTGCCGCATACTAATCTTAACGCATTCCCAAGTGTAAAAATAAAATAATGAGTTAATCACCTTTTTTACAGAAACGGTTTACCGGAAGAAGGATAAAATATAACCGCTCAATTCTTTTAGGTCATCCAGTCACTCATGTTGTCGGTTCTTTGTCGACGCGTGTTCACGGTGTGAACGTAAAAATCGGGATTATCATGCTTTATTCCCAATTGGTAATAAATCTAAGAATGAAAGCCCTATCCTCCATGAAGGCCGAAATCGTAGATTGCCACGGGTTTACGCCCATGTCTCTTTGTAAATGAGTCCCACAAATAAATTAATCAATTTATTTTCTGTCATTCACCCTTCGGCTCACGCTCTTGGTACTTTGCCAATTATTGACAGATATTAAATTCGAACTGTCAATATCAAGCCCTTATTATTTTTCAGATATTCCGTTGTTATACTCATTCCGTATTTATGCTTTTGGATAGGCTTTCATTATTCTCTTGTTAAAGCATTGGCATTAAGCCATTTGATTACGTCATTTGTATTGTAAAGAAAGGAAAAAACGGGTTAACTGCTTTATGTCCAAGTAGTTGACAGGTCTTATCAAGTGCCACTCCCCCCTTGTCTTGGGCCTCGACCTCTGGCACCGCCGCCCATACCTTGACCACCCTGCGAAGGGCCTCGGCCACGCTTCCCTCCGCCCATTCCCCGACCGCCCATTTTGCCGGGGCCTGACTGGACCTCATCGGTACTAAGTTCTTTCAATGAATTGTTTTCCAGGGCTTGAATTGCTTCCTGTACTGTTCCGCTGGTGCAAACATAACTTTTGATCTCGGTATGGCTCAGCACTTTGGATGCCTTGGGTCCTATCTGTCCGGTGATAAGCACTTCAGTCCCCGCCTCGACGATCATCTGGGCAGTTTGGATTCCAGCACCCTGGGAGAGATCCTGATGGGCTGAATTGTCCAGATAGGTGGAACTGCCAGTTTCGGTATCAAATAGGACGAATCCAATGGTTCGGCCGAAACGTGGATCTACCTCGCTGTCCATAGATGTTCCCTTTGCGCTCACAGCGATTTTCATAACATGTCCTCCTATTTTATAAAAAGTTTTACCCTGATTGAGCGTAAACAAAACCGAAAACTATCATTATCTTTCTGTTTTAATGGGTTTTTTAATGTTCCGCTGATAAATTCTTACCGATTTCCCTTGCTTTTTCAAGCACGTCTGTTTGTTGAAGGATATCGTTCGTATCTCTTGTTCCGGTGGCTACAATTGTGCCCATGACATCGTAGTGTAAAAATGAAAACAGATTTTCAAGATATTCAAAATAAGTCTTGAACATTTTTTTGTCCGGATTCCCCTGTGTGAAGACCATAAATAATCTTTTCTTTCCTTTTAAGCGAGTAGTGAAATCCGGTCTCATAAACGGTACAAGACGATCCATAAATAGCTTTGTTTGTCCTGATACCTGCCACATATAGACAGGTGAACCAAGAATTATTACATCCGAGGCCTGTATCTCCTCATGTAACAATTGCATGTCATCATCAGTAACACAGGTGCCTGTTTCTCTGCAGTCGAAACATCCCAGACAAAGAGAGATATTCATTTTGGTAAGCTTATAAAACTTTGTGTCGGCACCATTTTTTCTGGCGCTTTCAAGAATTGTTTTAACAAGTTTCTCAGTGTTTCCGTTTTCTCTCGGACTTCCTTCTAATCCCAATATTTTCATGTTGATATTTTCCTTTTCATTAATAAAGTTTTTCTGCAACCCGCTCAACAATGCCACGGATTGATTCTGTGATTGTTCCTATTTTTTCAGACGTTGGAATCTGCATACGAAATCATTTATGTTAATCTTTGGATAACATTAGTTGCTTCAGTTGTGGCAAACTCGATCAATCCGGCACATTTGTCAGAAAAAGATATCTGCTTTTGAAAGTCAGTCCAGTCATAAAATTCCTTTCCAATAATTGTACGACATTCTGTCGCGCCGGCTTCCTCTCTGAATCTTTGTATGATATTTTTACCCACGCCAAATGGTTCAGGATCTCCAATGGGATTATCTATAAGCAGATTAATATGACCAATAACAAGCGCCTTAAGTCTTTGAAAATATGTTGTATCGCCAATATTCATGTCCAAAAGGAGATTTATGCCTAAAACAGCCCCGGCCAGAGCGCCACAAACTCCTCCCTGAAGACCTATTCCCCCATCAAAAATGAAAGACAAACGCTCAAGAAGTGGGTCACCTATGCCAGTGCGATTTCTTATACCTTTTAAAACAGCTTTCGCACAATGTATCAAACTCGGACTGTAAATATCAAGTCAAGATCGTTTTTATATCATCTATTTCCGTATCTCTATGTCGTTATTTTCGTTTACACATTTATGTTTAATTGCTGGTTTAATAATAAAATCTGGTTTGTCAAAACTTTTGATCGCTTGTGGGATTCCCAAAATATCCTCCGCCTCAAAAACCTGCAATATGTCTGACGTCTGTACTATCATAGAATAGAGTTACGGACAGTTTCGATATTGCTGAATTTTATTGCATAAGTCTGGATTGCAGTTCAAAGACTCTCAAATATGTTGGGGATCTAAAGGCGGGATTCAGATCTGATCGCCTCGAATTCAAAATTATAACTCCACCATATTGTAATCTGGTGCTAAAAGCGTAATAATTGATTCAGCCGTTTCTTTGTGCCATAATTTCAAAACTTGGAAAAATGGCGTTTCCAGAAAGTAATATAAAATTATTTCGCATTTTCAGAGTAGATGCCCACGGGTTTACACCCGTGGCACTTTGAAAATGTATTAAACAATTTTATCTTTGGCATTCACCCACGGGCTCACGCCCGTGGTCCTCTGCCAATTGTTGATAGTTTGTTTAAGGAGGCTTTCCAAATATGGACCCATTGTGGATTGTTGCCGCATTTGTATTCGGAGCCGCTTCCAGCAGGATCGGTCTGCCACCTCTTGTGGGGTACCTGATCGCAGGGTTTGTCCTTAAGAGTTTGGGAGTCGAGGGCAGCGAAACTCTTGGAAAGATTGCCGATGCAGGTGTAACGCTGCTCCTCTTTTCCATCGGCCTAAAACTGAAGTTGAAGAGTCTTGCCAAGCCCGAAGTATGGGCCGGTGCAACGATTCACATGTTCATCACTGTTGCCGTCTTCGGAGCCGGGATCTGGATTCTTAGTGAGTCAGGGATGCCCTACTTTCATCTTCTAAGCTGGCAAACCGTGTTACTGATCGCGTTCGCCTTGAGTTTTTCGAGTACGGTTTTTGCGGTTAAAGTGCTGGAGGAAAAGAAAGAGACACCATCCCGCCATGCCGCTACATCGATCGGTATACTGATCATGCAGGACATTATTGCGGTTGTTTTTTTAGCAGTCTCTGCCGGAAACCTCCCTTCACCATGGGTAGCGATCCTCGTAGCGTTTCTTTTTATCATCAGGCCGCTGCTGTCCAGGTTTTTGGTTCGATGCGGTCATGGCGAACTGCTGATGTTGTTTGGAATATTGATGACCACTGCCGGATACAGCAGCTTCGAAATGGTCAAGTTAAAAGGAGATTTAGGAGCGCTTGTGTTCGGTATGCTCTTTGCTACTCATCCCAAGGCGGGTGAACTAGCCGATAGGTTGCTTAGCTTCAAAGATCTTTTTCTTGTCGGCTTCTTTTTAAATATTGGCATCTCCGGTTCTCCGACGCCCACAGTCCTCGTGATAGCGCTTTTGCTGGCGCTGGCCGTACCGTTCAAAGCAGCCCTGTTTTTTGGCATCCTCACACGCTTCAGGCTTCGTGCTCGGACATCGATGCTTGCTTCGCTTAGTTTGGCCAATTACAGTGAGTTCGGTCTCATTGTCGGGTCTATATGCGTAGCTAACCAACAAACCCCGCAGTTAGCGCAGTTTGCCTTTTATTAATGGGTGTTTAATGATGGAGCATGATCACAAAAGGGAGGTGGCATCATGCTCCATCGGTATTGCAGTCAGTTTCTTACATAC
>Ga0315549_1005260_pt1 | contig 10618 bp, 8 predicted proteins | sample SalMarSW160200MG_FD_203101 | JGI IMG/M metagenome (GOLD analysis project Ga0315549, IMG submission 203101) | Salt marsh sediment microbial communities from the Plum Island Ecosystem LTER, Massachusetts, United States - Salt Marsh Sediment SW1601-200 ... | reverse complement strand
GATAAATCCCAACCTTTCCTCGTAATGGGTTACCACCGCCCGGCTATAACCGACTCCGATGATCCGGTCTTCGACGCCATAGCCGATTATCTGGGCGAAGGACGGACTTCGCTTTTGTATAAAAAGCTGGTTAAGGAAAAAAAGATAGCGACCAATGCTTCAGCCTTTGCAGCCTTCCCGGGGGGCGAGTACCCCACCCTCTTCGGAATTTTCGTTGTTCCATCAAAGGACGTAACCGCCGAGGAATGCGAGAGCGAGGTTCTGGCCGAAATAGAGCTGCTGAAAAGCAAATCGATCCCGGAAGAAGAGCTCGCCAAAATCAAAGCCCGCGCCAAGGCTTCGCTGGTAAATAGCCTGGCCAACCTCTCCGGCTTTGGCGGCATGCCTACACAGCTGGCCGTTTACGAGAATAGTTACGGCGACTGGCGGAAGTTGTTTACCAGCCTTGATGAAATCAATGCCATAACGGCTGATGATATGCAGCGCGTGGCCAAAAAATACCTGACGAGGAATAACCGCACCGTGGCCTATATTGAAACGGTTGAAGAGTAATAAAAGAGGAGAATTCAAAGATGAAACGCATAAATGCGATAACGGTTCTACTGCTGTGTATCCTTGTCGCAGTTTCGGCGGTGCCCGCTTCTGGTAAGAAAATCAAGGATTTGAAATATCCTCCGCTGGGCGGCTTTGAAATACCGCAGCCGGACAGAGTAGATCTCGGTAATGGTATGGCCGTCTATCTGCTCGAGGATCATATGCTTCCCAGGGTCAATATTTCAATAGTCATCAATCGCTGCGGTTCATACCTCGATCCGCCGCATTTGATTGGACTGGCGGGAATAACCGGATCGGTGATGCGCACCGGCGGAACGGCCGGGATGACCGGGGACCGGATAGATGAGGAACTCGAGGGGATCGGCGCTTACGTTGAATCATCTATTGGCACTGTTTCCGGTTATGTCGGCGCCAACGCCCTTTCCGAATACAAGGAGAAAATAATAAGCGTCGCCGCCGATATTTTGCGCAATCCGGTCTTTGACGAAGACAAAATCGAACTTGCCAAAACAAGGCGCAGGACCACCATTTCCCGACGAAACGACGAACCTTTTCAAATCGCCGTTCGTGAGTTCTTTAAACTGATTTATGGACCGGATTCTCCTTACGCTCGCAATATCGAATATGCCACCATCGAGGCCATCACCCGCGATGATATGATTATGTTTCACAAAATGGCCGTGAAACCGAATTGCGTTCAACTGTCCGTTTGGGGCGACTTTAACAAGGATGAAATGCTGGACTTAATAAAGAAATACTTCGCTGACTGGCCTCGCGGCGAAACTGAAATACCGCCTCCGCCCGATTTTGATTATACCTTTCGCCCGACGTTGAACTACGCCGAGAAGACCGACATTAATCAATCCAGCGTTATCATGGGCCATATCGGCGGCCGGATGGGCGATCCCGATTATCCGGCCACGATCGTCATGAATTCGATTTTGGGCACCGGCTTTGGCAGCCGGTTATTCAATAATGTCCGTTCCCGCAAAAGCCTCGCTTATAGCGCCCAGGGGCAGTATATCTTCCGCTTCGACTATCCCGGCTTTTTCTATGCCTATTCGGTCACCAAGTCGGAAAGCACGATCGAAGCGATCCGGGAAATTAAAAAGCAGATAAAATCGATGCAGACTGACCCGGCCACCGAAGAAGAAATGAAGCTGGCCAAAGACGGCTGGCTCAATTCCTTTGTCTTCAAATTCGACACCAAGGGAGAGGTTATCCGCCGGATAATGACCTACGATTACTACGGTCTGCCGGCTGATTATCTCCAGCAATTGAAAAACAAGGTGGAGAAGATAACGCCGCAGGATGTGCTCGATGTCGCCCAGCGTAAATTAAACCCGGAAAACCTGCAGATTCTGGTCGTCGGCAAAGCGGAGGATTTTAAAGAACCGCTGAGCGTATTCGGTGAGGTAAATGAAATCGACATTACCATTCCGGGTCCGACCGAGGGGGAATTCGCCGCCACTGACGAAGAGCTGGCTCTGGGTTTGGAGACGTTAAAAAAAACCGCTAAAGCATGCGGCGGCGCGGTCAATTTCAAAAAAGTTAAAAATATCAGCGCCGGCGCCAAAGTAACCGTTAATATGCCTCAGGGAGCCATGACGCTTGATTTTACAAGCATTCAGGTACTGCCCGATAAGAGCGCCCAGTTTATGAAAACTCCGATGGGAGAACAGGTAATAATCTTTAACGGCGTTGCGGGCTGGACGTCAATGGCGGGCCAGACTCAACCGATGTCTTCCGCCGATCTGGAAGACAAGAAAAAGGAAATAGACCGGGATATGATCCGGTTATTTGCTCACGCTGACAATCCCTACTTCAAGGTCGCTCATAAAGGAGAAGAAGAGTTTAACGGTGTCTCCGCAATCAGACTCGATTTCCTGACCGATACCGGAGTTCAGTTCACTATATACATCAATCCGCAAGATTACCTGCCTCTTGGTCTCCGCTATATGGGACAAACGATGATGGGCCCCGGCAAGATCGTCGAAACCTATTCCGAATTCAAAAAGTACGGCCCGATAATGCAACCCGCCAGAATTATGCAGGATGCGGGCGGAATTGGAATTGAAATTGAAATTGTGAAAATGGAAATCAACGGCGAAATTGACGGCTCCATTTTCGAGAAACCGGAAGGCATCTGAATCGTCAATTGATTCATATTAGCAAAAGACGGCGCCGGGTCAACCGGCGCCGTTTTTCGTTGTTCATTCGAAATACTAAACCGCCTATATGCGGCAAACCTACGGAGGTTGTCCCAAAACCTCATTTTTAATCACGTCAGCTCCCAGGAACGTCATTGCGAGGAGTTCGCCTGTGGCGAACGACGCGACAATCTCTTATCGTGGATACGATTATAGATTTGAGATCGCCACGCTCCCTTCGGTCGCTCGCGATGACGGGGAACTTATGAGACAGCCTCTCCGCATTTACCGCCGGATTATCTTAAAGACTCTTCCGATAAAACCCGGCCGTCATACTTAGAGCGGATTATGGCTTTTCGTGGATTTCTTCGAAAGCTGCCGTTGTTTTCAGATGGTGATAATAGAACGTACCGGAAATCAATCAATTATTTTTGGACATAATAATCGGAGTCTGATAATCATCTCCGGGAGCCAATTTACCGGTCAGCCGATTGAGCACCAGGATAGTAATGCGCCGGTTGCGCGGATCGCGCGGATTGTTTTTGAAGCGCGGTTTGTTGGCGGCGTAACCGCGAACCTGATAGACCTGGCCGGAATTGAGCTTGCCTTCCATCATTGCCCGTCGGGCGGCATTGGCTCGGTCGGCGGATAGTTCCCAATTTGTATAATGCTCGCCTCGGGAAAAATCGGAAGCGTCGGTATGCCCTTCTATAACCAGTTGATTGGGAAGCTTGGCCAATTCCATGGCGATGGTTTTGAGAATCAATTCCCCTTTCAGGCTGAGCATTGGCGAACCCGGTTTGAAAAACGAGACGTCCTCGCTGCCCTCGATCAATTGTATTCGCAGGCCTTCACGGGTGATCTCGATATCAACATGGTCTTTTAATATATTAAGACCCGGCATTTCGTCGATAGCATGCCTTACGCGATCAGCCAGCTCTTCCATTTCTTTGCGCATCTGTTCATCGAGCGACGGAGTCGATTCCGATACATCGCTGATAGAGCTTCCTTCAAGGACTCCCATTCCGCCCTTGAAGACACCCGATATATAATTTTTCTTAAAATTGATCGGATCCTGGAAATATCCCTGAACCGCCTCCTTTATTATCTGCGACTGTGTCACAATCCACAACACCAAAAAGAGGGCCATCATGGCAGTAACAAAATCGGCGTAGGCCACCTTCCAGGCGCCCCCGTGGTGTCCACCATGTTTGCTGCTCTTTTTGATGATTATGATCGGTTGTTCTTTTTTTTCTTCGATCATGGCCTTCTCTATTTGCGGGTATTCCTACAACTCTCTTCAACATCAAGAAATGAAGGACGAACTTCGGTCGGAATCGAACGCCTGCCATATTCAACAGCTATGGAAGGTGGGAACCCTTTGCAAAAGGCCATAAGGCACTGTTTGAGACAGGTTATATAGGACCCGTTGCTGGTGTTCCGGCCACGGAGGCCGTTGGCCAGCGGCCCGACAAAACCATAGCATAAAAGAACGCCCAAAAAGGTTCCTATCAGGGCCGCAGCAACCTTATGACCGATTTCTTCGGCCGGGCCCCCGATAGCACCCATGGTGATCACAACGCCAAGCACAGCCGCTACTATACCAAGCCCGGGTAGCGCGTCGGCCGTGGTGGCAAGTATGGCGGGTGCCCGGTCCGTTTCGTCGTGAAGCGTCTCCAGATCGATATCCAAAAGCGACTCCAGTTCGTGAGGCTGAACCGATCCGGTTATAATCAGGCGCATGGTATCCGACATAAAATTGACCGCTTCGTGGTTTTTCAGAAATGACGGATATTGAGATATAACGTCCGATTCATACGGTTTTTCGATATGCGATTCAAGACCCACCAGCCCTTCGCGCCGGGCGATATTAAAGATCTCGTACTGCATGACCATCAGATCCATATAGTCTTTTTCGATATAGCTCGAACCAAAGGAGGCCATAATTTGCCTGATCATATCCTTGATGACGCTCACAGGCGTGGCCACCAGAATCGAACCCATAGCTGCCCCGGCGATAATAAGAAACTCGGCCGGCTGAAAGAGGACCATCAGATGTCCTCCCTCCCAGACAAATGCGATAATAATAGAGGCGGCAACGATAATGAACCCTACAATAGTAAGCATACCGGGCTTTTATCCCTTTCAGGTGATTCGAGCCAAAACGGAGACCTTTTGACTATTAATCGGCATGTATGCCTAGTCGTTTAACCGGTTTTTACAGGGACATAAATCAATTGACTTATTGAACAAACGGTTTTAATTTTATAACATGCATTAAATCAGGAATGGTAGGTGGAATAATGAAATATATCCCTGTCAAAGCCCCACGGGGCAACAAATTGAGTTGCAAGGGCTGGCACCAGGAAGCTGCCCTGCGCATGCTAAACAACAATCTTGACCCCGAAGTCGCCGAGGACCCGAAAAACCTGATTATCTATGGTGGCTCCGGTAAGGCCGCCCGCAATTGGCCCGCCTATCACGCGATCGTCGATTCGCTCAAAAAGCTGGAAAACGACGAAACCCTCCTGATTCAATCGGGCAAGCCGGTCGGCATTTTCAGGACGCACGAATATGCTCCCCGGGTCTTAATCGCCAACAGCCACCTGGTTCCTCACTGGGCGACCTGGGAGAAGTTTCGCCAACTGGAAAAACTGGGCCTGATTATGTTCGGTCAGATGACCGCCGGAAGCTGGATTTATATCGGCACTCAGGGCATTGTACAGGGTACCTATGAAACCTTCGTCGCCGTTGGCGATAATCATTTTGGCGGTGATCTTTCCGGTCGCTGGATTCTGACCGGCGGCATGGGCGGTATGGGCGGCGCTCAGCCTCTGGCCGGCACCATGAGCGGCGCCACAATTTTGGTGGTGGAGGTTGACGAAGCTCGGATTAACCGCCGGATAAAGACGGGCTATTGCGATGTCAAGGTCAAAACCCTGGATAAGGCCCTCAAACTGATCAAGGAGCATATCACTGCGAAGAACCCGATCTCAATAGGTTTGATCGGTAACTGCGCCGATATCTTCCCCGAAATATTCCGCCGCGGGATGATCCCTGATATCGTTACCGACCAGACGTCGGCTCACGATGAGCTAAATGGCTACATTCCCGAAGGTTTGACCGTTAATGAGGCGGCCAAGTTTCGCAAGAAAAACCCGACCGAATATATGAAGCGCGCTTATGCTTCCATGGTGCGGCATTGCGAGGCCATGATTCGCTTCCAAAAAGCCGGATCAGTCGTTTTTGATTATGGCAATAACTTAAGAGGTCAGGCCAAAAAAGGCGGACTCAAAAACGCTTTCGATTTCCCCGGTTTTGTGCCGGCCTATATCCGCCCGCTTTTCTGCAGCGGAAAAGGGCCTTTTCGCTGGGTAGCCCTCTCCGGCAATCCCAAAGATATCGAACTGACCGATAATGTTATCCTTAAGGAATTCAAATACAATAAATCGCTTGTCCGCTGGATTAAGCTGGCCCGCGAAAAGGTACCGTTCCAGGGTTTACCGGCGCGTATCTGCTGGCTGGGTTATGGCGAACGGGCTCGATTCGGGGATATCATTAACCAGTATGTCAAGTCAGGCAAGATTTCCGGCCCGATCGTCATCGGGCGCGACCATCTCGATTGCGGCTCGGTGGCCAGCCCGTATCGTGAAACCGAGGGAATGCTGGACGGTTCCGATGCCATCGCCGACTGGCCGCTGCTCAACGGTATGCTCAGCATTGCCTCCGGCGCCAGTTGGGTTTCGATTCATCACGGCGGCGGAGTCGGCATAGGCAATGCCATTCACGCAGGCATGGTCATTGTCGCGGACGGCACCAATGAAATGAAAAAGCGTCTCGAACGCGTGCTGACCAACGATCCGGGCATCGGTATCGCCCGGCACGCCGACGCCGGCTACAAAGAAGCCAGGCAGTTTGCCAAGGATAATAACATCAAGATTCCAATGCTGAAGTAGATATATGCCGCCGGGAAATAAAAAAACTACCCTCCTGATAAAAAATATCGGCCAGCTTATTACCATGCAGGGCCAGCTTCCCAGACGGGGACGGGAAATGTCGGAGATCGGATTGATCGATAATGGCGCCGTGGCCGTTTCGGGCGACAAGATTATTGCCGTCGGCAAATCGGACGATGTTGCCGGAAAAGTGGACCTGGCGGAGAATTGTACTGTTATTTCGGCTGAAGATAAAGTGGTCACGCCGGGGCTTATTGATCCTCATACCCACCCGGTATTTGCCGGAACCAGGGAAATCGAGTTTGAAATGCGGCTGGCTGGAAAAAGTTACATGGAAATCGCCCGGGCCGGTGGAGGCATCCGTTCTTCGGTACGCCGCCTGCGCGAAACCAATCCCGACCAGTTGTATGCCCGGGCCAAAAAAACCGTCGATACCCTGATGTCGTATGGCACGACAACGATTGAGGCCAAATCCGGGTACGGCCTGTCGACCGAATCGGAAATCAAATCGCTGGAGGTTATAAAGCGCCTTGATGAGAGCGAGCCGATGGATCTGTATCCTACCTTTTTGGGCGCTCACGAAATTCCCGATGAGTATCGTGATAACCGGGCCGAATATATCGACCTGGTAATCAACGAAATGATCCCGGCCGTGGCCGACAAAAAGCTGGCCCGGTTCTGCGATGTTTTCTGCGAGGAAGGCGTCTTCAGCGTTGATGAATCACGGGCAATTCTGGAAGCCGGGAAAAAGGCCGGGATGCGGCCCAAAATTCATGCCGACGAGTTGAAATCGACCGGAGGGGCGGAACTGGCGGTTGAGATAGGCGCTATATCAGCCGACCACCTGGTCTATATATCGGACAAGGGCATAGATATGCTGGCCGGTTCCAACACGGTGGCCGTGCTTTTGCCCGGAACCTCGTTTGCCCTGGGGCTGGACGAAGCCGCGCCGGCCCGGAAAATGATCGAAAAAGGCGTTGTTGTTTCCCTTTCGACCGATTGCAATCCCGGCTCGTCCATGACTGAATCTATGCCGATGATAATATCGCTGGCCGCCTTGAAATTGAAGATAACCGCCGCGGAATCTCTCTCGGCCGTAACCGTCAACGCCGCCTGCGCCATCGGCATTGGCGATCGGCTAGGCCGTTTGGAAAGCGGCCTTCCGGCGGATATAACCATATGGAATATGAAAGATTACAGGGAACTTCCATATCACTATGGTGTTAACCTTGTGAAGACAGTCGTTAAAAACGGCAAAGTTGCAGTCAAACGATGAAGTCGATAATTCAAATTGGCCTGATAACGATTATGGCGATACTGGCAGGGTGTGGCATTTATTCCTTTTCGCCGGGTGGAAAACCTCCATTCGAATCGGTCAATATCCCGCAATTCGAAAATAAAACGATAGAATATCAGCTCGCTGACCGGCTCACCGACGCCATTGTGGATGCTTTTATCAAGGACAATACCATCAAAGTAAAGGAGTCCTCTAAAGCCGACGCAATTCTTACGGGAACGCTTTCCGGCTATCGCCGCGATCCATATACCTATGATAAGGAAGACGTGGTTACCGAATATGTCGTCAAGGTATCGATCAACGTCAAGGTGGTCAAAGCTAATTCCGAAGATGTTATATGGGAAGAGGATTTTTTTGCCCAGGGGATTTACGACGCTTTCGATGAGACCGAAGAAGTCGGGCAGGATCGAGCGGTCGCCCTTTTAACGTCCGATATAATGGACAGGACCACCAAATCGTGGTAACTTGCAAAAGCAGGTAATCGTGGTACTATACACGGCGTATAATGTCAGGCGCAAGGTCGTCTGAAAACGTCAGAAAACAGGCGGAAATGATGGAAAATAGGAAGAGAAATTTTATGACTTATTTATTGCCTGCCGGATCGCCGGGGCAAAAAATATTTGTTTTGCTGCCGGTGTTGTTGGTTGTCCTGCTGCTGTTTCCCGAAACAGCGGCAACGGGGGGGATACACAAAAAAGCCGGAACGACCGGATTTCCGTTCTTAAAGCTCGGCGTCGGCGCAAGGGCGGTGGCGATGGGCAGCGCCTTTACGGCTGTGGCCGATGATCCCACGACTATATATTATAATCCGGCCGGGACTATGAATCTTGAAGTCAGGCAGTTTCTCGCCGGATACCATAATTATATCCTCGATATCCAGTCCGGTTTTGTGGCCGTCACCATTCCGTTTGCGGAAGAAAAAAGCGCCGGCTTTTTTATAGATTATCTCAACTTTGGTGATTTCGTGGAGACTGATGAATCTGGTGAACAGACCGGTGAATTCTCCGGTGGTGATTTTCTGCTGGGGGCCAATTTCTCGACTCGTATTTATCGGGAGCTTATGGCCGGTATTAACGTCAAGTTCATGAGCGAAACCGCCGCCGGATATTCGGCGGAAGCTCTGGCCGCCGATTTTGGACTATATTACGAATTCAGGGATACCTCAACCACCGTCGGATTTACGGTTTCCAATCTCGGATTTGTCCTGTCCGGATTCTCATCCGGCTCGGCAGGCGAACATAAAGATGACCTGCCGTTTAGTATTCGGGCGGGGGTAGCGCACTCTTTGAGAGAATTACCCGTGGTGGCCGCTCTGGACGCTGTCCTTCCGAACGATAATGACCCCTACCTGAACGTCGGGATGGAAATGTATGAATTCGAGCCGCTCTATCTGCGGCTGGGATATTCCACATTTGGCGAAAACTACAAAACCGGATCAAATGACGGCGCTCTGGGCGGCTTTTCTTTCGGATTCGGTCTCGATCATAAAAATTATCATATAGCATATGGCTTCATGCCGTATCTTGACCTCGGCGCCAGTCACCGGGTCACAGTCACGGGAGAGTTTTAGATGAAAAGGTTACCGATTTTTCTTTTGCCGGTGTTTTTTCTTCTTTTGCCAGGTTGTAGCTCGAAGGGCGATACCGAACCTAACGCACGCCGCGTGGTCGTTAAGGTGTTAAAAGCGGTGGAAGATAACGACCGCGATGCGCTGTTTCATTATCTCGATTTCGGTTCACTTCTAAGACCGGGGTACCGGGACTACGCTCTCCAGATGGATTCGATTCGGACATTCAAAACTCCCAACGATATTCTGGATGACCTGACCGAGGGCGGCCTCACCCGCGAGCGCTGGCTGTCGATGCAGCGTATAGTCGGCAACGATTCCCTGAGCGGAGACAGCGCCTTTGTTGAAGTTTCTTTTATCAGCAAAGAAACCAACAAGCAGTACTACAACAAGTGGGGCTTACGGAAGGTCAACAACGTCTGGAAGATATTCAGCTTCGGCGTTCTGCGAGAAGGTCAATAAGAAGCTGAGATAAAAAGGCCCGGCCTCATCGTGAGGTCGCCCGCCATATCGTGGGGCGACCGCGGCGATCTTATAATTGTACGTTTCTCTACTGTATCCCAATCGATCCCCATTTCTATGCGCGGCGGGCTTGCGGCAAAGATCATACGGCAAATACTGACATCCGTCGGGCACAGAGTTATCCACAATTCCAGACGTTGAAAATATCGTCTATCCTGATACCGGTCATGCGGATACGGCGAAATGGGTTTGTTTTGTCATATTTATGTTTTGCGGACTACATGTTTGGTGGTGATTGTTGGAGTGGTTCACGTTTTGTCCTTCCTAACATCAGGACTTTGTCCTTCCTTACGTCAGGACAGCATCCATATATATTTGAATAATCTGACATAGTTATCCATAGAAAGCGGGGGTTTTTGAATTAGCGGTGATGATGTTGTGAAACTGTTTTGTGGATGGTGATTCGGTTACTGTCCGGTGACGTCTCAGGACAAATATTATAAACGAACCCGCTGGGTGGGGTACTATTTCGAAAGCCCTATGAGGCAGATTTCTTCATAATCCTCTTTATAAATCTACTTTTCAACCATGCCTTAAAACGTGAACGTAGACCTTTTAGGTTAAATCCATA
>Ga0315549_1005259_pt1 | contig 10622 bp, 12 predicted proteins | sample SalMarSW160200MG_FD_203101 | JGI IMG/M metagenome (GOLD analysis project Ga0315549, IMG submission 203101) | Salt marsh sediment microbial communities from the Plum Island Ecosystem LTER, Massachusetts, United States - Salt Marsh Sediment SW1601-200 ... | reverse complement strand
ATGTTTACGACGGGAATAGCAGTTCTACTCTGACTCCTGATGTGGGATACTACTTATCAACCAATACTACCTGGGATTCTTCTGATGATCTTCTTGCGAGCAGTCCATCTACACTCTCAAGTGGTGCACCGACTGAATCCGAGTCTGCAACTTTGATCATACCAGCCGGAACATCAGCAGGCACATATTATATTTTGTTCTATGCCGATTATAATGATGAGTATACCGAGACGAACACTTCGAATAATATAAGTTATCTGGCTATCACTATTGAAGAAACTCCAACAGATATCGAAAATAATTCTATTGAGTTTTCAGGAATACAAGTTTTCCCGAATCCTACCTCAAATAGGTTATTTTTAAAATCAAGTTCGAATGTATACTCTGAAATATTGGTTTCTTTATATGATGATTCTGGGAAATTATTATATTCATTTCAACTAGACAAACTAATATCAAATGAGTCTATTGAAATAGATATATCTTCATTTGATAATGGAATATATATATTGAAATTAAATGATTATGCCTCTATTAAAATTGAAAAAATATTAAAGAAATAATTAATAATTTTTCAATGAGAATGTACGGTTTTAAACGAAAGTTTAATCCTGGTAACGTGAAGTGCTATTTAATATAATATAAATTATAGTTGAAAAATGGAGAACTAGAATTAGAATAATATTTTATGAAGCTACAATGGGATTTGATAAGCAGAGAATTTACTTTAAGATAATTTCGTTGCCGTACTCAAACAAACCTTGTTTGTCCGAGTACTGATATTATATTAACCAGCAGAGCTGGACGTAAATTCTTTCGGAAAAGAAAAGCTATTCATTTGTCCTATAATGTCAATGCATTATGTTAAGGTAGCTTTGGTCAGACTATATGGTCAGGACGTTATTAAAAATCTAACTTCAAATTAAACATAATTCTAAGAGGGGAGAGGCTGACTGTTTTATTGTATGAGGCAACACGCTTTTTGCGACCAAAGGGATCGAAATGGGTGTGGTAATGAGGACGACTTTTATTCCATACATCAAATAACCTGTTCATATTACTAGTTCATTTTATTCTTAATAGTTACTTATTTAAAGTTTAGTACTTTTATAATGTAAAATTGTTATACCAAACTTTCATGGCAAATTATTATCAAAATAGTAATATTTTAAATGTTAATGGATTTGAGATATATTTTACAAGGTTCTCCGATTCCATCATTAATGATCATTTTGCAGACGCCAAATCAGAATTCGAAAAAATCTTAGCTGAATTTAAAATTAGGGAAAGTCAGATAATTGAAAGTGGTGGCGGACTAAGTACGATCGTGCAAGATCTAGGTGGTCGACTAAATGAAATAGGTTGGATTAAAGAAAAGATACAAAGCGAGCATCATGTAAGAGGCAAAGTGCTTGTTTCAGAAAGCCATGAGGTAGATCATTATAAATCTTTTGAACAAGGAAATATTGGGTTAGAGATTGAATGGAATAATAAGGATCCCTTTTTCGATAGAGACCTGGAGAATTTCAGGAAATTACATCAGCTTGGTGAGTTAACACTTGGAATTATCATTACAAGAGGTTCAACTTTACAAGAAGAATTACTAAATGTATTTCATAGGTTTTTAGTTAGCATATATCCCTTTAATATTGATAAATTAGTTGAGTATATAAGTCTTTCAAGAAAAGATCAGGTAATCATTAAAAAATTACTAGAGAAGCCGAAAGAAGAGGCTTTAAATAAAATAGCAATGAAAATATATAGTTCAAAATATGGGAGTACAACAACTCATATTGGAAAGTTATTACTAAGAATTGATCGTGGTGTTGGAAATCCTTGTCCCCTTATCCTAATAGGTATTGGTAAAGAAAGATTAAGAAAATAATTCTATGCTATATCAGATACACAGTTACAGATTTGCTGAGGAAATAATTGAACATCCAAATTATAATGACGCATTCATAGAGATTTTTGCAGCAATAGAAAACTGTCCATTGTTTATTTGGGAAAATAAATCAGAGAGAAACAGCAGGCTTGATATTGTTCAACAATTGATGAATGCCTATTTTGATGTGAAATTTTCATGTGAAAGTAATTGGGAATTTCATCCAAATGCCACAGGTATACCAGATTCTGGTTTAGCAGCTGATTTTAAAAGAAAATTCAATGACCTAACAATTCAAATAGAAGTACAATTTGGGAATATGGCTCGTTGGTATTCTGATGTATTTAAATTTCAAACTGCATACTCACAAAACTTAATTAAAATGGGCATATGTATAGTGCCTTTCAGTGAAATAGCAAATAGGATGGATTCCAATGTGACAAATTTTGAAAGATGTGTTAGGGAATTGCCATCGGCTGAATTATCAATTACCTTACCAATACTCTTAGTTGGAATTAAGCCCGATTCCAAAACAAATATTATCGATGTAAAAAAATCAAAATTCGATAAAATATCAGAAATAACAGGCAAGGGAAAATCAGATAATCGATACAGAATAATTAATGGAATAATTGCGGGGACAGATATAAGCGAGATTTCCTCAGAGTCACCAATTGGTAATAGACCAACCTCAAATGTTAGTGATGACGAAGATTAGTTATATCAGAGACAAACGCTCACCAGAACCTTCTTCAGCTAATGTTTCTAAACTGATGAGTAAAATTAGAGCGAAAAACACCTCTCCTGAATTAACTGTTAGAAAAATTCTTTGCGAAAATGGATTTAAGGGTTATAGACTTCATTGGAAAAAAGTAGCTGGGCGTCCAGATATTGCTTGGCCAGGTAGAAAGATCGCTATTTTCATTCATGGATGTTATTGGCATAGATGTCCAAAATGTAACCTCCCACTACCAAAATCTAACACAGAGTTCTGGAAAAATAAATTTGAGGCAAATATCCATAGAGATAAAAAGAAAGTTGAATATCTACAAGATAATGGGTGGAAAGTTATAGTGCTATGGGAATGTGAGATCAAAACTGATACCGCTCAAATTATCGAGAAAGTCTCAAAACTTATGCTATATTGTTGATAAAAATAGACTTGATTTATTTTGTCAATACATATTTTATCAATATATTAGTAATATGAATAATCTTGGTGAAAGAATTAAACAACTAAGAGAACGCGAGAATTGGACGCAACGTAAGTTAGCTTATGAGTTGGATATCGATGTTGCTGTATTAAGCAGGATTGAAAATGAGAATAAATTCCCCAAAAAGCGAATTACAGAGATAATTCAAATACTATCAAGGTTGTTCAACGTACCAGAAAAGGATTTAAAGCTATGTTATTTGAGTGATGAAATAGTTACCTTATTGGAGTATGAAGATGATTATGAGATTATTCTGAAAGCATCGGAGGAGAAAGTAAATTATGTTAGGCAAAAGAAATCAGTACAATCAGAAATAAATTTTAACACAAATGGCAGCAATTGATCTGTATAGTGGAATAGGAGGTTGGACCCTTGGTTTTAAGATGGCAGGAATTCCAGTTCTTTCATCTTATGAATGGTGGAAAGATGCAAATGATACCCATAACAAGAACTTTGGAACAGCAAATAAGGAGATCGATATACGAAAACTAAAATTAGATAGTTTACCAAGTCCTAGTGAAATAGATTTTGTCGTAGGAAGTCCCCCTTGCACACAATTCTCGTTTGCAAATAGGGGGGGAAATGGTGATATAGCTGATGGCCTTATAGATATTTATAAATTTCTTGAGGTTGTTGATTATTTGAAGCCTAAATATTGGGCAATGGAGAATGTTCCTCGCGTTGCAAGCATCTTAGAAAAAGAGATTCAAGAAGGCGGCTCCCTAAATAAATTTAAAGCCTTATTCACTGACATAAGAGTATATGATTCCTCCAATTTTGGAATACCACAAAAGCGAAAAAGGATGATTGCGGGTAGGTTGCCCTTTGATCTTCTAGACTCTTATCAAGCAGTAACTCCAAAATTAACACTTGGGGATGTTTTAGAAGCTTTAAATAAGGATAACATTGTTGATCCCATCTATGGAACTAAACTAACTAAGCAGGAGCTTACAGATCATATTAAGGAAGCTCCACTAAGTGAAGAAGAAACACGCCTAAATAGCAATGCAAAATCATACCATCCTGTCTATAATGTAATGAGCTTTCCAGACAAATGGGATAGACCGTCCAGAACAATCACAGCCTTGTGCACAAGGGTTTCTAGAGAAAGCATTGTAATTAGAGATCATCATGGTAATTTAAGAAGATTAACTGTCCGAGAAAGGGGATGTGTCCAATCATTTCCGATAAACTTTCAATTCCATAGTAATAGTTATGGAGGAAAACTAAAAATGATAGGCAATGCAATTCCTCCAATATTGACATTCTATATTGCCCAAAGCATGCTGGAACGAAAGGTTAAAGATCTCATACTTCCAAATCAAGCAATAAATCCAGTTGTTGTGCCTGATGAATTTCCAATTATACATGAGCCGGATAACAAGGGAGCTAATTACCCTTGGAGTAGATCATTTTGGATGGCAATACCTGGACTTAGGTTTGGTAGTGGTGTGCGGTTCGAATTGCGGAACAAACTCAATAAAGTAGACAAATCTATAGAATGGAATATCAACTTCTACTTTGGTAATTCTAAGAATATTAAGCAGAAGAAATTAGATAATTATCTTTTTGATTCAATAATTAATGATCTTAAACTAATATACTTCTCAGGATTCTATGAATTATTCGAGGACTTGGAAGAATTCATTAAATCAATAGATATCATAGGTTTACAAAAAAACTGGACAAATATTGATAGATCAAAAGATAGTCCAATAGATTTAATAGAAGGTCTTGCTAAATATTCAGTTCGTCTTGAGAATTTTTTAAGAGAAAACTCTAACATTCAACATGATAAGCTTAGTAATGTCATAATGAATGTCCTGAAGAATGGAGAAGGGAAGATTGATAATAAAAAGCTTCTTGATGAACCTTTTAAAATAATAACCGGGATGTTGATAGGTTCTTATTTCAATGAAACTCTTAAGGGCTCAAAAATACAATTGGAATTACCTCTGGCTGTATAAAAGGCTCTATAATTCTGTTAAATAAATATGCTTATTAGGTACAAGTATTATTGAAACAGATACTTTATGGGAACTGATTTTTTAAATAAAATTGTACTTAAATTAAGTCAATCAATAATCGGTGCAGGCAATTCAGTTGAGTTAATCTTAGATTGGGATAGTCCGTTAAGAGATTTTTTTATGTCCGATTTTCTAGCTATTACAGATAAAAGATTAAATAATAAATTAATACTTTCTGGAGTTCCTGATTTTTTTGGAGATAAATTTGATCATCTAGAAAATACATTTGAAATTCGAAAAGTTAAACATCAAGTTGGAAGTGACTTATTTCTTATTGATAGAGAATTTGCTTATTGTGTAAATGAAAGTATTCCGGAGTTAAAAAAATATCCAATTCCAATTTTTAGGGTTGATCATAAATATATTTTAAAAAATCAGATTGAATATTTTGATTATTTATGGAAATATTCGGATGATTTTATACTTTATAATAATTTGAGTAGTATAGTCAGTTTGGAGCAAGAGAATAAAATAATTATTGCTACGGATGATTTTTATAAATACTTAATAAATGAACTTCAGAAAAAACCACAAGACGTATATAAACTTGAACCTAGAAAATTCGAAGAACTTATAGAACATCTTCTAAATAAATTTGGTTATAAAACTCATCTAACCCTCTGCTAAGCGTAGTTTGCAACTACGCTTTCACTAAAAGTTAGTCTCCTGACTAACATAAACAAAACAATCTACTTCATTGTAATTACAGGCAAACTTAGTAATTCTATTTCCAATACCGATTCCAACTCTGCATAATTCCTTGCACTTGAATAAAGGTAATCTTCCAGATTAGCCACAATACCAGCCCTTACAGGATTTTGGTGTAAATACTCCAGTTTCTCAGCAATGAATTCAGGACTATATAGGGTAAATAGCATGATTTTCATGTGTCCAAACCTGATAGTTGCTGTTTCTTGAATGTTGTTTTGCTTTATATTCAAACCTGTTCAATAACCATGCTTTTCTGCTTTCCGGAATTGTTTTAATTGTATTAACTATCCTTTTACTTGTATATTTCTTTATGTCACCTATGGTATCACTTAATTTACCAATCTCACTGTTTGCTATCAGATGCACATGATTAGACATAATTACATAAGCGAACAATTGAAAATCTTTGTTTTCAATCGCATACCTGAAACTGTCAATAACAATATCTCTATAGATTTGACGTGTAAAAATGTCGATCCAGTAAACTACCTGAAACGTTAAATAGTATAATCCTTCCTGATCTTTTATCTGGTATCCTGTTGACATATTGCTGATAACTTGTTTTGCAAGATAATAATTTCATCTGAAAAACAACCTGCTTTGTTGTTAGTTTAAAACTAACCTTTACTTACGACGTAGTTGCAAACTACGCCGAGCAGGGGTAGTCAAAGACTACTTTTTAGTTACGACGTAGTCTGGAGACTACGCCGAGCAATTCAGTACAAACTTCGCTCAACGGGGCAATCGGTAAGCCCAGCTGGGGTTGCGACGAAGTTGCAAACTTCGCCGAGCAGAGGGCTTTTCTTTTTCAAAGAGAATAATTATACTTACCACCTTAAGTTAATTAACAATAAATTTTGTTTTCTAATGGAAATATTAACATCAACTTTATAATCCTCTAAAGGCTTACCAAACATTATTTCATCATTCCTGGAATCATAGGTTAAAAGAACAAAAACTTCATTTTCTTTTTTACCATATACATCAAAATCTATGGGGATTATATTTTCGCCAAAATCTTTTGTATAAATTATTTCTTCGTTGATTATATCTCTTACATATGCAATTGTAGAAGAATCTTTATAATTTACAAAACTTATCAAATTGTTGTTATATAGTTTCGAACAAATAGATTTCACTTTGCTATCACTATACGAATATTGATTCATTACTTTCTCATTCTCTAAATCTATTACATATAAGCGATAAATAGTTGGAGATAAAAATTTTGAAGTATCAATATCCTTATATGTAAATGAAATAATATTGTTTTTCTGAAAACTGACATCAATACAATCAATAAAGCTAAATTCAATTTCTCTAATAATGGATTTTAATTCTATTCTCTTAATTTCTTTTAAATTAAGGTTAACAAAGAATAATTCCTTATTAGAGAAACATACCATTAAATCAGAATCTGCATTGTAATAATAAGGATAAAACCTTATGTTAAATGGAATTTTAATTATTTTATCAAATGTATTTTTAATTATATTATGACTATAGATTTCTACTTTATCTCTACTTCCATCCTGAAATGAATGGAAAAAAAGAACTGTATCATTTTTTGCCGCTAAAAAGAAATAGCCATTCATTAAATAATTTTCCATATCAACCGTTCGATAAAAATCTTCCTCAATGTCTTCGGGGATATTGAATTTTTTAACTACTTGCTTTAAAGGAAAACCAGGCCTTGTTGAATCATAGTTTGTTTCTATAAAAACATATTTATTACCTCCTTCAAGAAAGTTATTACTTGATCGTGATAAATAATCCTGACAATCTGTGTATCTGTAGAAATTCAGGAGTACTATTAGAAAAAAGAACTCTTTTAACCGTCTAATAAAATACGGAATTAAATTCGATGGTTTGTATTTCATTTTTTCCATAATTTGCTGTTAGGGTACCTGTCCTTGTTATTGTCATGTAATTCAGAGTATAATGTGACCATCCATATCGGAAGCCAACACCTGTACTACTATGAAATGTATGTCTTCAAAGTAAGTTGGACAAAATAAATGTATAGATTAAGTGGTGATTTTACTAATTTCTAAACCGTAAAATGAATCACCATGAATCAAAAGAAAGATCCGGAAAAAGTTGTTCGGGAGATCAAGCGAAAAACCCGACGTAAATTCACTGCAGAGGAAAAAATCAGAATCATATTGGAAGGTCTTCGAGGGGAGGAATCCATTGCTGCCATTTGTCGTAGAGCGGGTATCCATGTCAATTTGTATTACAACTGGAGTAAATCCTTTTTAGAGGCTGGTAAGAAGCGTTTAATGGGAGACATTACCAGGGAAGCCACCTCGGATGAGGTAGGAAACCTAAAGCGTGAAAACGAGCGATTAAAGATTTTACTTGCAGAGATGATGCTTGAGAATAGAGACATAAAAAAAAGCCTGACTGGCTCAGAATAAGGAAAAAGGGTATGCGATTTAGTCAGCAGGAAAAGATGGAAATTATCCGTCTTGTAGAAAACTCAGAACTGGGTATTAAGCGTACTCTTATCAATTTGGGGATTAATAAGAGTACTTTCTATAATTGGTATGCAAGATATCAGGAGCATGGATATGACGGATTGACTCCCAGAAAACCAGATCACAGACACTATTGGAATCGGATCCCGGATCAGGAACGTGAAAAGGTGGTTGAGTTGGCTTTAGATCGTCCGGAGTTATCCTCAAGGGAACTGGCCTGGGATATTACAGATAATGAAGGATGGTATATCTCCGAGAGCAGTGTATACCGGATATTAAAGGATCGCGGCCTGATTAGTTCACCAACACATGATGTAATAAAGGCAGCAGATGAGTTTAAGGATAAGACAGGTTCAATCAATGAATTATGGCAAACTGATTTCACCTATTTTAAGGTGATTGGTTGGGGCTGGTATTACCTGTCAACCATTATGGATGATTATTCCAGGTATATTATAAGCTGGGAGTTATGCAAGAACATGAAATCCGATGATGTGGAACGCTGTATCGATAATGCCCTTCAAAAAACACATCTAAAAAAACCAGAGCGACCAAAACTTTTGTCGGATAACGGATCCTGCTATATCTCAACGGAGTTAGCAAATTACCTGAACAAAACAGGAATCAGTCATGTCAGAGGAAGAGTTCGCCATCCTCAGACACAAGGAAAAATAGAACGATACCATAGGCCCATGAAAAATGTAATTAAGCTTGACAATTATTATTCATCGGTGGAATTAGAAAAAAGTCTGTCTGAATTTATCAAGTATTATAACAATGAGAGGTATCACGAATCTTTGGATAATCTTACTCCCGCAGATGTCTTTTTTGGAAGGGACTATCAGATACGAAATCAAAGAAAAGAAACAAAATACAGAACAATGAGGCAAAGGAGGATAAATTACTTGAACAGAAAACTGAAAATATCGGAGCAAAATAAAAAAGAAATTGCTTAATTTTAATTAATGGAACTAAAAGAAATATCACTTAAGAAAATACATAAGTTTTGTCCAGAGCTCTTTGACGATTTACAGTTATTATAAAAATATTATGTTAAATAGGCCTAAAAGAAATTTGGTCCCCAAACAAGGTGAAGGTTCGTAGCGATGGCCTGTGAAGCATTTTTGTTTGAACCCTGCGAAAGCAGGGTGAGTTTAAATGCGTAAGAAGAACCGAACCGTAGTTTTATCCAAATTTCTTGTCAGCCTTGATTCTTTTGCTTCCTTTTCTTATCAAGAAGAAAAGGAAGTGCCCGGCCGACATGAGGGACCGAAAATTTTCTACGGTTTTCCTATTATCTAAGTGGATTATGTCATTTTGCTTCGGTCATACCATACGATCATGCCGTTATTAGAAGATTTAACTTCTGAATAAATATAAATCGAAGGGGGGAAGGCGGCTATTTTTAAAGCAGTTAGCAACACGCTTTTTGCTGAGCGGAGCGAAGTGAAATGGGTGTTGTGATTATTAATTGTTAACTAACAGTATTTATTATTAATAATCTTACAAAGATATTGATAACTAAGTCTTTATTCATTTCATTTACTAATTTTTAAAGCTTAATTTTAAGCAATCCTAAAAACTAGATTTAAATGTTAGGTGCAAATTCCGGTGATACTGACCACCTGATAACGGCGTAAATTGACCACCCCTACCGATTTCGACTGACCACCCAACACCGGAATCCATACATTTTTAAGTGCTTAAAATACAACTTCATACATTATCATTTTTAATAAGTAAGTCTCAAAATTATATAGTGGTCAGCGTGTCCGGTTTTGGGTGGTCAACAAGACTGGTTTTTGCAGTTTGATACGACTGTTAAAGTAAGTGGCTTAACAGTAAGTAACGGATATTCATATGAAACAATCAATTATTGTTTCAAAGAATAAATTACACAATTTACTTTTGCAATATCAATTTCTTTGTTTCAGAAAATTCACCGGATTGTAATTTGCAAAAATACATTCCACTTGGCAATCCTTCTGGTTGCCAGGTCATTTCATATTCACCAGGTGTTTGAAATCCATTTGCCAGCGTTTCAATTTCCCTGCCTGTCAGATCAAATATTTTTAATTGCACCATGGAGGATTTTTGGAGTATGTAATGAATGGTGGCAGATGGGTAAACTGAATTAAGATAGTTTGGGTAAAGAACAAAATGTGAAATAGTATTTGATTTTGTTATTTCTTCATCAATCTTCGTTGCAATCAATTGATTCGACTTTCCGGGAGTTGCATGAATAAATATATTCCATTCATTGCCCCCGTCTACTGAACGCCCATAGGACTCATCTTCATTTTGG
>Ga0315549_1005254_pt1 | contig 10627 bp, 10 predicted proteins | sample SalMarSW160200MG_FD_203101 | JGI IMG/M metagenome (GOLD analysis project Ga0315549, IMG submission 203101) | Salt marsh sediment microbial communities from the Plum Island Ecosystem LTER, Massachusetts, United States - Salt Marsh Sediment SW1601-200 ... | reverse complement strand
GAGGCGAGGAAGGGTAAGCTCGACGCAGTCACGATAACAGGCGGCGAGCCCCTTCTGCAATCCGATATAGGCGATTTCCTGTCCTCGGTGAAGGCGCTTGGCTATCTGGTAAAATTGGATACCAACGGGAGTTTTCCCTCACGACTGGAGACGGTACTAAAAACCAATGCCGTGGATTACATCGCCATGGACATAAAGGCGCCTATCGACAAGTACGAACAGGTGGTGAGGAGCAGAATTGATAAGGAGCAGATTCTCAGGAGCGTAAAGCTGATCATGAATTGCGGGTCGGAGTACGAGTTTAGAACCACGGTGGTGAAGCCCTTGTTGGAGAAGGATGATTTCGTTGAGATTGGCAAGATGATACAGGGCTCTCGTTTATACGTTCTTCAGAGGTTTGTCCCATCCAAGGTGCTCGACGATAGCTTTCTGGATGCAGACACATACTCCGATGATGAATTAGGCCCCATTCGGGATCAGATGGATGGGTATGTCGGACAATGTATCATAAGGTGAATCGGGGTTTTGATTCCTGTCATCGATTCCCTTGTCTGTATAGGTAGCGTAGCGCATCTTGTAGGCGAATATCTAGTCGGAGATCGCCGTTTCGATCTCATCCAACACCTTCTGTGCCGCCTCAATCGGGTCCTTGGAAGCCCTGATAGGCCTGCCTACTACTAGGTAATCAGCGCCACGCTTTATCGCCTGATACGGTGTAATAATCCTCTTTTGATCGTCCTTGCTCAGGACAGACCAGGAGGGCCGTATTCCAGGGGTAACGGCGATGAAATCCTTCCCCAATGCAGCCTTCACTGCTTCCACCTCTAGGCCTGAGCACACGACACCCGCACATCCGGCCTCCTTGGCTATGTGTGCCTTCAGCAGGACCAGCTCGGTGATATGAGAAACGTATTTCTCTTGATAACCTAATTCCTTGAGGGCTTCGCTGTCGAGACTTGTGAGCACCGTGACTGCCAGTATCTTGGTGCCCGAGGGATTGTTCTTTACAACGGTGCGTAGCAGGCCCCCTCCCTCATCACAATGGACGGTGGTGAAGGTAATCCCGTAGGTGCTCGCCGCGAGGAATGCGCCTTTTACCGTGGCTGGGATGTCGTGGAACTTTAGATCAAGAAATATCCCGGCCTCGCTCCTGTCCTTGATGGCATTGAAGATCTTCGGTCCTACACCCACGAACAACTCCAGTCCGACCTTGAAGACACCCACGTGATCCTTTAAAAGGTCCACATATCCGATTGCTTCATCATAGGTGGCAACGTCAAGGGGAAATATGAGGCAGTCCTTGGGGTTTTTCATGTAACCTTCTCCCTGTCTGAATGGTGTTTCGCGATGATGGAGTTCCCTGAGCTGGAGCCAGTAAGGAGATATAAAAAATTGGACACGCGCTGAATAAAAGTATACATAGAGAATACAAAGGCCACCGTAGCTCAGATGGCAGAGCACCTCACTCGTAATGAGGATGTCGGCGGTTCGACTCCGCCCGGTGGCTCCAGGCTTGAATTCCCCCCTCTCATCATCGAAAAGGCATGAATGGAAGGGTTATCGGCATAAGGGAGGTGACCACCTGTTCTTGTACCCATTATAGGACCAGGCACCAGGCAATGAATGATTTGATCGGAACTTGGGGCTCTTGGCCCACTCTTGCATTATTTCATGGGCCTCTATTAATTCCTTAAATTTCTCGCCATCACCGCCTTTATCCGGATGGTAAAGCTTTGCCATGCCCCGGTAGGCCCTCTTTATCACGGTGGCGCAATCCCCGATAATCAGGCTATCTGATGAAATATTAAGATGTTTGAGCCCTTTTTTCTGATCAAGGGATAGCCGCGGAACTCGATTCGCATTCGGTTTAATGACCTCCGGATTGATGCTGTGCTCTATCTTTTCCTCGAGAAGGGACTGGGATGCAAAGCTATGAGAAAAACGCCGGTCTCTTTTTTGATACCACTGCTTTCCTGTTTCGAGCACCAGTTCCTTAAGGGCATGGGCAGGGGTATGCCCTGATTTTCTCTCATGTACGAACCTTGATATGCTGTTAGACCATGTGGGAATTATATCAAGAGCTACGCATGTATCGTTAAACGAGAACGCCGCATACCGTGCATTAAGGGTTTGCAATAATCCCTTCGATAACGAGAGGGACCACATCAATTTCTGCTTACAGTACCTTGAACAATAACGCCTTCCAGGTTTAAGGTCCCTGTTTCCGCAAGCAAGACACCTTCTTTCCTTACTCTCTGGTTCTCTGGAGAAAGTTCGTAGATCCTTTATCGTTTCGTTTCTTTGGGGCGCCTGTTGGTTCATTGTAACCATCGAAGATCTGTCCAATATTCCCTAGCGTAAAACAGGATAACACAAGGAGGTTTGACAGTAAAAGGAAAAATGTTCACGTGCCTATTTCAGCATTTCAGTTGACTTTAATGGCGCAATGTAAGTATGCTAGTAGCGGTCAATCATTATAGATCAGGGGTAAAAGCTGGAATGGATATACTTGCAAGCGATATTGTACAGATGATATTTCATGCCGGAACGATGGTGAAGTTCGTCCTGTTGCTTCTGTTCTTTCTTTCACTGTATTCGTGGACTATAATCTTCATGAAGCTGAGATTGTTTCGAAGGCTTACCGATGAGAACGACAAGTTCATGGAGTTATTCTCCTCCAGCCGTGAGATACAAAAGGTCTACGCGGAGAGCAAAGCCTTTTCCTTAAGCTCCTTGGCCAAGAGCTTTAGGGCCGGGTATGCAGAGTTCATTAGATCTAAGACATTTCAGGCTAACCCAGGCGATGATAAGGCCTATCACTCCCTAGACACAAGCATGGAAGGCATACAGAGGGCGGTAAAAAAGATCCTCGCCTCCCAGACTTCCCGTCTCGAGAAAGGTCTCACCTTCCTCGCAACTACTGGAAATGCCTCACCCTTTATCGGCCTGTTTGGAACCGTGTGGGGTATTATGACCTCGTTCAGATCTATCGGCATGAAGGGCTCGGCAACACTGGCTGTTGTAGCACCCGGCATCGCCGAAGCCCTTATTGCCACGGCAGCAGGGCTCGCAGCAGCAATACCCGCGGTAGTGGCATTCAATTACTTTTCCCGCAGGGTGAGGGCCTTTCATGTAGAAATGGGCAATTTTAACTCCGACCTCATAGGGGTTTTCGAGAGGGGATTAATGAGGGTGACCTTGACAGAGAGAAGAAGAGGTGAGTAGCGGTGGATTTGGAGGAAGGCCAATCCCGATTGATGGCAGATATCAATGTAACTCCTTTAGTCGATGTGATGTTGGTGCTGCTCATCATATTCATGGTGACTGCACCGATGATGATGCACGGGGTCAAAGTGGACCTTCCCAGAACGGAGAGCAGGAATATCAAAACAGAGGAGGACCCTTTACTTTTAACGATAACAAAAAAAGGGGAGATCTTTGTCGAGGATTACAAGGTTGAGTATAAGGATCTCAGGGGGAAGCTCGAGAGGATATTTGCCAATAGGGCAGGGAAGGAGATCTTACTGGAGGCCGATAAGGAGGTGCCCTATGGTCTGGTAATGAGGATTATGGCTCAGGTTAAAGAGGCTGGGATCACCAAGGTGGGAATGATAACCAAGCCTTTCCAGAAATGATAGCCACATACTTACAGTTTAATCTTGGCCCGAAAGAAGAGAGATGGGCCCAGATGATGATCCTTTCGTTTGTTTTCCATCTCGCAATCTTCTTTGGCTCCATTGTTGTTTCAAAAAGCCCGATATACTACCCTTCTCTTGAGGAACACATATACCACGTTGAATTAGTTGCGCCTCCTGCTCCAAGCACTGGAGACAGGGTAAAAGGGGCAAGTGTGGCTGCAGGAAAGGACAACACCCCCGTCGTGAAAACCAGGACGCGGCGTATTGATGTGAAGAAGGAACCGCCCAAGACTGTGATTGCAAAGAGGGTTTCTTCGAAGCCGCTCCCTCAACCCAGGAAGGAGGCCGCTTTTCCCTCAGAGCTCATTGATGGGGCCATATCGAGGGTAGAGAGAGATGTAACGCAGCAGGGAAATCAGCTGGAGGAGACCATATCCCGTATAGAAAAGAGGCTGGAGAGCAAGAAACAGGCACAATCTCAAGAGGGAGCAGAAAAGGCTCAAGGGGATGGCGCACCAATTCCAAAGAGGAGTGAAGGCGGGCTGCCCATAGGCTCTTCGGGCATCGGTAAGGGCATTCAGCTCTATCAAGTGCAGATAGAAACCACTATTAAAGACAATTGGTCGTATCCGAGTGCACTTATCAACGCGAGGGAAGGAAAAACTCCCGAGGCAATCATATTGTTGACACTACGAAGCGACGGAAAGATCGTAAAGAGTGAGTTTAAAAAAAGATCCCGGGATCCCTTGTTCAACGATTCTGTGCTGAAGGCCTTGGAGAGATCAGATCCCCTGCCGAGGTTTCCGCCGGGCTACAACAAGAGCAGTGATGAGGTAGAAATCCGCTTTAGCCTCAAAGACCTCATTCAATAGGAGGGGCATGTTCAGGATACTGGCATGGATATTGCTGATTAATCTTTTAACCCTTTTTCCAGCAGGGGATGCTGTGGGTAAGCTTTATATCGATGTAACCTCACCATCGATGAGAAAGATACCCATTGCAATACCGGAGTTTAAAGATACGGGAGGGAACGGGGGGCATCCGGATTTAAGACGTACGCTTTCCGATATTATAACGAATGATTTCCATCTCAGTGGCTATTTTAGAGCACTGGACAGGAACTCCTTTATCGAGGGACCTGAGGCTGGGATCACCCGTGAACGCATCCAGTTCAAAGACTGGTCTCTCATTGGTGCGGACCTTCTCCTAAAAGGAGGCTATGAGTCTATCGGCAGCCAGCTCAGCGTAGAGGTACGGCTCTTTGACGCAATGTCTACCAAACGGCTTTATGGAAAGCGATTTGTAGGAAGCATCGAGCACAAGAGACATATCATGCATCGTATTGCAGATGATATTATCCTAACCTTGACCGGCCATCCCGGGCCTTTTTCCACGAGGCTTGCCTTTGTTGGGACTTCCACCGGTAAGAAGGAGGTATATATATCGGATTACGATGGTCATGGCGTTCAGCAAGTAACCCATTATAATACGATAACCCTCTCGCCACGGTGGTCCCCCTCCGGAGACAGGATGATCTACACCTCCTTTCTCGATTCAGCGACGGCGCTTTTCATGCATGATATACGGAAAGGAGCAGTTACTAAACTCTCCGAACGGAAAGGCCTTAACATCGCTGCTGCCTGGACGCCAAGCGAACAGGAGATTGCCCTGACACTCACGATTAGCGGAAATCCGGATATCTTTCTGATAGATACAGACGGCAAGATATTGAAGAGGCTCACCAAGAATTGGGGAATCGATGTCTCCCCATCATTTTCACCTGACGGCAAAAAGATGGCATTTGTCTCCAATAGATCTGGATCGCCACAGATCTATGTGCTTGACCTGGTTACCAACCAGATCGAGAGGCTTACCTTTGAGGGCAGGTACAATACATCACCGGCTTGGTCAAAGCTCAATCGGATCGCCTTTGCCGGATCAGCGGACGGCCGGTTTGATATCTATACCATTTCTCCAGACGGAAAGGATCTTCAGAAGGTAACCCACAATCAGGGTAACAACGAGGACCCTTGCTGGTCTCCGGACGGGCGGTACATGGCCTTTAGTTCGGATAGGGTTGATGGAACCTGCCACATCTTCATCGCCAATGCCAACGGGGAAAACCAGAAACAGGTGACCTTTATGCAACGAGATCAACTCTCCCCTTCATGGGGTGATGGCGGGAAGAGATGATTTGTATTGGGCATATAGAAACGAATATTTTGAGACTAACTGCTTGAAATGCTAATTGATACGTGATAAACACTAAATATTATGCATTGGGAAATTATTGGTTATACTAACCAAAAGAAAAGGAGGTAGGGGTTATGAAGAGGAATTTAATCATTGTGACACTCGTGGCATTTGCGTTTTCATCAGTCTTTATTCTTTCCTCATGCGCGAAAAAACAGGTGGTAACACATGAGGAGGAGTTGAAGGCGGCCCCGAAAGAGAAGGCTGAGCTCGAGAAGGAGAAACCAGCACTCACTGAGGCGGAAAAGGCAAAACTTGCCAAGGAAGAAGAGCTTAAGCTCGAGAGGCTTAAGGAATTAGAAGAGGCTAGGAGAGCGGAGGCTATCAGGGGAAAGCCGGCCATAGAGGAAAAGGCCATTGAGGAAAAGGCAGCGGCGCTTGGGTTTGATGAAAAAGGAGCGTATAGAGAGAGGATAGCAGCACAAGTTGAGGCCGAGCCCATCTATTTTGATTTCGACCGATCCTTTATTAGCCCAGAGTATAGGACTATTCTCGAAAAGAAGGTGGAATTCCTGAAGGAGTTTCAGGAATACAGCCTAAGGATCGAGGGCAACTGCGATGAGAGGAGCACGAATGAGTATAACCTCGCCTTGGGGGATAGACGAGCTGACAGCGCGAAGAACTACCTGATATCCTGTGGAATCAGCGCTGATAGAATAGAAACCCTCAGCTATGGGGAGGAAAGGCCGCTCGCTTTGGGGCATAACGAGGAATCATGGGCGCAAAACAGGCGCGATGATTTTGTGCTTATGAAGAAGTAGCCCTCACGCAGGTATCCGAAAGGCAGAGCCTTTTTGTAAAAGCCGATTGTTCATGCCAACAATCAATGTATCCACCCTCGCATCGATGAAGAGAGGCCCCGATAAACGTGGAGAGGCCGTAGTGTGCAAAGTGGTAGGTAAAGGGACAACATCTGTTTCTATAGGGGCGTTTCTTTTGATCCCCTTTCTTTTCGCGTGCCTCGCTTCCTGCGCTTCCCAGAAGGACATGGTGCACCTCAATAACCAGGTTAACGCCCTTTACCGACAAGTCAAGCAAGATGGGGAGAGAGGGGAGAAGATCAGCAGGGCAATTGATGAACTAGAATTTAAGCAGAGCGAGTTAGAACGCCAGCTCAAGACAATTGAAGAGGTACAGGAGTCAGCACAAACACAACTGAGGGAAGCGCTCAAGGTAAGGGATGCGGAGCAGGAGGCAGAACAGCGGAAAAGCTTAGGGGCGGTCATGGAGGATCTGGACTCCCTTCGTGCGGCTATCGCTCAACTACAGGCAGATCTTTTGGGAGCGAAGGAGAATATCCAGGTTTTAACGGGCCAAATAGACGAGAGTAATTACCTGATACGGGGCGTTATAGAGAGAGATACTGCGAAAACCGATGCCATGGTATCTCAGTTGAATGAGCTCTCTCTCATTACCGAGGATTTTCGATCGAGGCTTGAGATCCTGGAGAATTATGTCAGCTCTGAGATAGAGGAAAAGAAGCAGAGAGCTTTTCTGGAGAAGAGCTCTCCCGTAGAACAAAGAGCAGAGACAGGGGCCCTCGCTCCTCAGCAAAGAGATCTCACCGAATCAGAGCTCTATGATCGCGCCCTTGGATACCATAGGGATGGCCGGCACCAGGAAGCAATGACGGATTTCAACGCCTTTCTTACGTTATATCCGAAATCCGAGCTTGCCGATAACGCCCAATTCTGGATAGGCGAAGGTTATCGAGGCCAGGGCAAGCATGAGGAGGCTATCCTGGCCTATCAAAAGGTCATTAACGGCTATCCAGGGGGAAATAAGGTTCCGGCTGCGCTGTTACAGCAGGGTTTTGCCTTTGATACGATAGGGGATACCACAACCGCCGAGCTCGTCTTCAAGAAGCTGGTGAAGAATTTTCCGAAGACTAGCGAGGCGGAGATCGCACGGAAGAGACTTCAGGGGACTCAATAGAAAACCGAGGCTTGTTACCAGCCATCTAAGGAGCTACTCTTCATAAAGGAGAAACGGCCTCCTGATTTCCAGGAATTCCTCAATTCCTTGAGAGAAGCTCTCAAGTAGGGCCTCTACCCCCATTCCGCTCTCAAGGGCTATCCGCAGAGAGGAATCCCCGAAGATGAGGTCTATGGGTAGCTGGTCGAACTCGTATTCATAGGGCGGCTCCCGCCATGAAAAACACTCGCCAAAGGTCTCCAGTACAGCCTTGAGCAAAGCGAGCGATGTCTGGATAGGCCGATACACAGAGGGTTTCAGCACATCTATCATGAGGCCGCCGCAGCGCTGTCCTACCCACTTATTGAAAGTCGGCCGAAACCAGCATTCTCGTAGATAACATCCAGCGAGATGCCCAGAGGGAAGCATCTTTTTCAAGGTAGCGGGCTCTATAAAGGGGGCCCCGAATATCTCGAATGGTCGACAAGTTCCCCTTCCCTCTGAGATATTCGTGCCCTCCCACAGGACCTGACCCGGATAAACTAGGGCCGTATCAAAGAGCGGCATGTTGGGAGATGGCATAATCCAGCGTCGTCTTAAGCCCTTCCATAGCATGTGCCGTCGCCACCCCTTGAGGGACAATACGGTAAGATCGCAGCCTATCTTCAGGGTATCATTAAGGAAATACGCGAGTTCTCCAATGGTCATCCCATGACGCATAGGAAGGGTGAACGGGCCCACAAGGGAGGCGAACTCCATTCGCAAGATGTTGCCCTCAACGACTGCGCCGCCCAAGGGGTTCGGCCTGTCCAGGATAAGCACCCCTTTCCCCGCTTTAGCGGCATCCTTGAGGCATTGCAGCATGGTACTGAGAAAGGTATAGACCCTTGTGCCCACATCCTGAAGGTCGATGATCAGAAGGTCCACGCTTTCGAGGATATGCGGCAGCCTTTTGAGTTTGCTCCCGTAAAGGCTTACCACGGGAGTGTGTAATTCGGGATCGAGGCTGTCCTCTGTTTCGATCATGTTATCCTGATCCTCACCCCAAAATCCGTGTTGCGGCCCTAAGAGGAATTTGAGCTGTCCGGGAAGCAGGGAAGAGATCACCTCCTTGGCGTTTATGAGATTTCCATCTACCGACGCCTGATTCGCGAGAAGCGCCAAGGATTGTCCTTTTAGCCGTTTCCGGCATTCATTCTTGAAGCGATCCAAACCAGTATAAATCCTCGCCATTATTCTTCTCCTGTTTGTTTCTTTACGGGAAATATATAGATTGTGCCTGTATACTATTTTTAGTATCATGCCTCGTGCTTCACGTATCCACCTAGCATGTCAACTTCTTAAGTTGATGTTGTTATGGGTTTTTCTTTAAGTCCCGCTTGCGGGACGCTACATAAAATCGTACAGCGATTTTATGCCTCGATTTTTCAGAGGCAGAGAGGGATGAGATAATATTATAGTAAAGGTGGCTGGTGGTAAGTCAAGCTAAAGGCGCTGAAGGTCGGAATTCCGCATACGAAGAGGAACTCTCCAGGCTTTACAATCTCGAAAAGTACGGAATAAAATTCGGGCTCTCGAAAACCTCTAACCTTCTGAGGGCATTTGGAGACCCCCACCGTGGGCAGCGCTATATCCATATCGCTGGGACGAACGGCAAGGGGTCGGTAGGGGCCATGCTGGAGTCCATACTTCTGGAATCGGGGCGTACGGTGGGCTTCTACACATCACCGCACTTGGTTAGTTTTACCGAGAGGTTGCGGATCAACAAGGTTGGCATCGACAGGGATCAGGCAGCAGAGCTGATTCATGAGGTTTGCCGGGTAACGGACAAGCGGGAGCCGCCTACCTTTTTCGAGATGACCACCGCGATGGCGCTCATCTACTTTGCCCGCAGCAAGGTTGATATCGGTATTATTGAAGTAGGAATGGGCGGACGCCTCGATGCCACCAATATCATTACCCCCATAATCTCGGTGGTTACCAATATCGAGTTCGATCACAGCCAATTTCTGGGTAACACTATTATCGATATTGCCAGAGAGAAGGGCGGGATAATAAAACCCGGGATTGATATGGTGACTGCTGCGAGCCAAGGGAGCGTGAAAAAGCTTTTTCAGTCTTTGTGCGAGGAGAGAGGAGCCCCATGCTGGAGGCTAGGACATGATGCACGATATCGCAGGTTGGCATCGGGCCTTCTCGGCTATTACGGGCTAAGTGAGAGATACAAGGACCTCGCCCTCGGCCTTAAGGGGAGGTTTCAGCACAGGAATGCGGCGCTGTGCCTCTTGGCCCTGGAAATACTGAAGGAGAAAGGGATCGCGGTTTCCGAAGAGAATGTTCGATTAGGGCTTGCCGATCCCCTTTGGCCTGGAAGGCTTGAGATCGTATCGTCGAGGCCGCCGATAGTCCTAGACGGTGCGCACAATATCTCTGCCATGAGGTCGCTAGCAGATTCTATAAAAAGGGATTTCGATTTCAAGAATCTCGTTTTGGTGGTGGGCATCATGGCTGATAAGGCGATCTCGCGTATTTTAAGGGAGATATTGCCCCTGGCCAGCAGGGTAATCTTCACCAGGCCCGCCTACTACAGGGCAGCCGAACCTCAACGACTATTGAAGGCGGCGGAGGAGCTTGGTTGGTGTGGTGAGGTAAGGACTCCTTTATCGGCGGCCATCGAGAGGGCGAGGAAACTGGCTGATGAAAGAGACCTGATATTGATTACCGGCTCTCTTTTTACTGTTGGAGAAGCAAAGTCTTGCCTCGATCCCGCACGATATCCAGCTGAACATATCTGAATATCGCCAGCACGGTGAGATTGGTTG
>Ga0315549_1005250_pt1 | contig 10635 bp, 14 predicted proteins | sample SalMarSW160200MG_FD_203101 | JGI IMG/M metagenome (GOLD analysis project Ga0315549, IMG submission 203101) | Salt marsh sediment microbial communities from the Plum Island Ecosystem LTER, Massachusetts, United States - Salt Marsh Sediment SW1601-200 ... | reverse complement strand
GTGAACAGCTCGGATCCGAGCAGGATTACGCAGAACGACAGGGCCAGGAATGCCAGGTCCAATTCAGCCTCCGTAGCCCACGACAACACTCAGCGCAACGACGGCCAGCACCGCAAGGGCGATGGCCGTCTGGCGCCAATCTCGCGCCGCAGCGAACAAGATCAGCGAGGCGGCGACTCTGACCGCGGGGGTCAGGATCACCGCGATCACGCCGAGCCACAGCCAGCCTTCGGCTCGCAGGGCGGCGAGATCCGATCCCAGCCTCCCCGGGTGCAGCTTGGGCACCGGGTCGGTCAGAGGCTGCACACCTCCAGCGACCATGATGGCTACACCTGCAGCCAGCAAGCAGATGCTACCTGCCGCCGCCACAGCCAGGGCGAGGCCAACCCGCCGGTCCAGGCTGTGCATGCTCATGAGACCGCCCTGGCGAGCATCTGGATCGCCGTGAAGGCCAGGATCACCACGAAGGCCGTCCGCAGCAACTTGAGGTCGACTCGGTGGGCCAGCCGCGAAGCCACGCCGGCACCGGCAAAGACCCCCAGAGCCGTTGGCGCGGCCACGTACGGGTCAATCTCTCCGCGCACCAGGTAGATGAGGCCGGCCGAGGAGGCGGTCACGCCGATCATCAGGTTGCTGGTGGCCGTGGCGACACGAAGCGGGACGCGCATGACCTGGTTCATCAACGGAACCTTCACGACTCCGCCTCCGATCCCAAGCAGGGCCGAAAGAAGCCCAGCCACCATGCTGCCGGCTACGCCCCAGCCCAGGTTGCGGACCCGGTAGCCCTCTCCGCCCAGTCTGTCGATGAAGGAGGACGGGTCGGCCCCGGGCACCGGATCGGCTGCTTCGGAGGCCTCCGGAAGATCGAGGTCCGCCTCCGGCTCACGGCCCCTGACCATCACGATCGCCACGTACGCCAGCAGCCCCGCGAACAGGATGCCCAGGACCCGCTCCGGAAGGGCGAAGGCGATCAAGCCGCCGGCCAGGGCCGCGGCCGCGGTGAACAGCTCCAGGGTCATACCCAGCCGCAAGTTGGCGATGTCACGTCGCAGGTACACGGAGGCGGACGCGCTGCTGGTGGCGATCACGCACACCAGGCTCACGCCGATCGCTTCGCGGAGCGGCAGGTCGAAGCCCAGGGTCAGCAGCGGGACTATCAGGACCCCGCCCCCCAGACCCAGCAGGGCGCCCAGGGCGCCGGCTGCGGAGCCGCACCCGACCAGGAGCAGCAGATCGGTCACCGGACGCCGCCGACGATCCGCCTAGGGGCGGATGTGTTGGGGCGCGTAGGGCAGAAGGGCTACGATGCGGGCCCGCTTGAGGGCCACAGCGAGCTGCCGCTGGTGACGGGCGCAGGTGCCCGTCTTGCGGCGAGGCTCGATCTTGGCGCGCTCGGACAGGTAGCGGCGCAACCGGTTCACTTCCTTGTAGTCGATGGTCGCCGTCTTGTCGGCGCAGAAGGTGCAGACCTTGCGCCGACGACGATCGCGGTAGTAGTCGTCGCGCTTCCTGCCCCTGTCTCGTGAGCCAGCCATATGCTTTCCTACCTCTTCCGTTCACCCCGCCACGGCGGGGCGGATCAACTCGTTCTTGCCCGGCAAGTGGCCGGAAGGTCGCAGCCCTAGAAGGGCAACTCGCCCAGGTCGTCGGCGCTGATGCCCTCGGTGCCCTGCGCGGGCCCGGACGAGGGCTCCTGGCGCGGCGCAGGCGGCTCCCCGCCCTCGTCGCGGGGCCGAGGGTCCAGAGCGGTCACGGTGTTGGCGATCAGCTCGGTCGTGTACCGCTTCTGCCCATCCTGGCCTTCCCAGGATCGGGTCTGGAGCCGCCCCTCCACGTAGACCTTGCGGCCCTTGCGAAGGTACTCGGCGGTCCGCTCGGCGAGCGGTCCCCAGGCAACCACCCGGAACCACTCGGTGTCTTCCTTCCACTCCCCGCTCGAGTCCTTGTAGTTGCGGTTGACGGCCACCGTGAACTGGGTCACGGCCTGACCGCCGGACGTGTACCGCATCTCCGGGTCCCGACCGAGATTGCCAATGATCATCGCCTTGTTGAGCGACATGGAGCGTGCCTCCAGGTCCGCCTCGGGCGGACCTCAGTCGATTGCGGCCGGTGCCGCTTCACTCTCCGATTCGTCGATCACTTCCAGGTCCTCCTCCACCTCGTCGGAGGGCGGCGCGACCTCGGTGTCGGACTCGGTGTCGGACTCGGTGTCGCGGCCGCGCGGGGCCCGGATGGGGCGCTCGACCCGTGTCACCAGGTGGCGCAGAACCTCCTCGCTGATGAGCAGGCCGCGCTCCAGCTCGACGATCGCCGTGGACGGCGCCTCGAACAGAAGGACGTAGTACGACCCCTCGCGACAGTGGTCGATGGGATAGGCCAGCCGGCGGCGGCCCCACGGGGCCTGCTTGACGATCTGGCCGCCGCCCGCGGCGATTGCGCGGGCGGTTCGCTCAAGCGTCGCCTGGACCTTCTCATCGGCTAGGTCCGGGCGCAGCACGAGCATCAACTCGTAGCGGCGCATGCGCCTGTTACTCCTTCCTGTGGGAAATGCCCCGCTTCACGCATGACAACGCCATCCGATCGGGGCCGAAAGGACCGCCGCATTCTAGCAGCCGTCCCTGCGCGGCGCTGCCGCCGGTAGCTGGCCGGACGGGCCGATTCGGCCTCCCGACGGCCCCGGACGCCCCTCAACCCACCCTCGAGGGCCTTTTGGCGGCGCGTCCCGTCAACGAATCGCCCGATTCGGCTATAGCCGTCGGCAAACGGCGCCCTACCATGAAAGGGTCCATCCGGCATCATCTGCCGTCATCGCATTCTTGGGAGTAGACACATGCTCGCACGCCGCGGCCAGGGCCTCGCTGAGTACGCCCTGATCCTCGCCTTGATCGCCATCCTGGCGATCACCGCGCTGCTCTTCCTGAGCGGCCAGATCCAGCAGATCCTCACCGACATCGGCAACGCCCTCTAGATCCTACTGCGGCCCGGCCCGGCGGCCCGGGGATCTTCCGATCACCGAAAACCCGGGCCGGGTCCGACAGCACGGTGGAAGGAGGCCGAACTTGCCCTACTTCCTTCCCCGCGAGGAAGGCCAAGGTCTCGCGGAGTACGCACTCATCCTTTCGATCATCGCGATACTGTGCGTTGCGGCTGTCGGCTTCTTTGGCAGCCAGCTGGCCGGCCTGATCCAGCACATCGGGTCGAGCTTCTAGGCAGCGCACTGCAGGAGGCGGGCCCGCCTATGGCGGCCCGCCTCTTTCGATTCTGGGCTGGTGCCGGAGCAGGGGCTCGAACCCTGACGCCCTCGCGGGCCGCGGAGTTTAAGTCCGCTGCGTCTGCCACTTCCGCCACTCCGGCTCGGAGAAGCCTAGCGCGTTCGGCCCAGCGCGCCGAGCCTCCGCCGCTCGCCCCCAGCTCGCGTTCGCTGTAGTGTCGCTCCGTAGCGCCCCACGGGGCGCCCGCTGCAGGCAGCTGGAGAGGAAGATGACCTTCAGGCGCGACGTCGAGCTCGACACATCACAGATCTCCGACATGCGCGGCCGGAGCCGTGCCAGGACGGGCGCGCTCGCGGCCGGCGGAGGCGGAGCCGTCACCCTGATCCTGGTCTTGCTGGTCACCGTCCTGGGCGGAGGGGATGCGTCGTCGCTGCTGGGCGAGTTGGAGAACCTGGGCGGCCTGGAGCCGGGCAGCACCGCAGGCCTGGACCACTGCCAGACCGGCGCCGACGCCAACAAGTACGACGACTGCCGGATCGTCGGCTACGTGGACAGCGTTCAGGCCTACTGGGCTTCGGCCCTGCCCGCCACCGGGGTCGCCTACAAGCCGGCCCAGACCGTCTTCTTCAGCGGCGGCATCGATACCGCCTGCGGCTACGCCGACAGCCACAGCGGTCCCTTCTACTGCCCGGGCGACAAGCTCGTCTACATCGACCTGGGCTTCTTCAAGCAGCTCCAGTCGGAGTTCGGGGCCAAGGGCGGGCCCTTCGCCGAGGCCTACGTCATCGCCCACGAGTACGGACACCACATCCAGGACCTGCAAGGCAACCTGGGACGAAGCTCGAGCCAGGCCGGGGCCGAAGGCATGTCCGTTCGCATCGAGCTCCAGGCCGATTGCTATGCCGGCGTGTGGGCCCACAACGCCGTCAGCACCGGCTACCTGGTCGCGTTGACCCAGGCCCAGATCAGCCAGGCCCTCGACGCCGCTTCCGCCGTGGGGGACGACCGCATCCAGTCGCAGGTGGGGCAGGTGGATCCGGAGACCTGGACTCACGGCTCGTCCGAGCAGCGCGTCCACTGGTTCACAACCGGCTACGACGGCGGCACGCTCAGCGTCTGCAACACCCTGAGCGGCGACATCTAGCCCGGGCGGCCCAGGACCGCCGGATCGCGTAGCGCCTCAAAGGCGAGATTCGGGGCCTACTTCTTCTTGACGCCGGCCAGGACTTCCTCCTTGGCGATCGGCTTGAGGCAGAAGAACCAGTCGAGGCACTTGATGTCGGACTTGCTCTCCATCCGCTCCTTGGCCACGCCACACGAGCCGGCAGTCGGGACGATGACGTCGTCGCCCGGGCGCCAGTCGGCCGGCGTCGCGACCGAGAAGGCGTCCGCGGCCTTGAGGGCCGTGACGATGCGCAGCAGCTCGTCGAAGTTGCGGCCCAGGCTCAGGGGGTAATAGATGATGGTCCGGATGACCCCCTTCGGGTCGATGACGAACACGGCCCGGACGGCCTTGGTGCTGCTCTCGCCGGGCTGGATCATCCCGTACTTGCGGGCCACGTCCATGGTGATGTCCTCGATCAGCGGGAACTTCACCTCGACGTCCTTCATCCCCTTGTACTCGATCTTCTCCTTGATGGTGCGCAGCCAGGCGATGTGGCTGTAGAGCCCGTCGACGGAGAGGCCGACCAGCTTGCAGTCGAGTTCCTCGAACTGCTTCTCGAGAGTCGCGAAGGTCATGAACTCGGACGTGCAGACCGGCGTGAAGTCGGCCGGATGGCTGAACAGGATGACCCAGCTCCCGGCGTACTGATCGGGGAACTGGATATCTCCCTGAGTGGTGACTGCCTTGAACGAGGGGGCTTTGTCGCCGATGCGGGGCATGGGCGTGGCCTGCGAGTCTGCTTCCATCTGTGCTCATCTCCTGGGGGGCGAGTGGGGCGCTCGAGACTACCTCCGGCGCCCAGCCAGTGTCGGCGCAGTCCGGCCGAAAGGCAAGCTCGAACGGGGCCACGCGTACAGAAGGAAAGTGGAGGCGACGGGCGGATTCGAACCGCCGAATAGGGGTTTGCAGTTCGAGCAGGGGCGTTCGCCCGAGGCCGCGAGCGTTCGATTTGGGCGTGGAGCCCGTTCTATTCCCGGCCTCGAAACCGGCCCCGCTCGCTCCTATTGCTACCGCGCGATGCTACCGGTCCGGACGGCTGGCTGCGCTGGGTTCATCACCGCGACGAAGGCGCTCCGACCGCTAGTAGGGACGACGGCGCTCGACGACGTAGAGAGTCGCTCCCGCAAGGAGCAAACCGATGATCGTCAACGTGCCCGCTTCAAGGACGGTGACGGGCCAGTACCAATCCTTGCCGCGGATCACGTAGTCAACTGGAACGGGTCCAACTTCTTGATCTGGATTGGGAGTGACGACATTCGGATCCGCGGTAGCCACGGCTGGCCCGTCTAGTGGAGGCGTGTAGGCTGCCCACCACGCATCCGGATCGCCGGAGAACGGCTTGCCATCCATGAAGTACCGCTCGTAGGACCAACGGTCGGTCTGGAAGTCCACTTCCCCGCCATGCAGGTTCGCTGGAATGGCAATGGGTGTCAGCAGGGCTCTGCTCCAGACCGAGGGCCATAGGCCCTGCAACAGGATGCTCGCCACCGCCACCGTGAGCACTGCAGGCATGACTCGGCCGGCTACAGCCCCGAGCCACGCAGCACCGGCGAATGCCGCCAGACCCCAGGCCAATGGGAAGATGCCTCTGCTCGCGTAGTCGACGAAAGCTGCGTTGACATCGACGGTCGGGTTCTTTGCCGCGGTCAAGAGGTTGGCCGAGACGCCGATGAGGAGTAGGAGGGGGACCATGACCGCCAGTACGCTCAGCGTGCGTACAGCCAACCATCGCGCTCGAGAGCTATTCATAGTCCAAGCCAGCGAAGCGGTGCCAGTCTCAAGCTCCCGAGCGACGATGGGCGCGCCCAGCAGAATGCCCACCGCGAAGGGGGCCATTGTCAGCATGAGCCAAGCCAAGGTCATGTCTGGCGAGCCCATCAGGTCGTTCCAGCTCCGCACTGCTGGGGTGCACGCAGCCGAGGTGCTGCCCGCTGACAGTGGCAGGCAGGAGGCCGGCGTGTTCAACGTCTGGACGCGCCAAGCCTCGAAGATCGCAGCAAGGCTGGACCCCACGCTCAAGGCCACTGCGGCTCGTGTCTCGAACCGCAGCTGCTTGAGAGTCAGCAGGAATCTGGTCACTCCTGGACTCCGGCCGCCGTGTTCGCCACCATCGAGCGGCCTGCGACGAGGTATCCAAGAACCACATCCTCAAGCGTGGCTGGCTCAGCGCCCTGTGCGAGCATGCCCTGGGAAGGCATTTGCCCATTGATCCGCCAGAGTGTGATCCGCTCGGAGTTGCGTCCCGCGTAGGTGCCAACCTCGATCGCATGGGATTGGGATGCTCCGGACGGTCCGATGAAGTGGGTAGCGCGAGCCTCGGCGACAGCGGTATCGAGTAACACGCTCCCGCGACCGATGATGGCGAGGCGATCGCATCCCTCCTCTACATCGGTGACTATGTGAGAGGAGATCATCGCTGTCGATCCATGCTCACGGACCGCCTGGATCAGAACCTGGATGAACTCGCGTCGAGCCAGCGGGTCGAGATTGGCCAGCGGCTCGTCCAGGAGCAGGACGTGCGCCCGGGTCCCGAGTGCAATCGCAAGTCCTAGCTGGGCCGCTTGCCCGCCAGACAACGTGCTCGCCTGCTGGTGCAGCGGGATGTCCAGATGCTCCAGACGTCCTTGAGCATATGCCGCGTCGAAGCCCGGACGGTAAGTCCGGGCCAGGGCCAAATGGTCCTGAACGGTAAGCCCCCGATAGAGTGCGGGCCTCTGGGGCACGTACGCCAACTGCCGGAGGGCCTTGCCCCTGTGCTTCCACGGGTCTATGCCCACCACTTCCACTACTCCAGAGGTGGGCCGCTCGAACGCCGTACATATCTTCATGAATGTTGTCTTGCCGGCTCCGTTGGGGCCGACAAGCGCCGTGATGCTACCCTCCGGCACGGTGATGTCCACGTCCTGAAGTGCCTGCACGCCACCTCTTCGACGGCAGCCATAGCGTTTGGAAAGACCCCGGGCTTGAACGGGGGGCGGCTGAATACCAGCCATTTCAGGATCTGGTCGCTCGTGTCACGCCATACCTGCGGCGCCGGGCCCCCAGCGTTCAATGGGAGGCGCCATTGGGACAGACGCATAGGTAAGGATCCAGTTGTCATACTCCGGATCGGGCACGTCTTGCAGAGTGGCCGACGTAAGAGGATCTGGAATGGCTCCAAAGGAGCCACCGATGGAGTCGTCTCCGGTTTCTGGAATGAGGTACACGACTACCGGCCCTTGGCTGTGTCGCGAAGCGAATTCAAGCGCAATCTGCTCGGCTCGATTCCGTGTCATTCCCGCATCGACGGCAACGATGAATGCGGTTTGGCCCGCCTTGCTACCTTCCTCAGACGCTCGGGTCCGGTAATCAACGCCGCACTGGTCGGGGTAGCCCACGCAAGGCCCAATGCTGTCGAGTGAGGCTGAGGGTCCAGAGGCGCTATCGACGGCGAGTCTGCCGGAGCCTATGCCGACGAGGACAACGATCGCGATGATCGCGAACGCCGAGCCAGCAAGGAAGGCAGGGTTACGAAGGCGCAACCTGAGCCAAGACCCAATCATGACCAGTTCGCCCTCCGCGGGTGACTAGACGCAGTACGTCTGATAGAAGGACACTCCGTACGGTCGCCAGGCCCGACCATATCCGAGGTACTGGTCGTCGCCGATCAACATCCTGGTCCAGACCTGGAAGTAGACGTTCTGGAAGATGACCTGACCCTGGAGTCCCCGGCATACCCCCGCTGGCACATCTCGTGAAAGTGGAGGCGACGGGCGGATTCGAACCGCCGAATAGGGGTTTTGCAGACCCCCCCCTTAACCACTTGGGTACGTCGCCTCGATGTCGGCCGGTGGGGCGCCGGCTCTAGCTAGAAAGGTGGCTGCCCCTCGAGGATTCGAACCTCGCCTAACGGATCCAAAGTCCGCTGTCCTACCACTAGACGAAGGGGCAGAGGCTCGATCTGTCGGTGGAAGCCCGCCGGCCCGGAGGGAGTGGAGCGGAAGACGGGACTCGAACCCGCGACCCTCACCTTGGCAAGGTGATGCTCTACCAACTGAGCCACTTCCGCTCGATCAACACGCCAGCCGTTTGTATGGTGCCGAGAGCCAGGATCGAACTGGCGACACCGCGATTTTCAGTCGCGTGCTCTACCAACTGAGCTATCTCGGCCCGGTCAGACGGACTGGCAGCCCGTCGGCGCGACGAAAGGTACCACGCCTGAGCGAAACGCTGCAAGGCAGGCAGCGGGGCGAGACAGAAGCCGCTCGCGGGCCCCCATGGCGGCCTTCGCCGGGCCGGAATCGCTAGTGCAGACCGGTCAGCGACTGCACCTGGGACGGGTCCAGGGGCGCATCCCCGGTCAGCAGGCGGAGCCTGTTGATGCGGTCGACGATCGGCGGGTGGGTCGAGAACAAGTTCCTCCCTCCGCCAAGCTTCTTCAGCGGGTTGACGATGAAAAGGTGCTGCGTCGCACCGTTGGCCGCCTCGAACGGATCGGGATCGGCCGAGATCTTGGCCAGGGCCCGCTGCAGCCCGTGGGGGTTGCGCGTGAGCGCAACCGACGAGGCGTCGGCCAGGTACTCGCGCTGGCGGCTTACGGCCATCTGGACCATAGCGGAGAAGATGGGCGCCAGGATGGCCATCACGATGGCGATGATGAACAGGACGATCGCAAACCCACCTCCGCCCTCGCTCTTCCTGCCCCGGCTGCCGCCGCCGAACCAGAACGTGTAGTGCAGGAAGAACTGGGCCAGCAGGGCGATGCTGCCGACCAGCACGCCCACGACTAGCGCGAAGCGGATGTCGTAGTTGCGGACGTGCGACATCTCATGGCCGATGACGCCCTGCAGCTCCTCCCGGTCCAGCTTGTTCAGCAGCCCGGTCGTGACGGCGATCGACGAGTGCTCGGGGTCGCGGCCGGTGGCGAAGGCATTGGGCGAGCCCTCGTCGATGATGTAGACCTTGGGCATCGGCACGTTGGCCGCGATCGCCATCTCAGTCACGACGTTGTACAGCTCCGGGGCATCCTGCTGTCCGACCTCCCGGGCGTTGGACGTAGCCAGCACGAGCTTGTCGCCGCTGTAGTAGGCACCAAGGGCGGAGAGGGTGCCGATCGCCACAGCGATCATCGTGGCCCCGACGCCGAAGGCGACCTCGTTGCCGCTGCCGAAGCCGATGACGTAGCCGATGAGGAAGCCGAAGATCGCCAGGACGCCGATAACGACCAGAACCAGAAAGATGGAATTGCGGCGATTGGCCGCCTGCTCCGAATAGAACGTAGTCACCAGAAGCGCCTCACGGACGGAGCCGGGAAGGCAGGGGCCGCTCCGACAGCCGTCGGCGCGGCCCCAACCCGGTTAGCCGAGGTTGACGGTCGGGACCGCAGCCGCTTCCGGCTCGGCCTCGAAGAACTCGCGCCTCCCAAAGCCCAGGGGGCCGGCGATGAGGACGCTGGGGAAGGTCTGGATCGTGTTGTTGAAGTCCAGGACCGAAGCGTTGTAGTGCTGGCGCGAGAAGGAGATCTGGTTCTCCGTCGTGGTCAGCTGCTCCTGGAGGCTGAGGACGTTCTCGTTGGCCTTTAGCTGCGGGTAGTTCTCGACCACCGCGAACAGCGAGCGCAGGGCGCCCGTCAGGGCGTTCTCCGCCTGGGCCTGCTGGGCGATGTTGCCCTGAGCCCCGGCGGACACCGCATTGGCGCGGGCCTGCGTGACCTGGGTCAGGACGCCCTTCTCGAAGTCCATGTAGCCCTTCACGGCGTTGACCAGGTTCGGGATCAGGTCGTGGCGCCGCTTGAGCTGGACCTGGATCTGGGCGTTGGCTTCGTCGATGCGGTTCCGCTTCGTGACCAGGCCGTTGTAGATCACGACCAGGATCACGACCAGGACGACGAGCACGCCAAGAATGACTAGAGCGATCTCCATACCGAGCCTCCGATAGAGCTGGACGCGGAAGACTGACTCGCCAGACAGGAGTCTATCAGGCGGGCGTACGAGCCAAGGCGGCCGCGCCAGCCCGCCGTCTCGATAGATAGGACTCGCCGTCGGGGCGAGGGGTTCGGTCGGGAAGGTGGTGGGCGGTGCAGTGTCGGAGTTCAGGACATAGGTGACAACTGATCGGTTACTGGTGAGTCGGGACATGCGTGACAGTCCACTGCATGACGAAGCATCAGGTGGCCGTCCTCAAGGTCGTCTCGGGCCAGTTGTCCGTCACCGCCGCGGCAACGCAATACGGCATCAGTCGCGGTCACCTGCACCGGCTCTTGCGCAGGTTCCGGGAAGG
>Ga0315549_1005245_pt1 | contig 10639 bp, 12 predicted proteins | sample SalMarSW160200MG_FD_203101 | JGI IMG/M metagenome (GOLD analysis project Ga0315549, IMG submission 203101) | Salt marsh sediment microbial communities from the Plum Island Ecosystem LTER, Massachusetts, United States - Salt Marsh Sediment SW1601-200 ... | reverse complement strand
GCTCAACCCCGGTAGAAGCTACCAATGGAGATGTGGTAGAATCCTTAACACCAGACCCCTTGAGGATAGCGGGACCCGCTCTTAATTTTGCCCCTATCCTGTCTTAATGATGGGGTCCACCTCAATCCTCATATCTACACAAAAGAAATGAAAGAAACTCTAATTAAAGAGATCGAGGGAGAGAGGATATTGGATGTTGGAGTTGGAACTGGTTATACCACCAGGGAATCCGAAAAAGCAATTGGGATAGATATATCCAAAAGGATGCTGTCTCGAGCTAATGATTATGAAGGCTCTTTAATTTTGGCTGATGCTCTCTATCCACCCTTTAGACCAGAAACCTTCGATACCATTATCTCTGCTGGTTCTCTTTATTATTTCCCTGAGCCCTTGGAAGGGCTAAAAATATTTCATTCCTTGCTAAAGGAAAATGGGATAGTTCTATACCTCGGCCCAAATATAAAATTATTAAAGTTCTGGGTTCGGGTATATAACCAGGCACAGTTAGAAGAATTGTTTACACAAAGTAGATTTAGGATAGAGAAAATAATGGAAGTAGGCCGGGGTAAGATTGCCTATTTTACTAAGGCTAGGAAGCAAAGAGAGCACATCGGGCAGTGGCAGATAGTTATAGTAGAGACCAAAATATTTGGAGAAAGGGAAGAGAAAAGTGAGCCAAGAGTTAGAGGAAGTTATTCGCCTAGCGAAAAGAGCCGGAGAAAGGATTTTGGAGATTTACCAAGGGGAGTTCGAAATTTATCAGAAAGAAGACAAGTCAACTGTTACCCAAGCTGATTTTGCTTCAGAGAAAATCATTTTAGCTGGTTTGAAAAATTATGATTATGGATTTCTTTCTGAAGAAAGCGAAGACGACCTTTCCAGGTTAGGGAAAGAAAAAGTATGGATAATCGATCCTTTAGATGGAACCAATGATTTTCTGGAGAGAACTGGGGAATTTTCGGTGATGGTTGGTCTGGTTGATAAAAATCAGCCCATTTTAGGGGTAGTTTACCTTCCAGTTAGAGAAAAACTCTATTTTGCTGAAGAAGGAGAGGGGGCTTATTTAATAGAATCGGGCCGTCCAGTGAAATTAGAGATTTCAAATGTATCTAATATCTCTCAGGCTAGATTTGTGGTCAGCAGGTCTCATTTTAGTGATCTAGAAAAAGAATTTCTTATCAGAAATGAGATTGAGCAATTTATCCATGCAGGTAGTACCGGGGTCAAACTGGGATTGATTGCTGAGGGAAAAGCTGATGGTTATTTAACTTTTACCGACAAAACTTCCCAGTGGGATATTTGTGCTCCGGAGGTTATCTTAAAAGAAGCTGGAGGAGAGGTAACCGATTTGAGAGGGGGGAATTTTATTTACAATCGTCGAGAGCTAAGAAATCTTTACGGGATTGCTGCCAGCAACAAAAAAATTCACCACCAAATAATCCAAAATATAGGGGGATAGAATGTTTCCCGCCATAGCTTACGGAGTGCCAAAACAGCATTGCGCCCTTTTACCATCCAAGCGAGTAGGTGATTAAGCCTAATCCAAGGCCTATAACCAGGTTGAAAAGCTTGATAAGCACGGTATCTTTTACCGTGTAGGATAGTAGTGGCAGCATGCCATGGCCATCCTGAACAATTGAGCTAGCTAGGAGTACTGAGAAGGGAATGAGCCCGTCAGCAAACATCGCTACAAATATCAAGTGCGGTCCGGATTCAGGAATTACGGCAACCAGTGTGGCGATGACGAGTACCCATACCATATGTGCTTGCACGAAGGATTCCAGGTTCCAATACTTCAAGCCCAAATCTACAATTAACAAGGCACCAAATGTCCATAAGAAGACTCGCCACAGGTGCTTTTTGACAATATGATCCCAGATATGTTCCCTGAGGTAGTGTTCCGGCACCGTCGTAGCAATGAAAATCGCTATTGGCAACAGGGTTATCAGGATGATTCTTTGCCAGTTCCATTCGACTGGGCCGAGAATACCAATGAGAATTGCGATAGTGAATAGGACCAAAGTGAGTAGTACCACGAGGCGGGGTAGTGAAATGGATCTTAGCTGGGGCAGTATCTCCTCTCGGCTGAAACAGCGGCACCCCTCCACATCTTCGCTGTGAACCTGCTGCAGTTGGCACGCCTCGCACGGCTTGATCTTCAAAGTCCCGGCCACCTTGTCAACCAGCCAGCCGGAACCTATGGCTAACGCAAACAGTACTCCGAACAGGATTAGTGCTTTGTCAGGAAACATGGCCAGCATAACAAAGGCTTCGTCGCCGCTGGTAGCAATCATCCCGGCAGTGATAGCGCCAAACGAGAGCAGACCATGAACATAGAAGGAAACATTAAGGAAGGCCCCGAGACATCCCGGCGTTGCCCCAAGAAAAGATGCAACGAAGTACTGCCGCCATCGGCCGCCTCTAACGGTGATAGAAAGCCACCCCTTGGTCGCGACGTTGGTGTAGTCTATAAGCACCATCATGACGAAGACGAACAGGGTGATTATCAAGGCGTGTTTCAATACTTCGATTGCAACTACCATCTATCTAGGTACCTGCCATTCAAGTGCTCGTACTTGACGGGACAATATCTGAGTGCCGTGTCTTGTATGCGTATTCCAACAAACATATGATAGCATATAACAGGTTAGATACTTAAGTGGGTACGAATATCCTATCCCGCAGAGGAGGTGGCCTGTGAAGATGGCTATATCGGCCGATTGTTCGAACTTTTCCTCGCGGTCACTCTCCTCTTGGCAAATGGCCAGACTATTAGAAAATAGACATAATAATAGTTCAAAAAGCGAAGACGTATTTTCTCAATAGCTAAAGAAAGGAAGATACAATGCCAATAGGAGATGGTATTAGAGAGGCTGATTTATATAGAAAATTGGGAGAAGGAAGGGTTCAGTGCCAGAGTTGCGCTCATTATTGTGTGTTGAAACCAGGGGAAAGGGGACGTTGTGGAGTTAAACAGAATACTAATGAGAAATTGTATACTTTGGTCTATGGAAAAGCTTGTGCTGCAAATATTGATTCGATTGAGAAAAAGCCGTTTTCCCATTTTTTACCGGGTACTAGTTCTTACTCCATAGCTACGGTGGGATGCCAGTTTAAATGCAGAAATTGCCAGAATTGGCAAATTTCTCAAGGCCCAAAACTCACTGGAGAAATTAAAGGGGAAGATTTACCTCCAGAGATAGTTGTAGAGCAAGCTAAAGCATATCATTGTGATTCGATTTCCTATACTTATACCGATCCGATTGTTTTTTCAGAATATGCCTTAGATACTATGAAAATAGCTAAGAAGGAAGGAATTAAGAATACCTGGGTTACTAGTGGATTTTGGTCCAGAGAGTTATTCGATTTAGTCTCTCCTTATGTAGATGCCGCTAATGTTGATTTGAAGTATTTTTCTGACAAAGACTACAAAGAGTATTGTGGAGGAAGATTAAAACCAGTTTTAGATACCTTAAAGAAAGTAAAGAAAAAGGGAATTTGGTTAGAGGTGACTACCTTGGTTATTCCCACTATCAGTGATTCTGAAGAGGTGTTGGAAAGTATAGCCAGTTTTATCAAGAATGAACTTGGCCCAGAAACCCCTTGGCATGTCAGTCAATTCTCAGGAGCCATTTCCTGGCAGTTTAAGGATTTACCTGATACTCCAGTTGAAATCTTAATCAAGGCCAGAGAAATCGGCTTGAATCAAGGCTTAAAATATATCTATATTGGTAATGTTCCTGGAATTGATGGAGAGAGCACTTTCTGCCCAAGTTGTAAGGCAAAAATGATTGAAAGAATTGGATATCTTATTAAAAGATACGATGAAAACGGTAAATGTTCAAAATGTGGTCAAGACCTGAATCTAATCTTAAGCTAGGTAAATAATGGGAAATACGAGGGAAGGTAATGGCTAAAGACTACTACCAGATTTTAGGAGTTCCGAGAAACGCTAATGGAGAGCAGATAAAGAAGGCTTATCGAAAGCTGGCGATGAAACACCATCCCGACCGCAACCCGGGTAACGAGAAATGGGCCAACGAAAAGTTTAAGGAACTAAATGAAGCCTTCAGCATTCTGGGCGACCCAGAAAAGAAGAGGCAATATGACCAGTTCGGCACGGTGGGTGAGGTTAGCGATATTTTTGGCAGTCCCCATACACGGACCACATTTGAAGATTTGATGAAGGACTTTGGCGGGTCTGGGCTTGGCTTTGACTTCTTGGACAATATCTTTGGAGATTCCCTAAGGGGTAGAAGCTTTTCCTTTAAGACATTCGGCCGGGGTTTTGGTGGGTCTAGAAGAATGAGGTTTGAGACTCCAGGAGGAATTAATCTGGAACAGATATTTAATAATGCTCAGTGCCCCCGGTCTCAGAATGCCCGATACGAGATAATCATTAACAGAGAGGAATCAGAGCAGGGCGTAGAAAGAGACTTAGTGCGAAAGGGTAAAAAGCTAAGGGTAAAGATTCCTGCTGGTGTTAAAACGGGCAGGAGAATAAGACTGCGAAATGCTCTCCAGTTAACCGATAGTCAGCCTGGAGATATTCTAATTCAAATCAAAGTCAAAGGTGAGATGATGGCAGCCAGAGTCATTGAAGTCAATGATGGTAATTTTGAGGATAAAGTCTTAAAATGCAAGATGCCCGTTGTAGTAGATTTTTGGGCACCATGGTGTGGTCCGTGCCGAATGATTGCTCCAATAACTGAGAAGTTAGCAGAGGAATATCAAGGCCGGGTTAAATTCTGTAAGTTGAATGTAGATGAGAATCGTCTGGCGGCAGGGAAATACCAGGTCATGAGTATACCGCTGTTACTACTTTTCAAAAGCGGCAAGGTAATTGAACAAATTATTGGCGCAGTTTCCGAGTTAACGGTTCGAACAAAAATAGAAGCAGTAATTTGATATTAATAAGCTCTCCGGGCTAGCAGTCGCAGAATGGGCCTCACTAGCTACCGGTTTCACTATGCGAATGTCCATTATGTGCAATGCCTGTGGCTAGCTACTTTGACATTCCCCTCCTGAGTAGAGTTACGAAAAATTAAAAGGAAACCTCCCGTAAGGGAGGCTAAATCGGAGGTTTTGGCAAAGAGCTTTTTAAAGGGTCGATACTGAAGGATAATCAGCTTTTACAAAAAGACAAAAATTTTAGCTACCGAGCGAGGTAATTAACAGGTAATTATCGATATGGTTCTCACTCGGCTCGCTTGACAAATCGCTTCATGCTTCCTAGTATTACATTAACCATTGGTGCTGACCAACCATACTGGAATCCTGCTAATTGATCACCCCAGACTGCAGTGTCAGCTCGAACTTGATTACAGAATGGTGAGAGTGTGTCATGATGCTCAACCGAAAAGTTACTAAAGGTATTATATTGGCGGCTGGTGACGGTGATCGCCTGGGTTCCCTGACGCTCACCCGCCCAAAAGTCCTGCTATCGGTGCATGACCAAACCCCACTGATAGCGTATCCCATTAAAGCATTGGCAGCAGCAGGAATCGGTGATATCGCAGTCGTGGTTGGTTACTTGGGGGATATGGTAGTTGATGAGCTAGGCAATGGCGGCGGCTTCGGAGTCAGGCTAGAGTACATCACCAATTCGGATTATCTCGGCGGTAACGCTTTCTCGGTATATTGTGCCAGAAACTGGGTTCAAAGGGAACCGGTTATCCTCTGCATGGGCGACCATATAATTAAGGCGGGGATGGTGAGGCGTCTGCTGGGACGTCAGAACCTTACCGAGACATTATGTGTTGATTACGCACCAGCTCCATACCACCAGTTGGACGAGGCGACCAAGGTCAGTATTGATAACATCGGCTACATCAGGAACATCAGCAAGAATATCGAACACTGGGATGCTCTTGATACCGGGGTTTTCCTACTGACAGAAGACTTTTTCCAGGCCTTGCACGAGCTCGTGCAGCAGCACGGCCCTGATGTTGAGATGACCGATGCCATCCGTTTTATGCTTAGTCAGGGGAATCGTTTTGATACCTGCGATGCCAGCAGCTGCTTCTGGATGGATATTGATACTGAGGAAGAGTTGAACCTAGCGAGGGCATAGGAACTGAAGCTTGGAAATTGCATACGACGGTTACATTTCCAAACATATTAACAGGAGGTTATCAGAGCCAATAGCACGGCTGCTGGCGAAGTCCAGGGTCACGCCTAACCAGATGACCTGGGCAGCTTTTGGGGTTGCGCTCTTAGCTTTTATTAGCTTTATTTTCGGGCAGAATATAGTAGCAGGTCTGTTGGTTCAACTGTCATCCATTGTAGATGGTATTGATGGCAGCCTAGCCCGACTGAAAGGCATGACTTCAGAGTTCGGCGGCTTCCTAGACTCGGTGCTTGACCGCTACTCCGATATCCTGATAGTGCTCGGCCTTACCCTCTGGTCCTTATACCACGAGGTTTATCCATGGGTTTGGTTAGTGGGCTTCCTCGCTATTACCGGCACCATTTGCATCAGCTACACCAGGGCACGCATCAGCCCCGAGCACCGGCACCTCTTTGATGCGGGATTTAAATCCCTCGCCTCACGCGACATCAGGCTATTTCTGATAATGCTCGGCGCTATTATCGGGCAAGCATACTTCTGCCTTATCGTTATCGCCGTTTTAACCAACCTGGTGGTTTTCTACAGACTCATTTATCTCTACTGCTACCTCAGGCGGAAAGCCAACCAACCCGACCCTAATTCCCAAAGTAGTGAGGCTCCATAAATACATCGGCACTCTCAGTTTATATCGGAGCATATTAGAGATGAGCAATGATAATCCAATGTGATTTTGATGGCACCATTACCAGAAATAACCTCAGTGTTTTGCTCAGAGAAAAATATGCCTGCGGTAACTGGCGGGAGATTGACGTAGATTATCTTCATGGTCGTCTAACCGTTGAACAAAGCAATCAACTGCAATTTACACTCATTAAAGAGCCGAAGGAGAAGCTTCAGGAATTCGTTTGCCAGCATATTAAAGTGAGGCCGGGGTTCGTGAAATTCGCCAGCCACTGCAGGAAGAATGGTATTCCCATAGTTATCGTCAGCAGTGGGCTGGACTTTTATATCAAGGAGGTATTGAATTATCTCGCCTTATCGGATTTGGAATTGCACTGTGGGCAAACCTACTTTGGCAAGGATGGGATTAACATTACTTACCGAGACCCAAAGGGTGAAATCATCGCCGAGGGGTTTAAAAGAAAATACTTGACCTCGCTTAAAGAACGTGACCGGAGTATCATTTACATCGGGGATGGCCTCTCTGACCTGGAGGCAGCTTGTCTAGCTGATTATACACTAGCCATAGGCCAACTGCTGGAATTGCTCAGAGCAGAATCAGTCTCCTACCACAGTTTCTCGGACTTTCATGACGTAATACGTCAGCTTCACATCTTTGAATAATACGGCAACCCGACTGACAATTGTACTCATTTCTATGCTATTTGTGGTAAATTATCAGTGAAACCAATATTAGCCAGAGAGATGAACAAAATGGCTTGAGTGTGTAACGGAGTTCACATATATCCGTTACTAGTGAACCATATCGATACTGCCTCTTGTTCAAAGTTTAAGATGGAAAGGAAAGGAGAAACATGGAATATATTACCCCAGAAAAAATGCGGGAAATAGATAGACGGACCCAAGAGGAATTCGGTATTCCCGCTACCATTCTGATGGAGAACGCTGGAAGAGCTGTTTTTCAAACGGCAATGGAGATGCTATCTGAAAAACAAGAGAAGAAAGTAACCGTTGTCTGCGGGAGGGGCAATAATGGTGGAGACGGCTTTGTTGCCGCTAGACACTTGATGAATAACGGAATTGACGTTTCTATTTTTCTCGTGGCGGACGTCAAGGAATTAAGAGGAGAGGCTGAGGCTAACTATCATAGATCTGAGAAGGTAGCCAAGACAATGGGTAAAGTGATTGAGACCTTAAATGAAGAGAACCTTAGTTCATTTGAGAATAAACTAGAAGGAACATCCTTGATTATTGATGGGATATTTGGAACTGGACTGGCAAGGGAAGTTGGAGAACCTGAAAAAGGCATAATCCAGCTGATGAATGACTCTGAAAAGCCAGTTCTGGCAGTAGATGTTCCTTCTGGTCTGGATGCTGCAAATGGAGAAGTGCTTGGAGTTTGCATCAAAGCTACCAAGACAGTTACTTTTGCCAGACCTAAAACCGGATTTATTGGGAATGAGAAATATACCGGAGAGACGATTACGGCGGATATCTCTATCCCCAGAGCTCTTTTGAACAGTTAAATACATTTACTCCCTCCGCTATAAATGGTAGTAAATTAAGGCGTTACAGCCTATTGGGGGTGAAAATGGTTGAGATTGAGAAGAGAAGCCAGAATGAATTTGCAGTAGTAGTGAAGGGGAAAGGTGACAAAACGCAGCATCTCGTAAGTTTGGATGATGATTATTATCACCTTTTAACCCAGGGCAGGATTGGCAAAGAAGAGCTGATAAAGAAATCATTCCAGTTTCTGCTACAGAGGGAACCCAAAGAGTCTATCCTTGCTAAGTTCAATCTGAAAGTCATTAAAAGCTATTTCCCCGAATTTGAGAAGGAGATAGCAAAAGGAGTGTAGGAATTGCAATGGGGCTATTTCTTTATAATTCACCAGCTTTCCAGAATTACTGAAAAATAATCCCCACGAAAGGGGAGAGGTGATGTTTTTAGAGTCCATTGCTAGCGAGGGAATGAATGTTATTGATGTTGGTGGGCATATAGGTGTTACCACGGCGGCAATAGCCAGGAAGGTTGGCAAGAGAGGACGGGTGTATTCTTTTGAAACAGTCCCTGAATATTTCGGCATCTTGAAAAAAATCTGTCTGCCAGCAAATTAGAAAATGTGGAGGCAATAAATCTAGTACTGCTACAGGATATCATTCGGCAGGTGGGGAAACTGGAGTTCAGCAAAGCAGCGTCTTATGGCGGCGAATCTTTGAATCGGTGGCACTGTGGGACTATAATTAGGACTAGAAGAGGGTACTCCCGTCTAGCCTATTAAGATATAATTACATACAAAGGAGGATTGCCGAAATGGTACAGGCAGATAGATTGTCAAATAATTTCTTAATTGTAGTAAACAGCGAAACTGATAAGGCCTATAACCACTATGCAGCCTATGTGGTTGCCTTTATGGCCAAGCATGTGGCTAATATCAGGAATGTCACTGTATATTACGGTCCCTACGGCATCGGGATGACCAAGAAAGGAGAACTGGCCAAACTTGCCATCCAGAATTCAGTTAAGGAACTAATCGCCAGCCAGGTCGAGGGGCTTTCTGCCTCTGATTTACCTGATAATCTGGAGCAACTAGCCCGTTTCGAGAAGGATAAACTCGGAGTCAGTATTGTCTCCTGTGGAACTTTTCATGTCATCGATGGGGCTGGCAAAACAATAGATGACAATTCAGAAATTGAAGGCTTCATTACCCCAGTCGAGCTGCCTCAAGCTGCACAAGCTATACTTGAAGCAGATAAGATATACTATCTCTAAGGGCATGCGGTGGTATCCCTCCTCCCTCACATTTCGCCTAGTGAGAGGAAGCTATGAAAGTCATCGGGTTAATTGGAGGCATGAGCTGGAACTCCTCCTTGGAGTATTACAGGCTAATTAATGAATCGGTCGCTGAGAAGCTAGGCGGCCTTCACTCAGCTCGCATAGTCCTCTATAGTCTAGACTTTGACGAGATTGAGCAGGCTCAACATCAGGGTCGCTGGGATGATGCCACTAACCTACTTACTGAGGCCGGTAGAGCACTCAAGCAAGCTGGTGCTGACTTCCTCGTGATATGTACCAATACCATGCACAAGGTTGCCGGTGCTGTAGCAGATGGGGTTGGTTTGCCCCTTCTTCATATCGGCGATGTAACCAGGGATGCCATTGTGGAGCACGGCCTGCATGTTGTAGGCCTATTGGGAACGCGGTTTGTTATGGAGGAGCAGTTCTATCGTGAAAGACTGCGTGAGAAGTCCTATACCCGAGTGCTTGTGCCAGGAGAAGAAGATCGAGCTATAGTCCATCGGATAATCTATGATGAGTTGTGCCAGGGGGAAATAAAAGACTCTTCGCGTCGTGCCTGCATTGACATTATCAATGGGCTGGTGGAGCAAGGAGCTGAGGGTATTGTTCTCGGTTGTACTGAACTTCCCCTGCTTATCCGGCCTAGCGATATAGATGTTCCTCTCTTTGATACCACCCGGCTTCATGCTGAAGCGGCAGTTAAGATGGCACTGGCTGAATGAAAGTTGCAACCATCTATAGCAAATACTGGCCAATTTAGACTTGCCTTAAAGAGTGAAGGTGATGGGGAATAGTTGAGACTGGAGATATACAAGCTAGGAGTTTTTACAGGAGAATTGGGACATAACCGCCAAGGACTGCGCTGTGGTCACCACGCAGTGTACTCCTAATCTATAACAGGGAGATAATAATGGCTACAGACAAGGTAAAAGAGATCGAGGAAAGGATAGCCGACTTGAAAGCTGAGGTGGACCCCATCATTAAGACAGGATAGGGGCAAAATTAAGAGCGGGTCCCGCTATCCTCAAGGGGTCTGGTGTTAAGGATTCTACCACATCTCCATTGGTAGCTTCTACCGGGGTTGAGCTG
>Ga0315549_1005237_pt1 | contig 10644 bp, 8 predicted proteins | sample SalMarSW160200MG_FD_203101 | JGI IMG/M metagenome (GOLD analysis project Ga0315549, IMG submission 203101) | Salt marsh sediment microbial communities from the Plum Island Ecosystem LTER, Massachusetts, United States - Salt Marsh Sediment SW1601-200 ... | reverse complement strand
TCCCCAGATCGATTTGACGGAGGCTTTGAAGAAAGTCAGTCTTGAGTTCTACAACTGCGTCCACGAGGACCGCCCGGCGTTGACTGACGGTCTGGCCGGGCTGCGGGTGGTGCGAATACTTGAAGCCGCCAACAAGTCAATACACACGAACGGAAAGCTGGTAGCGCTGGATTAATATGAAAAACAAGGGCTATTTCGTTCACCCGACAGCCATTGTTGAGGCCGAGCAGGTCGGACGGGGAACTCGTATCTGGGCTTTTTGCAACATTCAGAAAGGCGCCAGGATTGGCTCTGACTGCAATATCTGTGATCACTGTTTTGTGGAACAAGGGGTCGTTATTGGCGATGGCGTTACTGTCAAAAACGGTGTCTCGCTGTGGAATGGAGTGATCATAGAGAACAATGTTTTCATCGGCCCCAATGCTGTCTTTACCAATGACATTTATCCCCGGAGTAAGGTTCGCCACAACGAAGTCGACAAGACCCTGATTCAAGAAGGCGTCTCTATAGGAGCCAATGCCGTGGTGGTAGCGGGGCATACCGTGGGACAGTTTGCCTTAGTAGGCGCCGGCACGGTGGTGACCAAAGATGTCCCTGATTTTACACTCTGGTTCGGTAATCCGGCAGAGTTCGTCGGTTATGTTTGCAAGTGCGCCCAACGATTGGAGTTTCCGCAGCCGGTCGATTCACAGACCGGTGATGCAAGGTTTGCCCGCTGTGCCGCTTGCGGCCGAGAGTACCGTTTGGTTGACGGGAGCGTAACTTGTAAATAACGATGGCTTACCGCTCGCTTCGAGAAACACTGGTTGCGGTTGTCACCTACAACGAGGGGGAGAAACTCAAACGTCTGGTCACTTGGTTTCCTGCGCCAAGTGATTACCGTTTGGTTTTCATAGATGATGGCTCCACTGATGACTCAGCCGCATGGCTTAAATCCGCCGGCTACCACGTCATCCGACACGAACAAAACTTGGGTGTCGGAGCTTCTATAAGAACTGCTATCACATACGGGAGAGACCAGGGGCTGCACGCTATTGTTATCATGGCCGGCAATGGTAAAATGCTGCCTGAAGAAATTCCGCGCCTGGTGGAGCCGATCCTGAACGACAGGGCCGACTATGTCCAGGGTTCCCGGTACCTTGAAAGAGGACAAAGCCCCAATTTGCCTTTTTTCCGAAACGTATCAATTAAGCTTCTCACTCGGTTGGTTAATCTGATCCTCAGTGCAAAGGGTACCGATGTTACTTGCGGTTTTCGAGCGTATCGACTTAATCTGTTTGACAACCCCGATATCAACCTCAACCAGGACTGGCTGAATAGGTACGAAATGGAGTACTACATTCACTACAAGGCGCACAAGAACGGCTACCGGGTTGTTGAAGTACCCGTCTCGATGGTCTACCCGGTGGAGAAGAAAGGCTACTCCAAGATCAAGCCCTTTGCCGGCTGGTGGTCAATGCTGCGACCATGGCTATTTTTGGCACTTCGGATCAAGAAATAGAGATTATTCGCACGTCCCCTCATGTTTAAGGCTGTATCGTAATTCGTCCGTTAGGTTGGGTCTTGGCTCGCCTCTGGGCAAGGTGTGACCCGACGGTGCCAGCTAAAGGTGCCAGATCACATTCGCCAGCAGCGAGCAAGAACCGACGCAACCAAAAAACTGATGCTTTTTATCGCTCCGGCATTATGAATCCAGGATACGCGTTTTCTCGTTCCCTGCAATGATAGCAATGTGGCGAATAGGTATCTCAATATAGGTAGACGGAAACAGTTTTTTGACTATTTTGACTTTTACCGTGCGATACACGCGAGCCAACTGAAGCCGCGAAGAAGGGTTCTGGCTACCTGGTCCCTTAACGCGTACGAGTAAATACAACCGCTGTGGTCGGTTGTGCAACTCCACAGATCTTCGTACATTCCCGAAAGACCTTCCCTCAAGGTGAGCCTTCAAGACTATTTCAGAATCAAAGATTTCGACCGACTCACCATAGATAAGTTTTCCCTTCTCTGCTTTGTGAGCTAACTCTTTGTCAAGCACTATAGTGATTTTGAATCTGGACTTGGAGATTGACACTACTCGATTGTTTTTGCTTAACACGTCTACTACAAAAACATAGCCCTTCTTAGTCTCTAATTGCGACACGTAGTTCATTGTCACCGGGTACTTGAAGAACCACTCTGCAAGCCGAATTACAATTTGAACAGCTTGAACTAATAACGAACTATCCATAAAAGTAATTATATGGCATTTTTCGTCTTCGAGGTAACAAAAACTATTCTTCCTATGTTACAATTACTGTCTACCTTCCGACTCCATATATTCTAATACCAAATTGCAGTTGTACATGAGTGCTCGACACTTTATATTCAAGGTGTTAGAATCTGAGGAATACTTTGCCACACGCGCGAAACGAAAAAGCTCACGCCTTCCTGGATAAGGAATTCCCGGTCCTCGACCACGGGTTTGTGCGGCTGGTGGACTATATGGGGGATGATAGCGCCATTGTCCAGGCGGCGAGGGTTAGCTACGGCGAGGGGACAAAACAAGTCTCGGAAGACCGAGCGTTGATCCGCTACCTCATGCGCCAAGGGCATACCTCGCCGTTTGAGATGGTGGAGTTCAAGTTTCACGTCAAGCTGCCCATTTTCGTTGCCCGGCAGTGGATCCGGCACCGCACAGCCAGTGTCAACGAGTACTCCGGCCGCTATTCTGTCATGAAGGAAGAGTTTTATATTCCCGAAGCCAAGGACATCCGCTTTCAGTCCACCGTCAACAAGCAGGGGCGCGCTGAAGAGGAAGTGCCGGAGGAGCTGAAGCAGCGCTTCATTGATTTTCTGAGAAAGACGCACACCGTCTCCTATGAAGAGTACCAGCGTCTAATCGATGAGGGCCTGGCGCGTGAGCTGGTCAGGATCGGCCTGCCGCTGTCGCTGTACACCGAGTGGTACTGGAAAATCGACCTACGCAACTTGTTCCACTTCCTGTGGTTACGCCTAGATCCTCACGCCCAACTTGAGATTCGTCAGTACGCCATAGTAATGGCCAAGATTGTCAAGACCGTCTGCCCGATCGCTTATGAAGCTTTTGTGGATTATTCCTTAGATGCCGTCTCCTTTTCCGGCCCGGAATTAAAGGTGCTGAGTGAAAACCTATCTGACCTGCCACTCACGAAGGAAGAATTAGTCAAACGTGGTTTGTCCAAGCGCGAGGCGGACGAGTTCCTTGAGAAGCTGAAGAAGATAAAGCGCTTGTAGCGCCGAAGAAACCAATCGGGCTCTCGTTGGTTTTGTCCCGCCGCCAAATGTTATGCCCGCCCTGAAAGTGGTGTAATCAGACTTCTTTTGTCAGGTATTTTATTTCAGCCGGCTTTCACAATTCACTTGCCAACATAATTTGAGCACTGTTGATTTACGTCCCATGGGAACATATAAATCTTTGGGTATCGATATCGGCTCGGTTTCGGTCAAGCTCGTCCTCATGGATAATGGCCAGGTAGCTAAAGCAGTTTATCGCAGATTCCGTGGGGGGCCGTTTGAAACGCTTTATGAACTTCTTAACGAACAGTTTAGTGAACTAAAGGGGCGCTCATTTCCTCTGGGTCTGACCGGCATTGGCGGGAGGACAGCCCAGTCGATCTTGGGTGGCAAGTTCTTTGGAGAAATTGCCGGTCTTGCCCGCGGGAATTTCCATGCCATACCCAAGGCGAGGACCGTCATAGAGATGGGTGGCGAGGACTCCAAACTTCTCATACTGGACGGTGAACGAAGAATCGTCCTGGACTTTGCCATGAACGCCCAGTGTGCCGCCGGAACCGGTTCGTTCCTTGATCAGCAGGCTAACCGCCTGAAGATTTCAATCGAGGATGAGTTTGGTCAACTGGCGCTGAAGTCGAAAAACCCGCCACGCATCGCCGGTCGCTGTTCGGTGTTCGCTAAAACTGATATGATTCACCTGCAGCAAATAGCTACTCCCGATTACGACATCGTAGCCGGTTTATGCTTTGCGGTGGCGCGCAATTTCAAAAGTTCCATCGCTCGCGGGAAGAAGTTTGAAAAGCCAATTGCCTTCGAAGGCGGCGTGGCTGCCAATCCTGGTATGGTGCGGGCCTTCGCTGAGTTGTTGGGGTTGGGAAATGGCGAGCTGATTATTCCCCCTCACTTTAATGTCATGGGAGCGCTGGGAGCAACCTTGCTGGCCGGGGAAGAAAAGACAATTGTTGAAAACTTCGACTCTGAGAAGATCACAGCCTATTTGAAATACCGCACTGTGGCTGACTCAGGTCGCGATGCGCTCTCATTTGATTTTCCGGACACGAAGTATTACGACATCACCCTGGCTGAGCGCCCCGTCGACATCGATGGCCTGGAGGTTTTTCTGGGCATCGACGTCGGTTCTCTATCAACCAATGTAGTGCTGATCGACAGCGATCACCGGGTGATAGCCCGTCGCTATCTAATGACCGAGGGGAGGCCTATCGAAGCCGTCAGGCGGGGGTTGAAAGAAGTCGGCGATGAGGTAGGCGACAAAGTTATTGTGAAAGCAGCCGGCACTACCGGGTCAGGTCGTTACCTTACCGGTGATTTTGTAGGGGCGGATGTCATCCGCAACGAAATCACGGCCCAGGCCACAGCCGCCATTGATATCGATCCCAACGTCGATACCATTTTTGAAATCGGTGGGCAGGATTCCAAATACATTTCAATCGACAAACAGGCTGTAGTTGACTTTGAGATGAACAAGGCCTGCGCAGCCGGCACCGGTTCGTTTCTACAAGAGCAGGCGGAAAAGCTTAACATTAGAATCGAGACCGAGTTTGGGGAAAAGGCCTTGAGCGCGAAGTGTCCCGTTGGTTGCGGCGAGCGCTGCACAGTGTTCATGGAATCTGACCTCGTGGCGCACCAGCGCAGCGGAGCCGGCAAAGATGACCTTCTGGCCGGCCTGGCCTACTCTATTGTCAGTAACTATCTCACCAAGGTGGTTGGAGACCGCAGGATTGGCGAGCGCATCTTTTTCCAGGGCGGTGTAGCATGGAATAAAGCTGTTGTCGCTGCCTTTGAAAAGCTGCTGGGCAAGACTGTCACGGTACCGCCGCACCATGACGTGACCGGCGCCATTGGAGCTGCTATTCTGGCTAAGGAAAAGGTGGACGAACCGGGTTACAAGAGTTCGTTCAGAGGGTTTGACCTCTACAAGCGGCACTACAAATTGGAAAGTTTCACGTGTCATGACTGCGCCAATCAGTGTGAGATTCACAAGGTGGAGATTGAGGGTGAAGAGCCGCTGTACTATGGCTCTCGTTGCGAGAAATATGACGTTAAGCGACGCTCCGATCAGGTTTTGCCTCCGGATTTTGTACAGCTTCGGCAGAAGCTGCTCTTTAAGAGATACCTGAAGTTTAATAAGCCGAAAAAAGTGCGCGGAAGGATGGGAATCCCGCTGGTGTTACAATTCTACGATCACTATCCGTTCTGGCGCGCCTTCTTTGAAGCTCTCAACTACCGTGTGGTCAACTCCAACGTATCCAGCAAAAAAATTGCAGAAGATGCACTGGAGCTGTTCGCCGCAGAAACGTGTTATCCGATCAAGATTGTTTATGGGCATGTGGCTAATCTTATTGAAAAAAAGGTGGATGCAATTTTTCTACCGGATTTGATAAAGAACGCTCAAGAAACGGAAGAATCGGATGATGGAGCGTATTACTGTCCCTATGTGCAATCAATCGGATCATCAGTACGGGCCCGTTTTGACTTTGAAAGTGCCGGCATCAAGTTTTACAATCCCCCTATATCATTCAGCTCCGATCCTACCGAATTGCGTCAGGGGCTCAAGCGTCTGGCCAAGGACCTGAAACTGTCCGACCGGGAGCTCGAACGTGCCGTTGATGCCGGTTTCAAGTCTTACCAGGCCTATTGGCGAAGCCTTCAAGAGGAAGGGAAGAAGATCCTTAACGATCTGACTCCGAACGAAAAGGCCATGGTAATCGTGAGCCGACCGTACAACGGAAACGATCCCTGGCTCTCCCTTGAGCTTCCCGACAAGATACGTAGGCTGGGGTTTAAGGCCATTCCGCTTGATTTTCTGCCGCTTGGAGAGAGCGAGAATGATTTTTCATATATGTACTGGTTTTACGGGCGAAAGATTCTAACCGCAGGAGATTATATTCGCAAGCACCCTAATCTCTTTGCCGTGTATCTCACCTCGTTTGGGTGCGGGCCTGATTCCTTCATCACCCATTTCTTCCGCAAGCAGATGTTTGGCAAGCCTTACCTGCAGCTTGAACTTGATGAGCACACCGCTGATGCCGGCTTGATAACCCGCTGCGAAGCTTTTATTGACTCTCTCCGTTTCTACCGATTCAGCATGCCTATCAGCAGCTTCAGTGTCAGGTGTGATGATTTCAAGCCGTTCGAGAGGACTATCTACATTCCGAATATGTGTGACCATGCTTACGTCGTGCGTGCGGCGTTCGAGCGCTTTGGTCTGACGGCCGAGGTGCTTGACGAACCCGACCAGCTCACTCTTGACTACGGTAAGAAGTTCACCACCGGAAAAGAATGCTTTCCTCTTGTGGTTACCACCGGCGACATGATAAAGAAGATCAAATCCGAGGCATTTGACCCATCGAGGTCGGTTTTCTTCATGCCGGGTGCTGACGGCCCCTGCCGTTTCGGGCTGTACAGCCAGTTCCATCGAATGGTCTTGGACGACCTGGGCCACCGTAATATACCGATTTTCTCCCCCAATTCAAAGGATGGCTATGCAGGCTTCGGGATTGACGATGGAACGACTTTCAGAAAGATTGCCTGGCAAGGGTTGGTCTTCATTGATTACATCGCCAAGCTGTTATATCGATTTAGGCCGTACGAAGTAACCCCCGGTGAATCGGAGAAGCTTTACCTGCACTACATTCAGAGAGTTAATCGCGCTATTGTGAGGGGTGAGCCGTTTGAGCCGCTTGCTGCCGAAGCCGCGACAGCCTTCAGGAGGATTAGGGCCCGTGACGAAAGATTCCCGATAGTTGGGGTGGTAGGAGAGATTTATCTGCGCAACAACAGGTTTTCTAACAACTACCTTATTGAGAAGCTTGAAAAACTTGGTTTGGAAGTCTGGCTTGCGACCTTCTGTGAGTGGCCGATGTATACCTCGCTTGATTTCCGCCGCGATGCCTTCCTCAAAAGAGATTTTAAGGAGTTTATTGAGAGTAGTCTCCAGGTGCTCTTGCAGAAAAGATATGAGCACAAAATTGCCAAAAGTTTCAGGCGTCATGTCGATCTCGGGAAGGATTACCCGGTGGGAAAGATGATGAAACTGGCCTATAATTACCTGCCGATAGATTTCAAGGGAGAGGCTATTCTAACGATAGGAAAAGCTATGGAGATGAGCATGGAAGGGGTATCCGGTGTTGTCAACGCTATGCCGTTCAACTGCCTGCCCGGGACCGTGGTCAGTTCTTTATCGAAAAAGGTCTCGGAAGACCTGGGAGGGATCCCGTGGCTGAACATCAGTTACGAGGGGCTGAGGGATTCCGGCGAAGATACTCGCTTGGAGGCCTTTGCCGACCAGGTGCGGGCTTATGATAGGAATCTACCTATCTCAGCCAGGGCTATCCATCAGCGGTGAAATCAAGCAGAAGAACGAAACAGTTCGCCTACCGGCTAAATGACTTGACGATAGCTACTTTATGCTTATCTTGCTTGGTAAGTATCGATTCCATTGCCGTAAGCCGTGGGGGAAGGTGGCTGGCGATGGCCTGTCGGTCCTTTTTTATGGAACCTGAGGGGTAGACGATTGTTATATGGAAACAAAACTAACGGATAATGTCGGAGGACAAAATGAACAAGCCATTTGCTGTTACTGATGATACCTTCGAAGTGGAAGTAATTCAGTCAGACAAGACGGTTATTGTTGATTTCTGGGCGATCTGGTGTGGCCCATGCAAAATGGTTGAGCCATCACTGGATGAAATTGCCAGCGAATATGGCGATAGGGTGAAGGTCGCCAGGCTGGATGTGGATGCTAATAACGGGACGGCTGGGAGGTATGGTATCATGTCCATACCATCTCTTTTGTTCTTCAGAAACGGTGAGGAAGTTGATCGGGTAATTGGTGCCGTTCCTAAGTCGCACCTGCTGGCCCGCCTTGATAGAGTTCTGGCCTGAGAGGGGAAGAAAAACCAGTTAAGCCGGCTCGAGACACTACCGGGCCGGCTTATTTGTTATAATACAAACAATGAGCGCCAGTAAAAAAAAATGTGCTGGCATTTCGAGCGCGGTGGTCATTCTAAGACCCCCAGGAATTCACTGTCTTAATATACTGTTAAATTTCTCGTTTCGCTGCAATCCATTCGAAAGTCAACACCTGTGGGTGAAGATGATGTAACAATGGCGGCAGAGTTGCACTTTAAAAAATGATAGGCTAAGATATTGTCGCATAGTACGTTACTATGCGAGCATAAAAGGTATCATTGTTATTGGCTAATCGCTTCAAGTTTCTTATCTTACGAGTATAATGGATGATAAGATAATCTGGGCTCCTTGGCGAGCTGGCTTTGTGTTGAGTGAAAAGGAAAAGGGGTGTGTATTTTGCAACCGCTTCAAGATGGAGGACTCTATTGAAAACCTGATTGTATATCGGGGAAGCAGGAACTTCGTCATCCTGAACAAGTTTCCATACAATACCGGCCATTGTATGATCGTTCCGAATCGCCACATTGCCCATCTTGAAGAACTGACTGTTGAAGAAGCGATTGAGTTTTTTGAGCTGACGCGCAAAACCGTAGCTGTGATCAAGGAGTTCATTAGGCCACATTCGCTTAATATCGGTATGAACTTAGGCGAAAGCTCAGGCGCTGGCGTTCCCGAACACCTTCATTTGCACATAGTGCCGCGGTGGCAAGGCGACACCAATTTTATGCCGGTAATCGGAAAGACAAAGGTGATCTCAGTGCCGCTGGAACCGGTTTATGAAGCGCTGAAAAATGGATTCGCCAAGCTATGAGCCCTCGCAGGAAAATCCCAACCAAGGCCGAGCTAATCCAGCTTCAGAAGTTGTACCGAACCGATGAGAGAATCGGCGAACGGCTGGGAGGCGTACCGGCTTACCTTGTTGCTTACTGGCGACGGAAAAAGAATGTGCCTCGGCACTCTCTTCCCAAGTTCTCAGAAAACGAAATTTGCAATCTGTGGGAACGTTACGGTGACGACGACAGATGCGGGCTGGAACTTGGTATATCTAAGGCTGCCTTTTACAACTGGCGGCGGCGGTACGGTATCCGTGAAAAGCCTGCTTTTCTTAAGCTGGAGCAACTCGAGCTCAACTTCCCCGGTCTGAAAACATCCGGTAGAGCGACCTCCCTGTATGGTAAGCAGACTGTGTCCCAGAAGATCCTGGCGAGAGCTGCCGGCAAAGAGAAAGTGGAAGCCGGAGAGTTGGTGGTAGTGGAGCCGGATGTGGTCATGTCCCATAATGACACCAGCGAGATTATCAGGCTGTTTGAAGAGATAGGGGTCGAATATGTGTGGAACCCAAACAGAATAGTGGTCTCCCTTTCTTGCTGCGGCAACGACAGCTTCGGTAGTCTAGGAGCGGTTCACAAGAGCGTCCGTGAGTTTGTCAGACGACAGGGGATAAAGAGCTTTTACGATATTTACCAGGGAGCTTGCCATCAGTTAGTTCTTGAGACTGGCGGCATTCTTCCGGGGCAGCTTGGCCTTGGCACCGACAAGCATACAACGGTGTATGGTGCACTGGGTGCCTTTGGGACTGGAGTTGATATCCGTGAGATGGCCGCTGTATGGACCACCGGGAAAATGTGGATAAAAGTGCCCAGGGTGCTCCGCATAGATATTACCGGGCGCCGACCGCCGGGATTACGTGCTTGCGATTTCGTGCTCTCTATTGTTAAACGGTTGGGCGCAACGGGGGCTGAGTATAAAGCAGTCGAGTACTATGGTTCAGCAGTGTCACAGATGAGCATTGGTGAACGGGCTACCCTATCGCATCTGTCAGTGGAGATGGGAGCCAAAGCGGCCATTTGTCTTTATGAATCCGCCACTCGTCGCTACCTAACCGGTCGAACCGTCTCCAACTACTCGGCGGTTATCCCCGATAAGGATGCTGAGTATGAAGAGATGTTCCAGATAAGTATCGATCGGCTGGTGCCTCAGATTGCCGGTCCCCACCGGTTTGCCAACGTCAAAGCTGTGGGTGAAGTCGAAGGAATCCCCGTGCAAGAGGTGATTGTAGGGCCCTGTATCGGTGGAGGTTTCGAGGAAATGCGTTTAGTGGCAGAGATACTTAAGGGAAAACAGATCCACCCGGATTGTCGTATGCTGGTTGTTCCGGCATCCAGGTCTGTCTATCTTGAGGCACTCAAAAAGGGGTTGATACGAGTGTTAGTTGAGGCCGGTGCAGTCATGATAAATCCCGGGTGCCGAGTGCCTCTTGAGGAAGGTCAGGGACTGTTGGCTCCTGATGAGCGGTGCCTGGTAACTGCAAATTGTCGCCTTAGGGAATTTGACGGGTCTGTCAACGGTGAGGTCTATCTCTGCTCTGCTGCGACAGCCGCCGCCTCGGCCCTCAACGCTGCCATCACCGACCCGTCGCGGTATGTGAGGTAGTACTATTTATTCGTTGGCTTATAC
>Ga0315549_1005231_pt1 | contig 10653 bp, 11 predicted proteins | sample SalMarSW160200MG_FD_203101 | JGI IMG/M metagenome (GOLD analysis project Ga0315549, IMG submission 203101) | Salt marsh sediment microbial communities from the Plum Island Ecosystem LTER, Massachusetts, United States - Salt Marsh Sediment SW1601-200 ... | reverse complement strand
CGAGCACCACTTCGTGGAAATACGAAATCCTAATATCTAAATCCTAAACAAATTTAAATTTTCAAATGCTCCGAACTTTTGGTCATTTGAATTTTGGTAATTTGATATTGTTTAGAGTTTAGAATTTCGGGCTTAGTATTTCCTCTGGCTGACAGCCAGAGGTAGTGGGCCCGGGAAGAGTCGAACTTCCGACCTCACGCTTATCAGGCGTGCGCTCTAACCAACTGAGCTACGAGCCCGTCTGCAAGCTAAAATTTTAACGCCTTTTAGCGCTCGGTCAATCTATAAAGTTAAAAAAGAGCAACAAAAAAACCGCTGCCTTAAACTGCCAGCGGTTCTACTTGCAAAGGCAAACGCCTGTTTCTTAGCAGTTTAATGCAAAAACTCGTAAATTATCAGAACTTTTCTCAGAATTTTCATTAACCTTTCCGTTGGGTATATAGCCAATTACCCAACACCTCTATTTCAAATTCTAATACCGTATCGGCACACAGTCAACTTTTTTTTAAGATTTTTTATTTTTTTTATAATACATAGTTAATACGCTAATACTAAGAAATTGTTCAAAAGCCGGAATAACATCAATTGGCTGGATTTTTTATCTGGACACTAAGGACAAATTTAGTATGATTACACCATAAATCAGAGAAATAGCTTCACAACGAGCGTGGAAATACCGCTGAAAAAACCGGAAAGCTTAATGGCCAACGGCTGTTTATGAGTTGACCGTGAGCTACTATGGAGGGTAGGTCAATGAGAGGAGTATTTGTTTCATATCTGTTTATCACTTTACTTTTAGCATCAACTTCTATCGCTGAGTTTCAAATAAATACGCGAACCAGCAGCAACCAGGCGAACCCTGCCATAGCAATGGATGCAGATGGAAATTTTGTGATAGTCTGGAGCAGTTATTTTGGAGGTGGTAGATCAAACGACATTTTCGGACAGCGTTTTGATCCGAACTGCACTCCAATTGGTGAGGAATTCCAGATCAACACTGAAACCAGTGGCAACCAGAAAGAACCATCGGTGGCAATAGACAATACTGGTAGTTTTGTCGTCGCCTGGCAAGGCCCACCATCAGAATTTGAGAAAGATGAGGATATATTTTCACAGCGGTTCGATCCTAATGGTCAGCCACTCGGCGACGAGCTGCTCATCAATACATACACTCAAGGCAGACAACAACATCCAAAGGTCGCTATGGATAGGAGCGGAGCATTCGCGGTCGTATGGGAAAGCGAGAGGTTAGAGATAGATACAACTGTTGTATCCTGTCAATTATTCGATGTAAACGGTTTAACTGTTGGCGAAGAATTTGAGATTAACTTGCTGGACGATTGCCGATACCCGGATGTTGCTATGGATCCAAATGGAAAATTCGCAGTCGTTTGGATGGAAGACGGCAGCAGTAACAACTTAATAATGGTCCGGTTGTATAATGCCGATGGCTCAGCAAGGACCAAACCTTTGGATGCAAGCACAATTAAGTTTAACACCATCACTCGGCCTTCAATCGCTATGGATGCAAATGGCTACTTTGTGGTAGCTTGGGATGGAGACCCAAACCATGCCAGTGATGATGATATTCACGCCCGCTTGTATGACCCTAACGGCACACCATTGGGCGAGCAGTTCATCGTTAATACAAACCTGGCCGATGCGCAACAGTATCCGCAGGTTGCGATGAACAATATGGGTGAGTTTGTGATTGTGTGGGAAAGCGAAGTTCAATCCATCACCGTCGAGAGAGATATATTCTGCCAACGATTTGACAGCTTAGGCCAGCAAATCGGCGATGAATTTCAGCTAAATAGTTATGTGGAGGGCGATCAGAAATCTCTGGATGTTGTGCTGAACGATAATGGCGATTTTGTCGTTGTGTGGCAAAGCAAGGGTCAGGACGGTTCAGGTTGGGGCATTTTCGGCGAAATAAATTCAATGGAAGACTTTACAGACTTCGACTTCCTATCTTTGGTTGCAAATGACTAATTATTTTATGATTTTATTTCGTGCCAAACTGGAGGAGGATCGTCCTCATACGAGAAGAGCTGTACGTGACCGCAGTGACTACACGTGAATATCTTCATTCTCCGACCGCCAGCCGCATTGATTCCGAAGTTTCTAGAAGCGATAGGATCCCCATCCACAATCATAGTGTACTCCCCAATACCGCATACCTTACAGCGTCTCTTGATGTTCTTGCCGATGGCATCTGCGCGGGATTCAATAATCCTGAGTACGGTGTCTATTTTATCAAGCAGTGCCACAGCATCGGTTAGACAGTCTTTTTCCTCTTCCACAATGCACTGGGCAAATAGTTGGTTGGCAAATTTAATATAGTTCGATGTCGGGAACATCTCTTCGAGATTGAATTGCGGTTTATTATAATACCATAGCCGCAGAATCGGCCTACCCGATACCATAGACCACAGTAGCTTTCCGAGTGCGAAAACATCGAATGTAGGTTTTATTTCCTCTATTCGCATTCCCATCGCCCAAGCTGGCATCCAGTCTCGGCTTCCTACATTCTCATATGTGGCAGAAATCCTTGTATGTTGGTTATCATTGAAAAAGATAAGACCAAAATCTCCCAAAACAAGTTCATTATTCGGTCCGATGAATACATTGTGTGGCTTTATGTCTCTGTGGACGTAATCTTTCTTGTGTAGTTCTGCCACTGCCTCAACCAACGGACGTATTGCCTCCAATGCACCTCGGATATCTCCTCTGAATAGCTTCCTTTTGTCTGCCAATGTGCCGTTCGGATAGTATTTAGATACATACCACTGCGAATCCGGATCGACATCCAGAATCTGCGCGAGATTAGGATGCGGTGTCTGCGACATCGCTGAAATCTCTCGTTTGATTCTTTCCCTTGCTAAATCAGCATCACGTGCATCTTCAGGTTTGTGAAGTACCTTCAACGCGCCTTGGTTTGAAGGATCTTCCATCTTGATGATTTCTAGCAAACATCTGCGAAAGTCTTGGAACTCCTTTTCCCGAGTCTCTTCGTATACGACATTCTTCGTCATCCGTCCCAGCGCAGTTCTCATGGCGGTCTCTGACGCAAATTTGGAATTATTTCTGACCAAGTAGACCCTGCCTTGTCCGCCTTCACCGAGCGTTCTGGCGATCTCCCATTTTTTCGCATAATCCATGATTGTCTTCCAAATCTTCCTTATACTACTGTTATGAAAGATTCTTCAAATCCCATTCTGCAATTCTCGATACCTGCCCGCTTCCTCAACGATGCCACCAATAATTATACCGCTCGTTGCCGAGCAGGCCAATCATTTTCCAGAAAGATGGTCGGCTTTTCGAACACTATCTACTGCTTTTGCCAACTCTGAAGTTGTTTTTCGACTTCAGCTCTGACTAGACGCATAGCATTTTCTATTGGGCCGGGTAGGTATGTACCGGCGGCCATTTTGTGGCCGCTACCGAGCCTTTGGGCGATTATGCAAACATCGACAGTTTCTCTGAATTACACTCTCACGCGATAACCGCAAGGGCACGATTGATACGCATAACGGCCTCATCTATCTCTGCGGTACTCTTAAAGCCTATCACAACCGCGTCCGCCAGGCCGGACTGCATAGTATAACGGATGGACTTCTCACGTTCCTCCGGCTTTGTGAAATCGCCGTCACCAATGAGCTTCATGCCGATAACGCCGTGATGATTTTTGTGCATGACCTTGATTTGCTCCACAACCGCAGGCAAATCAGACGCATCGCTCTTGGCATTCCAGCTCTCGACTTTAGTGTCAATGTATGCACCCTGCGGATTGATCCGCACTAAATTGACGTCAACCCAATCCAATTGGGCGGCCTTTGTCAGAGCAGGCATCGAATGACACGAGACGCCGTGGGCAAGTATTATCTTCTTGGCCTTAGCCTCTTCGAAGGCATCCATTAGTCGTTTGTAGCTTTCGTCCCAGTTGCCTCTGATTGCACAGTGGATCAGCAGGCTGTCGATGTAATCTACACCCAGTTCCGTACGATAGCGGTCGAGCACCTCCAGAGGCTTGTCCGGAATCCGTGGCATCTTGGATTGGATGAACAGCTTCTCCCGTGGAAGACCCTTGATCGCCTCGCGGATCCACGTGTGGGTTCTGTAGTTTTCAGCGGTGTCGATATACGTAATCCCCTGGTCATAGGCATACCGTATTAGCCGGTTAAATCCCTCTGTTCCCAGAGCCCGCTGAATGCTGCCGCTCTTGCTGCCGGCACCAAGACCAAGCCGGCTCAGCTTTAGTCCTGTCTTGCCGAGGGTGACCTGATCCGCAGCCGTTAGCTTGGCTCCTTTTGCTGAAGGTCCAATAGCACAAGACGACAAAAAGGTGGCACCGGCCAAAGCAGCCGTGCTCTTGATGAATTGACGCCGAGTGATTCCTTTTCTAGTCACAATTGAACTCCTTCATAATGCTTGAAGTCGCTATTTGGAGGTTCCAATGTCCTAAATATCTGTACCTGATTGCAGGTACTCGGCGTCGAGCCTGTCCTTTTTGCGTCCCGTTGACAGTTTATTCTTGATCAAGTTTTCTTTTGATATAAACGGTATGCTTAAACCCTCAACCTCTATATCCTGCATCTCTGTGTATGCCTTGTCAAACTCAACGCCATTGATTTGGGTTATTATATCTATTCTCCGTGGTGCTACACCAATTTGGAACATAATGCCTTCTTCGCAAAAAGTCTTTTCTGTGAGCTGCGCAAGCGGTGCGCCGAATTGTACCAGCGACTGATAAACCTTCTTGGCATTTTCAATAGATGTTTCAACCCATATATCGAAATCGCCTGTAGCGCGTGGGTATCCGTATGCCCCCATCGCATATGCTCCAACAACAAGGAAATTAACCTTGTTGTCTAACAATGTTTGTAACATCTCTTTGTAGTCTTTGTTCAGCATCCTGCTGATTCCGTAACGACCACAGCTCTTTTGTAAGCTCCCAGATAAAGCTCACTCGCTCGGCTGGTGGTGCCTCGACGAATGAATCTTGCTCACGGGTCATTTTCATAAGCCTTGCATGGTTTCTAATTAGCCTCATATATGTATTGTAATATATTTAGTGTAAAAGTAAAGGCCGAGTTTTTTCAGACTCGGCCTTTATAAATTTTATCCCAAGCATTGCCGAGGGACCTATACTAAACTCGCCAAAGTATCCTGCAGAAGACTTTACTTGTCTAAGTGAAGTCACCGAAGGCAAATCACCACTAAGCTTGCTCTGAACTGGTCGGCTTATTTCACTTTCAAGAAGCCCATTCAACGATTAGCTTCTTATCAGAATGGGCGCATTCTCTAAGATAAAGATTGATTGAAGTATTCAATGACATCTACACCAAGTCGAAGCGTAACCTGGAAGACAAATCGCTGTCTCAACCTTTTCCTGTATTGATATATCCGAAATAGAGTCCTTTTCTTTTAGCATTGATTTAGACCCCCGATAAGAAGCTCCCTATAGATGAAGTTTTTCCTGACAATTACTTTCTCTATTATGATAGTTCACAAGTCTCTCCCAAAACCACAGACTTTGAGGCTTCTAACCGTTGCAGATGCATTTTTTGAGCTACCATGTGGATAGTAGCTTATTTATCAGTTCCTTCATTAAAGGCAAATCGTTTTTACACGTATCCCAGACGACATGCGTTCTGATGCCAAAGTAATCATGGATGAGAAAGTTATGCATGTCTATCGCGTCGCGCCATGGAATTTCAGGATGGCTTTCTCTAAGGTGTTCACTGAGATTGTTTGTTGCTTCGCCAATAATCTCAAGCTCTCTCACTACGGCATCAATCATCATATCGTTTGTGCAAAAAGACTCGTAGGCCTGGCCCTCGAGATAAATTTCAATCTTTCCGATGGCGTCAAGTATATGCCGTAGATAGACCTGGTCATCTTTCATATATGAGTTCTGCCTCTTGAAGGACTTTATCCCTAAAATACTTGCTGATAGCATCAGGAGTGAGTAAATCGACTTTTTGGCCTATAAAGGCGGCTATGCTTCGCTGAATTTGGGCGAGCTTGAAGAAGCCTACAGTTGCTTCCGGCATAAAATCAATAAGAATATCGACATCACTATCTTCTTCAGCCGTGCCGTGTATGTGCGAACCAAAAAGTGAGACAGATTTTATGTCGCCGTAATGCGGATTGCTCTTTATCGCCTGAAGCAATCTTGTTTTGAGCCGTTCTTTTTCCATAGTTGTAGTTTAAAGATTTCTTCGCAAGTCTGTCAAACACAAACTCGGCGTTAAGGATAAGATATAGAGGTTTTCTACCATAACTCACCATTCTACTCGCATTTGAATACTCGATAAGAATGTGGTTTTATTTGTGCATTGAATGTTACTCTGTCACCGACAGCTCGACCTTGACGACCAAACATCTGCCGGCCTGGAGGCGCGGCACTTGCGGAAAGCACTTCGCCGGTGAGAATGTCACGTAGCCCGCTGATTTTTTTGGTAACGACAATACCGACATCAACAGGTTCCGGCAAAAAGGACTCCACAATAAATGTGTCGTTGTCATAGGTGAACAGAGCGACCTGGCTGGGGCTATCAACACGGACATAGAGGTCTTGCATCAGGACTTCTTTGATTTGCGTCAGCACCTCGGCCGGCAGGTTGTACAGATCGCCGAAGTTATCCGGGATGGTCAGAACGTAGAGCCGGCTGTTGGCATAGTCGGCTGAGTGAAGGATGGGATAGCCGATGCCGCTGGTCAAACAGGAGATTTCCTCCCAGGAATCATTGGTCAGGTACTTTATCTGGGGGATGACGATTTTAGTGGAGGACTCATAAGTAGCGCCGCGGCGACTCCAGAAAGCGCGGCGGTGCCAAAACTTATTAGTAACGTCTTTTCTGTCGGTGTATCTGAGCTCGACAATGTCTTCAATTCCCCTTCCTTGAAGTGCTCTTAATAGACCGGATGTAATCATGACTGTCTTGCCGTCCATTAACTGGCCCTTGATCTTATCCACGATGGTGTCATCAAACTTTGCTGATTCGGCCAGGAAGACCATATTTGCCTCGGCTGGGAAATTAGGCACAAGGTCTATCGGGATACCACACATGCCGAGGAAGTTGTGCAGAAAGTCTTCTCCTGTCGAATGATAGGGTTTGTAACTCATAACTGCGATGGGTTTGCCGAGTTTGTCGAGGAAAACATCAACCTGTTCGAGAGCATATCCGGCGGGTCGGGCCATCGTGCTCGGCGTTATCAATGTACCGTCTTGTCGCTTTATGGGTAGCATCATCTGGTCAAAGTCGAAGCTGGTTTGCGTGCCGTGCCAATCGGCGCGCAGCTCCTGACGGATCGGCTGTAGCATCCGGCGGAAGTCGAATAGCGTAATCTCAGGGGCCTTGGCGAAGAGGCTAAGCCACAACTGTTCTGCATAGCGGTCCATATACCGCATTGCTCCCGTATCGACCCAGCCGCCGCCATTGCCGCCCGGCTTTACATTTTCGAGGAACCGGAAGATCAAGTAGCTCTGGTATTGCTGCAGGTGCTGGTCAGTATAAACGGGGTCTCTGGTTTCCGTGCCGGTGTAGATGCCGTCGAAGATTTTTGGCTCGGCTTCGAGGTTGTAACCGCAGCCTTGGTAGTGTTCGTACCAGTTCGGATACTTAATGACCATCTTGACCTTCGGGTTGACTGCTTTGGCCGGTTTGACTATAAGCTCTCGTGCGGCTTCTTCCATAAGGTCCAGCCGGAATTGGGTCCAGCTTTTGTTGCCTTTGGCTTTGATACACGATTCGCATTTGCAGTTGGTGAAAAAAAAGTCATCCAGAATGACCTCATCGAAGAGCCGGGCCGTGTGCTCGGCGATTTCCCTGGCTTTCTGGCGCTGCTCGGGATTGGTGTAGCAAAACGTCTTGAAGCGGTTACTCTCACTGATGGTATAGGTAATGCCACCTGCGACTTTGACACCTCTGCTTTCGAAGAATTGACGGGCCTTGGTGATTGTTTCCTCATCAACCAAAATCACATCACGATGAGTCTCGAGATAGACCTTATCCACTTTCACTTGGTGAGCAATCACGTCCCAGCGGTCTTTGAGCCAATTTGGCTCGGCCATATGTTGTACTTCCTGGGCCCGGCAATAAATCGCGACATCAAAGTTTTGATAACCGTTAGCCGAGTAACAAAAGCAGGAGATAATCATAAGGCTCCAAATCGCCCATACAGACCTATTTTTATGTTTCAGCATGATTACGTTCCTTTCAGTTTATTAAAGCTTTTTGTTCTCAGTTTAGTTTTAACTTTCCTCGGAGTCAAAAGAAAATCTGCGCAATAAAAGCCGGGTGTGATTAGTACCCGGCCTTTTTTCGTTCCGGCGATAACCTATTATCTTCCAAGGATGTTTTTGACCTGTCAAACAAATCGGATAGGTTGCTTTGCAGAATCCCCCAGATAGTTTTATTTTCTACAACAGCATAAGCATGCACAATTACGTTACGAAGATTGATAATTTTCCGGCTGTCCGGTATCAAGGCTTCAATTTCTGGATCGTCTCCCACAGCCTGATTCAAAGCCTCTCCAATAATCATCAACTGGCGCTCCACCCCGGAACGCAGCAGCATATCTTCCTCGTAGTCCTCAAGATCTTTACCCTCTATGAATTGCAGGATTGCTTCGCAGGCTTTGAGAATATCATAAAGATACTTTGCACTTTCAGGCTGCATATATTTGACTCCGGCTTTTATTTATCGAGTCAAGAAGATACGGATTTTGCACAGCTTTTATCTCGATTAAATCTATATTACACGAGAACATATCCTGAAGAGTTTGGAGCAGTCCAAAGTAGGCCTTAGCGTGCCGGATTGCATCCATAGGCTCAAATTCGACAAGAAAATCAATGTCGCTTCTGTTCTGATCGAATGTCCTTTCCGACAAAGCTGAACCAAACATATCCAGCCGTTTGACATTAAATCTGCGACATAGATTTTGAAGCTCTTGCTGATGCTCTGTTATCGCTTGTATCATGTTTACCTGTTTTTATACTTCAGGCGTTCTGCCTGCTGACTAATTAGTCTATGGATTTATTCTACCAGTGTCAAATTAAAAACAGCCCCAGACAAAAACGCCGCCAATCGCAAGCGATTAACGGCAAAAGCTTCAGCAAATGGGCCCGGTAGGATTCGAACCTACGACCAATGGATTATGAGTCCACTGCTCTGCCGCTGAGCTACGGGCCCTAACGCTATGCACACTTTATATTTTAGACTAAATTGTTGCAAGGAAATTCAAACCGGAACTCAAAACACATGAATTTTAGTTTGAAAGTTCTTTTGTATGTACTTAATAGCGTTTTTGAAGATTGTCATTCCGTCTCCATTGGTTTTGTCTCTTAAGCGGGTCCATCGAGGATGCTGAGTCGGGCGCACGTGCCGTTCAGGGTGCGGCATAAGCCCAAGGACCCGGCCGGTTGTATCCGTCAAGCCGGCTATAGAATCTACAGAGCCATTCGGATTAACAGGATATTCGCCTTCTTTGCCGTTTTCATCTACATACTTAAAAGCGACGAATCCATCGGCTTTCAATTTCTCCAGTGTAGCCTCGTTCATCGTGACAACCTTGCCTTCGGCGTGTGCAATCGGCAAATAGATATATCTATCCGGCTCGATGAAAATACACCTGTCGGTTTGAGGAGCTAAATATACCCACCTATCCTCGAATTTACCGTTGTCGTTATAGGTAATAGTAACTTCCTGCCGGCGTAACTCTCCATCGGAGGAATTGCCCGGAAGAATTCCAGCTTTTACCAACACCTGAAAGCCGTTGCAAATTCCGAGCACCAATTTGCCATCATCAATAAATTTTTGTATCGGCTCAAAAAGATGATGCACGATTTGGTTTGCAAGAATCTTGCCTGCCGCTACGTCGTCACCATAGCTAAAGCCTCCAGGGACAACGAGAATATGGTATTGGTCCAGCGCATTTTTATCTTCAATTATTTTGTTTATGTGCACACGCTCAGCCGTTGCACCCGCCAATTCCAGCGCATACTCGGTTTCAACATCACAATTTATTCCTGCCGCACGTAAAACTACTGCCTTTATCTGTGCCATGTTCATACCTCGTTTTTATTCCTTGCTACTACCAATCAAATGTATTTTGCCACGCTTGTTTTAGTGAATCTATATCTGCTTTGATAACAGTTTTGCCGTCTTCCGCTTTTATGGTTAATGTTTTTTCTTCTGTTACTTTTCCGATTTGGCCGAAAGGCAGATTCAGCATCAGCTTGGCGAATGTATCGTAATTTTCCGGCTCAATTTCCACGATATAACGCGAGCTCGATTCGCTGAATAGCTGCGCATCTATTCGCGAGCAATCTTTGCTTCTCGGCAGGCCCCGCAGGTCAGCTTCTATTCCGAGCCCCCCGGCAAAAGCCATCTCAGAAAGTGCAACTACTAAGCCACCCTCGGAGCAATCGTGACAACTGACTATAAGACCTTGGTCTATCGCAGCCGAAATTTTCCGTGCTATCTTAGGGGCGGTTTCCAAATCTAACTTCGGGACGTTGGCTCCTATTTCACCTTTGATTTTATAATAGTGTGAGCCGCCCAATTCATTTTTGGTTTCTCCGACTATAAACAGAAAATTGCCGGCTTTCTTGGCGTCCATTGTGATGCACTTGTTTATGTCATC
>Ga0315549_1005230_pt1 | contig 10654 bp, 14 predicted proteins | sample SalMarSW160200MG_FD_203101 | JGI IMG/M metagenome (GOLD analysis project Ga0315549, IMG submission 203101) | Salt marsh sediment microbial communities from the Plum Island Ecosystem LTER, Massachusetts, United States - Salt Marsh Sediment SW1601-200 ... | reverse complement strand
ATTGAGCTATAGGGACTTGGGGAATAATGAATATCTCATTGAGACGATAACACCCGAAGTCTACCTCTGGCGGCCAAATCAAATTGAGGAAATAGCGGAGATATTGAGTTAATGCCTAAGGGCGTGCAGCTGATAACCTACGAGTTGACCCCCCTCCAGGCGGCTCTCATAGAGTGGGGGAAATTGCACCCCTATGGTAAACTAAAAGAGATACAGTACCAGGACGGGATGCCGGTCAAGGCCGAGATGTACCTGGTGGACGGGACCGGGACGGAGACGGTGCTGTTCGATAAGGTGGCCAGGAAGGCGGGGTTACTGAAGGAATGAGTGAATTAAACGAGGATGAATTGAGGTTTGAAGAGTGCCGGCCTATTTCCGATGCCACATGGGCTCAACTCCGTGAGGCCTTAATAAATGAGATTCTCTTACGGTTTGCTATCCCCCCGAGTATTTTGGGTGAACAACGAGAGAGAGGGGTTTTCTCAAAGAGACTTAACAACTAAATAACCAGTCGCTGACCAGGGGAAACCGGAGGCGGCCTTCTGAGCTTAACAGGCTCGGGGCCGCCTCTTTTTATTATCGGATTATCGAGGTTCGATAAGGTGAGAATATGAATAGATTGACCTGCCCTATATGGGAGTGCCTGAAGCCGGAGCAGCTGGCTAAGCTGATCTTAGTCCAGTGGAAGCTCTACGGCACCAGGTTAGAGCTGCTTACCCGCTCCGACTATAGCGGCATTGAGAATTTGGAGGAATTGACCAAGATTATGAGGCAAAAACCCCACCATTCTAGAGGAGTTGATGTTGGCCATTAAGCAAGGCTTCAAGTTCTTGAATGCGCTTTGCTTTTGCCTGAAGAACAAGGTAATGCTTCTTATTCGGCAGGGCTACCAAGTTGCGAGGGTGATTGTCGTCTTTGACACCGTTCAGATGGTGAATTATCCACCCTTCCGGGAGTGGTTTACCATTAACCTGCTCCCAGATGTAAATGTGCTCCAGAACGAGGCCATGCCTATTTGCTCTGGGATGGTCAGGTATGAAGACAAATATATATCCGCCTGTAGACTTATATCTTTTGCCGATTCTTCCTTTATCCCTTTCAGCTTTCAAAGCGGCGTGGATTGCTCTGATGTTTCCTGTTTCCCAATTATGCTTCGAGGCACAAGACCGGCATCTCTTTGCTGCTTTCCTAGAATCATATTTCCCATTTTGCTGTTGATTGATAGGTTTGCCACAGTCAGGGCAAAATCGTGCTATCGGCCTTTGTCTGTGTTTGTGCTCACAATTTATACAGCGTTTGGCCTCTTGAGAGCATGGCTGTCCGCAATCCAAACAGGGATGTTGGTGTTCCTGTTTCCATATATTGTAAGTATAGCATATATGAACCTAAATAGCAACAGGATGCAAAGGTGTCTCAAGTAGAGTATTCATATAAGGAATTCACCTTCACGCTTGAGCAAGTAAAGTGGGCATTGGCCAACTTATCGACATTGAAAAATGGTGAGTGGCCTAGAGAGCCGACTGGGAGTGGTTATCAAGACTGGGCATTTAAGTCGAAGGGAACTAAAACAGAAGCTAGTTTTGTAAAACCTGCATTGATAGCAGCAGAAATTGAAATCCGGCTTGAGGGTGCCGGCCAGGACGGCGCCATGTGCAAGATGGAGTATGTCTACGGTGAAGATGAGGAGACCATAGCCCGGCACTGGCATATAGACACCTATACGGTTGTGAGGCGTATAGACCGGGCACTCAATTACTGCTGCGGGTGGAGGCGGAAAAAAGTATATGAGCAAAGAAGGAGGTAATGTAAAGTGAGAGAAGGGATGAAATTTCTAAAAAGCGAAGAGGTGGGGGGTATGGATTTTGACTCTGTAGTAAGAAGGTTAGAAGAATGTTGTGATGCCTACGGTGGCTCTTGCGATGGCTGCCCTGATAAAGTGAAGTGTGTTAGTACATTTGATAGAAGGGCTAGCATGGAAGGGAAGCCTGTGCCAGTAAAAATACACTAATTACTGTAATTTTTTGGTGCTTTTTACCACTTGACAAACGTAAAAGGGGCTTGTATGCTAGGTATAGTGATACTTGATGCCCACCGGCAACGGTGGGTTTTTTTATTTGGGGCAGCTGGGGAGAGCTGTTAGGGTGACACTCCTCTCTGCCCCTTAACTATTCCCATTATTTTTTGAGAAATAAACTGATGGCAGGAAGAAATACAAAACTAACCCCGGTGCTCCATAAGAAGATAGTCAAGTTGCTCCGTGGGGGCAATTACTTCGAGACGGCCTGTAAGAAATGCGGCATCACCCCGAAGACGGCTTATAACTGGCTTAAAGCCGGGGGGAAAGCCAAGGGCGCAGAATACCACACTTTTTACCTGGCGGTGGAGCAGGCAAAGGCAGAGGCCGAAATCGAACGGGTCCAGCGCATCCGGAAGGCCGGCCGGGGCGGGGCACTCATCAAGCGGGTCACCTATACCAAGAAGGACGGGACTGAGACGGTGGAGGAACACTTCGCCCGCCCGGAGTGGCAGGCCGATATGACCCACCTGGAGCGGCAGTATTTCGACAGGTGGGGTAAGAAAGAGAAGCACGAGTTTACCGGAAAGGATGGTAAGCCGATAGAGGCGGAGATAGATGCAAAAGGAAAACTCCTTGATGCACTCAATAAGTTTGCTGCCGGAGCAGGAGCGGCGGAAGGCGATAAACCGGCTGACACAACAGGAGGCTGAGGCTCTCCTTTACGACTGGGAAGCCTGGGCCCGGCCGAACCAGCTGCCACCGGCCTGGGCCTGGTACATCTGGCTTATCCTCAGCGGGCGGGGCTTCGGGAAGACCCGCACCGGTAACGAGCTGGTTATCAGGTGGGCCAGGGAAGGCTATAACCCCATAGCTCTGATAGGCCAGACCAAGGCCGATGTCCGAGATACCATCGTCGAGGTCGGCGACAGCTCCATCCTGAAGATAAGCCCGCCCTGGTTCTACCCGGAGTACGAGCCCTCCAAGCGCCGGGTGATCTGGCCGAACGGGGTACTGGGCATTATCTACTCAGGGGATGAGCCGGACCAGCTGCGCGGCCCGCAGCACGCCAAAGCCCTCGTGGATGAAATCTCGAAGTATAAGTACCCGCAGGATACCTGGGACAACCTGATGTTCGGCCTGCGGGTCGGCACCAACCCCCAGGCGGTGGTGGCAACTACCCCCAGGCCCATCAAGCTGATTAAGACACTGCTCAAAGACCCGAAGACAGCTATCACCCGGGGGCACACGATGGATAACAAGGCCAACCTGGCGCCGTCTTTCCTGAAGTATATCATCGAGAAGTATCAGGGGACACGGCTCGGCCGGCAGGAGCTGGACGGGGAGGTGCTGGACGATAACCCCGATGCCCTCTGGAAGCGAGACAGGATTGACGAGCTGAGGGTCAGGCAGCACCCGGACCTGACCCGGGTCGTGGTGGCCATAGACCCGGCGGCCTCGGACAGCCCGGAGTCGGCGGAGACGGGCATTATCGTGGCCGGCGTTGCGATGTTCAACGGGCAGTTCCACGGCTATATCCTGGATGATTTAACGATAAGGTCTTCCCCCAGCGGCTGGGCGACCGCCGCGGTAACCGGATACTACAAGCACAAGGCCGACCGGATAGTCGGCGAGGTCAATAACGGCGGGGACATGGTGGAGCACACGGTCAGGACAGTTGAAAAGAACGCGTCCTATAAAGCCGTCCATGCCAGTCGTGGTAAGGCGGTCCGGGCGGAGCCGGTCAGCGCCCTCTACGAGCAGGGGCGGGTTCACCACGTCGGGTTCTTTGCCGAACTCGAAGACCAGCTCTGCGAGTGGGTGCCCGGGGGCACCTCGCCGGACCGGCTCGATGCCCTGGTCTGGGCTCTTACCGAGCTGATGATTGAAGAGTCCAAGCCCCCGAAAGAATTTATGATAGGAGTAGCGGCTTGATGTTAAATGAGCTTAGAAGCAGGATAGCCATAGCCCTTCTCCCGAAGAAAAACGGAGAGAAGGCAGTCAACACCGCGGCCTTGAATCCCTTCCAGATTCTCTCCCTGCAGTATGCCAGCGTCCCGGTCTATACCGATATGACGGTGAGGAAGGCAACCCGCGAGGGCTATAAAATCAGCGTCTATGTCTACCGCGCCGTGAGGACGATTATCCAGGCGTCCTCGGCCATTCCCTGGGTCATCCTGGACAGCAAAGGGGAGATAATAGAAGGGCACCCGCTGGCGAAGGTGCTACGGAAACCCAACCCGGAGTTCTCGGGGCAGGACCTGATGGAGTTCCTCGTCGCCCACCTCGAGCTGACGGGGAATGCCCTCTGGCAGCCGATAATCGTGGGAAAGCAGGTCAAGGAGATCTGGACGGTGATGCCCGACCTGGTGCAACCCATCCCCTCGGATGTCCCCGGTGAATGGCTGAAGGGTTGGCAGGTGACCAGCGCCGGAGGCGGCCAGCAGGTGGTACCCCCGGGCCAGTTCGTCCACTTCATGATGGTCGACCCTGGCAACCCGTATTGGGGCATGGGGCCGCTGCAGGCAGCCGCCCGGACCATCGACACGGACAACGAGGCCCAGGATACCCAGAAGATTTCAATGCAGAATAGAGGTGTCACCGACGGGGTCTTCACGCATGAGACTCCGCTGTCGCAGGAGCAGTTCGAGGAGGCACGCCGGCAAATAAAGGAATACTTCCTGGCTAAGAGCAGGAGACGCGAGCCCTGGGTGCTGGGCGCCGGGGCCAAGTGGAACCAGATGTCCCTGACCGCTATCGAGATGGACTATATCGCCTCCAGACTCTCCGGGAAGCGTGACATAGCCGGGGCGTTCGGGATAAGCCCGATATTCCTCGGAGATTTAGAACAATCGTCCTATAACAATATGATGGAGGCTCGCAAGGCTCTCTATGAAGACGTTGTCATCCCGCTGCTCGACGATATAAAGTCGACGCTCAATCTCAGGCTGGCCCCGATGTACGGGGACATTACGATTTCGTATGATACCTCCAAGGTGGCCGCCCTCCGTGAAGACTTTTCCAAGAAGGTGGAGCAGGCCAAGAACTTGTGGGCGATGGGGGTCCCTTTCGACCAGATAAACGAGAGGCTGGAGATGGGCTTCAACGAGTTTACCGGCTGGGACAGAGGCTATTTGCCCCTGACCCTCTTGCCGGCCGGAGTTCCTACGAAGGCAGGAGTCAAGGCCGCCGACCTGGAGACAGAAGAGGCCAAGGCCGCTCAGTGGAAGAGAATAGACCGCCGGCGCGTCGCCTGGTGGGGAGTGGTCAGCGGGAAGGTCATCCCGCTCTATGAGGCCGAGGCCAAGGCGATAGAGAAGGCGCTGAAGGGCATCAAGGCCCAGGCCGACCTGGAGAAGGTCATCAACGGGGCTATCGATAGCATGGCGCCGGAGTGGGAGAAGATGATGACCGCTATCCTGGGCGCTCTTATCGAGGACTTCGGGGCCGTAATCGCTGAGGACTTCGGCGGGAAGTCGGCCGGCGGTGGAGAGGCGAAGTGGACATTTGACCCCATGAGCCTGGCTGCCGTGGCCTGGATGAAGAAGAACGGCGCCGCCGACGTGAAGAGCATCCTGGATACTGATAAGGCCGAGATGAGGGCCGTCCTGGTGGCCGGGCAGGAAGAGGGCTTGAGCACCGTGCAAATCGGCCGTAATATGCGGCAGTTCTATTCAGACCGGTCGCCGTATAAAGCGATGAGGGTCGCACGCACGGAGACATCTCATGCTGCTGGCTTCGGGCAGCGTGAAGCTGCCAAGCAAAGTGGCGTGGTAAAGAGAAAGCAATTTATCACGAGCAGAGACGACCGTGTGAGAGATGAGCATGCTGCTATGGATGGTGAAACAGTAGATTTTAACGAGCCTTATTCCGATGGTTCTATGTATCCTGGCGAAAACAGCATTAACTGTAGATGTGTGGAAGGGTATTTGACTAGATAATTTAACAGGGAGATAGCGCAATGCAAAATGGCTTATTTGAGAAGATGATAGACGAGGCTGCCGAGGAAGTCGCCAACAAAGGCTGGAAGGGGGCCGACCAGAATGCCGTGACCCTAGCAGCGTTCGGCCTATTATATAAGCTGGTCAGTAACAGGATGCACAGTATCTCAAAGCCCTTCTGGTGGGCGGCCGGGGTTATCGGAGCCGGCGTCCTCTGGTACATAGTGAGCAACCTGATTGGCATGGTAACAGGCAACGGTTAACTGAAAAGGGAGGTCAAAATGAAACCGGAACACAAGACAGTCAGCTTTGAAATTAAGGAAGTCGACGAGGAGACGGGGGTTTTCACGGGCTACGCAGCTACCTTCTCGAAAAAGCCCGACTCATACGGCGATATTATCGAGCCCGGCGCGTTCGCCAAGACTCTCAAGGAAATGGGCAATCGGGTAAAAATCCTCTGGAATCACAACACCCTGGAGCCGATTGGAAAGCCCGAGGAGCTGCTGGAGGATGATAAAGGCCTGTTCTTTAAGGGCAAGCTGAGCCTCGGTGTCCAGCGCGCCAGGGAAGTCCTGAGCCTTATGAAAGACGGCGTCATCACCGAGATGTCTTTCGGTTACGATACCATGAGGGAATCGTGGCAGGACGGCACCCGGCATCTGCAGGAAATGAGGCTGTGGGACGTGTCGCCGGTCACCTTTGCCGCCAACCCCGAGGCGGTCGTGCTGAGCGTCAAGAAGGCAACGACCTTCGCCGATTTACCCCTGGCGGATCGTGAGGACGAGTGGGATGCCACCGCTGCGGAGAAAAGGGTCCGCGCCTGGGCCGGCGGAGAGGATAATCTAAACTGGAATAAATACCGCCAGGCCTTCTACTGGTACGACGGGGAGAGCCCCGAGCTGTTCGGGAGCTACAAGCTGGGCTTCGCCGACGTGGCGGGGAGCCGGCTCACTGCCATCCCGCGGGGGATCTTCGCCGTGGCCGCGGTGATAATGGGCGCCCGGGGAGGAGTCCAGATCCCAGACGAGGAGATGTCGGCGGTGAAAGCCCACGTCGAGAAATATTACGCCAAGATGCGGAAGGAATTTGACGACGAGGAGATAATCGCCCCGTGGAATAAGGCCGAAACTTTTAACTGCGAATGTGTCGATTGTGGGCACGAGCTCATATCTGAGAAGCACTGCAGCGATACTAAATGCCCGGAATGTGGAGGTGAGATGAGAAGGGCTGAACGCCCTGGCCCAGGAAAGGAAAAATCAGGGCGTGTCTTGAGCGCCACGAACCTGGCGAAAGTCCAGGCGGCGCTCGCTGCTCTCCAGGCACTTCTCGAGGCTGCTATAAGTGAGTCAGAGCCGGAGAAATCCACTCAGCTCGCGGAAGCTACCAAGGAAGCCGCGGAACTGGAGATTATAGTGGCGAGTCTCAAGGCCGAGAACGACGGCTTCGATGTGAAGGAAGCCGAGAGGCGCATCGAGGCTATACTCGAAACCATCAACAAAAAACAGGAGGTAAAATAACCATGGAAGCAAAGGAAGCCGAGAGGCGCATCGAGGCTATACTCGAAACCATCAACAAAAAACAGGAGGTAAAATAACCATGGAAGCAAAGGAAGCAAAAGAACTTGCTGACCTGGTTCAGAGTGCAGTGGATGAGCTGCACAAGGCTGTAGAGCGCCAGGACGCTGAGATTAAGAAACTCGGCGAGCCTACGGCCGAAACAACGGCGACTATTGATAAGCTCAATACCCGGATAGATGAGTTGGAGGTCAAACTCCAGCGCCAGACTATCCCGGCAACGGGCAGCCAGGCACCCGAGTCCGAGGAAGCCAAGGCGCGCACCGCAGCCTTCTACAAATTCGTGAGGCAGGGTGAAGCGGGTTTAACCCCGGACGAGAGGAAGGCCCTCGTCGAAGATGCCACCGGCCAGTATCTCGTGACCCCTGAGCTCGAGTCCGAGATTGAGCGCACCCTCCCCAAAATAACCGTTATCCGCCCCCTGGCAACAGTGAGGCCAATCAGCAAGGACCGGCTCAAGCTTCGCAGCCTGAGTGAGGTCACTGTCGGCTGGGGTAAACTGGAAACCGGGGAAGAACCCACCGAGGGCGGAGGGGTACCGGGAGCGCCGACCTACCAGTACGCGGAAGACCTCTACGGTCTGGCCAAGATCGGCGAGGACGAGCTGGCGGACAGTGACGTCAACCTTCAGGCCATCCTGGCCGGTTCGTTCACCAGGGCAATAGGCGAGGCTGAAGACGCAGCATTTGTAGTCGGTCGCGGTCACACTACTTACGAGGAGCCGGAGGGCATCACCACGAACGCCACCCTGACAGGTGCCACCATTACCACGACCGCAGCCGGTGCCATCACCATCGAAAAATTCCTGGAGATGGTCTACACCTGCCCGGCCCAGCACCGCAAGAATGGGGTTTTCATCTGGAATTCCCTTACCGAACTGGCCGCAAGGCAGCTGAGAGGAGATGGCGGAGGCGGAGCCGGCACCGGGCCTTTCCTGTGGCAGCCGAGCATTGCCTCAGGCAAGCCCAACACCTTCGTGGGTTATCCCGCTTACTGCCAGGATGACATGGAGTCTCTGGCCGGGGCGGCCCAGGTCATCGCCATCTTTGGCGACCTCAAGGCTGGCTACCGGATAATCGACCGCCAGGGCATCACCCTCCAGCGGCTCTCCGAGCTGTACTCCGAAGCAGGCCTGGTGGGCTTCAAGGTCCACAAGAGGGTCGGCGGCGGGGTGATAAAGCCTGCCAACAAAGCGCTGGTCCTTCTGACCGAGCACGCCTAGCGATAGGTGAAGCGAATAGAGAGTAAACGGGGGGAGGTGAAATTCCTCCCCCCGAATAAATCGAGGAGACAAAGAGATGGCAAATAATCAAAAAGCATTTGACCCGACAGATGCGGTCATTACGGTTGGTGCCAATACTGCAGGGTCATTCCCCATAGGAATCCAGCTTTTGGGACCCAACGGTAAGGCTCTAACCCATTCCGCCTGCGTATTCTGTTACCTTGCGAAAGACGCGGCCGGCGCTACCATCTGCGTAGATGCAACAGATACTACTTCTATGGCTGCCGGCTCTGATGGCTTGATGGTCGAGGCCGCTGGATACGCTACCGCTGTATCAGGGCATTTCGTGAGTGAGGACGATGGAGGCATCGATATCACTGCGATTGTGCTAACCACCAAGACTATGTATCTGGTCGTAGTGCTGCCTAATGGCAAATTGGTCATTAGTGACATTATGACCTACACAGCATAATAGCCTGCCCTTCAGCAAGGTAGGGTCTCTTTAACCAGGGGGGAGCCCGGCGCTTACTCCTTCCGCTGCGGCTCCCCCATTACCAATCAAAAGGAGGATATCGTCATGCGTATCAGAATATTAAAACCCATAGTGTCAATCTACGGGGGCTTTAAGCCCGGGACGGTGGTGGATATTCCTAATGAGAACATCGCCGCCAGCTGGTGCAGAACCGGGATAGCAATGCAGGACAAGAGCCTGGATGGGGCGAGTGAGAGCAAAGCGGCACCGGCACCGGAAGCCGCCCCGGCACCTGCAAAGCCAAAGACGAAACGAAAACGGAGGAAAACATGATAGGCAAAATAAGATTAAAATACCATTCCGGCTGGAGGGTACGCCACTGGCGGAAGGACGAGCACGGCATCTACCGCCTCATCTGGCAGGATATAGCCATAGACCGGAATATCCTGCATGACGCTGGGGAAATCGCCATCCTGTCGGCCTTCTTCGCCACGGGTATGACTAACTACGGCGCTCCCCCGGCCAGTCTCTACCTCGGCCTGGATAAGCGAGCATCGCTGGCCGAAGCCGATACCCTGGCCACCCTGGACGAACTCGACAAATCAGGCTATGAGCGCAAGGCGCTATCTTCTGCCGGCACTGGCGCCAGCGGGCAGGACTTCTATATCAACCAGCCCGCAGCCTACTACAGGGCGGATAGCGCAGAGGTGGAGTGGACGGCGGGGGAGAACTGGGTGGATGCGGTCAAGAACATCTTTTTGTGCACCGATTCGGTTGCAGTGGAGGACGGGGACGGTGACCACCTCATTTCCAGCCTCGCCCTGACCGCTAACCGCACCTTACTGAGCGGGGACAAGCTGGACGGGTCTGTGTATATCGGCCTATCGGAGTGATAGATGGCCTACGCTGTAATAGAAAAGTCTGGCTGCGGTATACATAAGGACAGGGTTAAACTGCGCCTTGACTGCTATTTAGGAGTAATTTAGATGCCCATAACTAGAACTTCTAGGATGAATCCGGTAAAGATAAACGACACAACCTATGAGGTGACGCTGCCCCGGGGGGATAAGGTTGAGATAGGGGAGCGGGAGGCGGCCGACTTTAAGCCTCACCTCAAGCTCAATCGCTGGGGTGGAGAGTGCTCTATTAAGGTCGGCCTGCCTACCACCGCCCGGAGCAGCCCGGTTATCGAGGGGGAGAAGGTCAAGTGGGTGGATGCGGACATTGAAGCCTGCTTCTACCCACTTGAGCCGACGGTTGTCGATGGCTTTAGCCAGAATGAGCTGGGCGGGTTTGAGTTTGAGATTATCCTTAAAAAGAAGCCCCAGACGAACCAGATAGTCCTGAACATGGAGACTCAGGGGCTTAAATTCTACTATCAGCCTGAATTAACCCTAGAGGAGATAGCTTTAGGCTGTATCCGCCCCGCCA
>Ga0315549_1005220_pt1 | contig 10661 bp, 18 predicted proteins | sample SalMarSW160200MG_FD_203101 | JGI IMG/M metagenome (GOLD analysis project Ga0315549, IMG submission 203101) | Salt marsh sediment microbial communities from the Plum Island Ecosystem LTER, Massachusetts, United States - Salt Marsh Sediment SW1601-200 ... | reverse complement strand
CACAATTGAGCAAATAACAGCAAAGTCAATTTCTAAATTCAAGATAAATTATATCCAAAATCCCTATAAATAAGGGGATAGTATATTATATGTCACGATGTAGTGATATATGTTACGATGTAGTGACATCGGTCAGGTTTTCAATCATAAATCCGTTGTTGGTTTAGCACATATAACTTACCCATATTAACACCTGATAATGTTTTATCAGTGTGATAAAAATGTTTGACATTTGTTTACTAATCAACTACTTTATGATATGATTAGTTAGGGGGGTAGTGGACTCGATAATTTGTTGAGTGTTCTACCCGAATCTGTAAATCGAAACATTGTTTTTAAGGAGAATTGAAATGGCAAAGTTAACGGCTGCGGAATTTCAAGAGAAGCACGCCAGACGTCTTAAAGCTGCTGTTGAAGACGTGCGTAAGGGAATTGACAGGGTGACGGAATCGCCAACATTGAAAGCTGTTGCAAAGAAGGACAAAATGCTTACCAATTTGACGGCCTCTGTTCAAAGTGGTAAGTGGGAAGCAGGGCTAAAAAGAGTTACGTTAGAGGACTGGAAAAAGCAAGCTCGTGACGTTGGTGTTAATCGTATTGCTGCCGGTATTGACGCTGCAAGTGTGAAGGTTGTCGCTTTTGCAGAGCAGCTTTTGCCCCACATTGACGCACAGGTTGCAAAGATTAAAGCAATGCCGGACATCACGTTGGAGGACAGCATTAGCCGAATGACGACTTTTGTTCGGGGTATGGCCGAATTTAAGCGTAAATAATTGGTTCGGCAAGTTTACCAGTTACGTTTGAAACGATGTTTGTGGGGTGATATATTTTATTTTGTGTAGTGGTGTTGTATTAACTATAAGATTTAGTAAGTGGCTATTTGTGAAGGAGTATATGAAATGCTTTTAGAGACTAATTGCGTTAAGCGGGCGTTGAACACGGCTGGTATTTCATTACAAGCCGATGTTGGTGAATCGCTTTTAGTTAAGGCGATATACGTAGGTGTTGTTACAACTGCTGGTTATGCCATAGTAAAGATAGACAACTTTACTGTTGGTTGCTGGCTTGTGAAGGGTAAGGGGGGAAATGAATTAGGGGGTATGTATAAGGGCTATGCAGCGATTAACCTAATGAAGCTGTTGGTTGAAAGAGGTTTACCGTTTAGTTATCCTATTGCCGAAGGTCAGAAGCTAACAATTGCTGCACTTGACGGGGCTGGAGCTATACAGCTTGTGTATGACAGATATACTGCTGGTGACATTAGGGCGGATATGTCAAACGGTACAGCCAGCAAGGTTTTCAGCTTTATACAGTATTTAGGCGAAAGTGCTGTATTAACTGCTTCTGGTGATATGTTACTTGATACAAGTTTATCACCGGCTGAATTTCCTGATTTTCCTGCTGGTAAACCAGTACCGCCGAGAATGAAAATCAAGCTGCACGGTATAACTGGTTGTCCTGTTGCTGACGCTGCGTCTGGCAGTAACCTTTTTTATACTACATATCTAAAGCTGATACGTGAACGAGAAGTTTTGTTTGACGAGGACAGACTCGGTATTCAGTTTTTGGGTGACTCTGCTGCAACCGGAGCGGGTAAATATACCGACATCGAAAGTATAATCGGTTCGGTTGGTGAAATAGGGGCTGGGTTTTTTATGGCTAACAAAAAAGAGCCGTTGTGGTTCGACCCTGCTCTGCTCTTTTTATCCGGTGAAGAGCTTCTTGTTTATTTATCGTGGCTCAAGGTAGGGACTCACACTATGCCTGCTGGACTACCGGCTGTTGGATTGATTTTAGAAGTCAACAGGGATTAACCTATTTTGTTTCGATGTTTCAAAACAATGTTACTATAGCGTGTCGTAAAGGTTATAAAATCTTACAGGAGAATTGACTATGTTGAAGTATAAGAGAATCAAGTCACCAACTATACCGTCCGGTGAAGAAACAATTTTTGATATGCTTGCTGGTTTTACTGGTAAGAGCAGAAAAATTGTTTCTATTTCGACTATACCTGTGACCGATATGTGGTTGCGTGTATATCGTGACGCAGAGCAGATTGTTGATTGTCACAGTGAAGTAATGACTGTTGAAATGCCGTTGTTACCGATGGATTTATCACTGGGCGAAGGCCAACTCTGCAAGGTTGGTTTTTACAATGACGGTGCTGCTGATACTCCAAAGAATATTACTATCGGTTACACCGAAGCGGGATAAAATATCGTGGACGATGTAACTGACGATATGTTACAACGCAGAGCGAAGGTCAGAGCAAACGCTATATTAAAAAAGCAGGTTGAAAACAAAATACCTTTTTTATCTGTTGTGTTATCTGCTTATGTAGAACACCAAAGACGTTTTTTACAATGCTCGGAATCCGGTGTGTTAAGCATTGCTTCTGCACGGCTCAAAGATATTTTTCACGTTACAGCTACAAGTGATAATTTTGTTTGGCAAGGTGACAACATTATTTGCTCTGAATTACTTGTAATAGGACATCCTGATAATACTGGTAAGGTGTGGGTACGTGGTGACATACCGGCTACTATTGATAATTCGTTGCCCTTATTTGCAGGTGACAGTACAGTTTTTTCTCTTAACAACGTAAAGAGTTTACATATATTGATTGAAAAAGATACTGAAAAGGTTATTGTTGGTTTTACCTGATAGGTGACACGGTGGTATTAGAATACTGTAAAACAGGTGCAAAAGGGGATAAGGGTGATACTGGAGAACAAGGCGTAAAAGGTGATACTGGTGAAGCTGGTGCTGACGGTTATATACCCGAATCGTATTGTAGTATGGTATTATCTGCTCCGCAAGCTATACCACAAAATCAATGGGAAATAGTAGAGTTTGATACTGCTCTTTATGATAACCTTAACGAGTTTGATATTGTTAATTGGCGTTTTGTACCTGTAAGTGATGGATATTATCATATTGATTTGGCTGTTAGTATAAACGGTATTGCTGTCGACAATTATGTAATTCTACGACTGGAAATAAACGCTTATCCTTATATATATCAAAACCGTAAAAGTGATGGACATTTTATTATGCAATTATTAGGTAGCCGTGATGTACGATTATTAGCTGGCGATATAGTATCTGTAGTAATACACCACGACCATCCCGCTGCAAGAGTTATAGGTGCAGGGTATAATGATACGTATTTAACAATACATAGGTTCGTATAATTTGAAAGGAATTAGTTATGAGTGAGTTATTGACAAAAATCTGGAGCGTTATCGAAAAGAATCGTTGGACGGTTATAGTACCGATTGTTGGTATTATACTTTGGTTTGTTGCAGGTGTATCTTGCACACCTTCGACCGAAAGCCCTACCCGAATTGGAGTACAGGTCAACGCTGTAGAGCTTCAACAGGATTATCATACGTGGCTTGCTAACAATGAACTTATTGCTAAAAGGTTTGAATGGGCTGTAGTAGATATTGAACGTCAAGAGGCCGACTGGTCTAAACTTGAAACGGCTTTAATGACGGTTGCAACCGGCGGGGTGACAACGTGGCCTGCTTTATTGCAGATATTTGTTAGCAGTGGTTTAATTGGAGCGCTGGCTGACAATACTCGTAAAAATGGTGTTATAGCAGGTCTGAAAATTAAGAAAGTTGTTTGATAATCAATTAACTATATTACTTAAAATGTTTTGGAGCTATTATGACAGAGGAAAACTCTCTACCCGTAAAACAAGATGTATGTTCTATTCGTATTGCTTTTCCTGTTATTAGTGATGAGCAAGCGATTGAGTATAAAAAGAAAATAGCTGAAATACTGCGTCCTGTAGCAGACGCACAAATACAATTTAGCATATTGACTACGCCTTTAAGGTGATAAAGTGCCTCACAGTTACGATAATTTCGATGATGCTTATGTGGGTCTATGTGATGGTTGGACGTGGGGTATTTACTATTTTAATAAGTTTAATCAATATAAAAATACCGCCCGTAATCGCTGGAACACAGGCCAAGACCACGAAGCAATCGGATATATGTTAACTGCTTTAGACTATTTACAAGACTCACTTAATAATTTACCTGACTACTCAGCACCTAATTATTTATCAGCTACATTAACAGAATCTATTTATTGGGCTAATACAGATGTTTCAGCTCCGCCGTTAGATATGGACGCTATTCTGTCCGCTATGATAACAGCAGATTTATCTCAATTTCAAAAGTTTATCGGTATCGAGGACGCTTACCGTATGTCACTGTGGAACAAACCTTTTAATATAGAATTTTACGCTGCTCTTGCCAGAGGATTTATGTAATGGGAATTGAGTCACCGGCTACTTATGGTGAATGGTATTGGGCTACGCAAGTTAAAGCTGCAAAAGCTCACGCCGAAGCGTCTGAAAAAGAACTGGCTGGTATAGCGTCACGGGTAATATCGTCTTTACAATTAAGAGACGTTTTACCCGATGAGCTTAAACCCTTATTTACAGAAATAGAAGCTCCAGCCGGAGCGTTTTTAGGTGAAATAGGCGGACGGTTCGTAAGCGAGGTTGCGGACGGGGCTGTAAGTCAATCCTGCTCACCATTTTTTGACGCTATAAAATACAAAATATATAATCTGTACCCTACCAAAAAAATGTCCCCTGCGTCAACATCTACTCTTTACTCAAGGGGAAAAATCACAGAAGAACTTTTCCTTGAACGGTATCGAATGGAGGGCTTTGAACCGCTTGAAGCTAAATTTCAATATGACGCTTTACGTGCCTATCCGTCAATACCTGATATAATGCGTTGGGCAAGGTACACAGGCGACCCCTACAATATCAGGGGTAAAGTATGGGATAAAATAGACGTTGACGAAACTGACTTTGACCTGTGGGAATGGCTAACAATACAAAAACTAACGGTTGAACAATGTCAATCTCTACTTAAAAGAGGAATAATATCAGAGCAGGAATTTTATGATGAAATTACCCGTATTGGGTGGAGTAATGTTGATTATAATGCTATTTTTGACCTTGCATATTCGTTGCCTAATGCAATGTTACTTGTGCAGGGTGGACTTATGCAACAACAAGAGGACGAAGCTATTGTCAAGAATATAAGTAAAGCCGACATCCATCCTGACTATGCTCAATTATATTTAGACGCTATACTTACAAAACCAGCAAGTCAAGACATTATCGCCTATGAACTACGTAAAGACCCTGACCTGTCTAACCTTGACCAGCAACTACGAAAAATCGGAATCCATCCTAACTATTTGCCTTTGTATAAAGAATTAGCTTATCAAATACCGCCTGTAGCTGATATAATTACTATGGCTGTTAGAGAAGCATTTTCACCTGAAATAGCAGCACGGTTCGGACAATATCAGGATTTTCCACCTGAATTTGAAAAGTATGCTGCTATGAAGGGCTTATCGCCGGAATGGTCACAACGATATTGGGCTGCACACTGGAATTTACCGTCACCAATGCAGGGATTTGATATGCTGCACAGAGGCGTTATCAGCCGTGAAGAACTCGATATGTTATTACGTGCTTTAGACGTTATGCCGTTTTGGAGAGAAAAACTTACTCATATCGCTTATCGACTCCTTACCCGTGTTGACATCCGCCGTATGTATCGAGTAGGTGTGCTTACCGAAAAAGAAGTTTACGAAAGTTATCTGGCACAGGGATATGACGAAGAAAATGCAGAACGAATGGCAGAGTTTACAGTACGACAAACTTTAGAAACACTATCTAAATTTACGTCCGGTGACATCGTTAAAGCATTTACTCAACGTATGATTAGCCGTAGTGACGCAATGTCATTACTTGATATAATCGGTATCAGAACAGAGGACGCAAATTATATTATATCAACTGCCGAATATAAGCGACAGTGGGAATTTACAGACCAGCAAATAGCAGGTATTAAAAACCTGTATAAAAAACGGGTATATAGTGCAAACGATACAAGGGATAAACTATCAAAACTTAACTTACCGTCTGACCAGATTAACGTCCTTATGGAACAATGGTATTATGAAATACAAGCTGTACCATCCGAAACGTGGACTTCGGCTCAAACATTATCGTTTTATAAAAAAGGACTCATAGCTCAAGAACGTGCGAAACGTGAACTAAAACTTAATGGCTATGACGATGAACATATTAGAATATATTTGCAGTCAGTAGAGGTTGTGGAATGAGTAACCAAAGTAATTTACGTGAAACAGTAGAACAACTGCAAAAAGCCAGAGAACAAAAGCGGGAAAAGATTAAAACTGCGGCTGAACAACATCGTCAAAAACAAGCGGGACAACAGTACCCCCCTCGATAATTTTACCTTTTGTATAATTACGATACAGGTGCTTTATTGTAGTTTGAACCGTGTATGTGTTAACCTTACCCTTACGTAACAATCCTGTAAATGAAGGCCATAATTCTTGTTCGTAAATCTCGTCTGCGATTTTGACGGCGTTTTTTCTCACGCCTTTTATTACGCTTTTGCTGTCTGTAGAATAATCTTTTAATCCCCATATAGTCACCTGCTTACTTTCCTCTATGATTTTTAGACCCCCTAAATTCGTTGGTGATAACTCCTTCTTTAATTTACGTAAGCCCTCTGTATTTACTATTAACGAATCAGTATCGCAGTAAAAATAGTTACCCTGACCGGCTAACTGCATAAGACCCCATAAATACATACGTGCGTATGCTGTTACGTGAGCAGCTATTGCCGGAAATGAATCGAAACACTCGCCAATACCTATCATTATAAAAATCTGACCTAATAAGTATCGTATTTTACTACAACGATGACCTTCATAAATAAAAACAAGCTCCTCTCTGTCTATTTCGTTTGGTGCGTCACCTATTTTAAGCCAATTCTCACCCTTTTGGCCGAATTTACCGTAAAGTGAATTAAGCATTTTCTTGCATAACTCTTCATACTCCGCTACACCGGCAGACTTAAAATCCTGACGTAACTGATAAAACTTATCAACGTATGACTCAAATATGTTTTCCTGCTCGTATATAACAGCCGTATCAACACGCTTAATATGATTAAAAGCTAATCCGTATTTTAGCTCCGGTGTGCAAAGTGTTTCAGTGAACCTGCCTGTAGGAAATAATGTTCTACACCGCCGAACAGGATATATCGGTTCGTCAGTTTCAACTAAAACCTTCGCTACAACAGCATACTTTTTTAACCATTGATAAAGCTCCTGTAAACTTATATTGTGAAGGATTTTTATGTACTTTACAGGATAAAGATTATTACGCATTATAAAAGGATAAAGTGAGTTAACGTCAAGGGTATAATAAATATCGCCGTTCAATTCGCCTATGTAAAAACATTCGCAACGACCCCCCTTGTATGCTTCACGCTCTAATTTTATCGCTTCGGCGTTGTTATGTATATAAATTTTGGTTGTGTAATGACGTAACAAATAAGCTGACATTGCTGTTGAACCCCTTGTATAGCATAACCTTGCAACATTATTTTCCTCTAAAAACTTAATAAATAACTTGAAATTCTCAAACTCAATTTCAACGTCACGATGACAATAAATAGATAACTCTGCGTCCGTGCAAGTATTAAAATCAATCTTTAGCTTTGGTAATTCTATACGCTCTCCAGTCTTTGCAAGTGACTCAACAAACCAATTCATAGAATCCAAAAACACTATCGACTTACTCTTTTTATGTACACTTATAACCGAAGTAGTACCTTGATTATGAAAGAACTTTAGCTTAAAACCCGCCTGTTTTAAGTGACTCCATCCTTTTACTATCGTAAAATCGAAAACAATGTTACGTGCAATAACCCATAACTTTTCTTTTGGGTAAATATGCTGATATACAAAATCCCAAAAAGCGTCAGCACTATCAAAATAAAACCATTCTACAGTAGATAAATGCCGTCCGTATGCTCTGCGATAATAACACGCCCAACCTAATCGTAGCTTTTGTAAAACACCCTTGTCCGTCACCTGCTCTTGAAAAGTCTCCGTGTCAAAAAACAATAAATGACGGGGTATTGTTAATGACTTTTCGCTTTTTAGGATATGGGGTATGCGTTTTATACTACTCATACCATAACCTTATGTACAGCACTCCAAACGGTTAGCTTCTCTATTGCTTCGGCTGTGTAATCTTCGTATTCGCTCCATTTTTCGAGTATCGCTTGCTCGACCATAGCCGGAGTTAAGGGTATGTCACTCATTAGATTTACGAATCGCTCCTTAATCGGTGCGTCTGGACTTAATCGACTTTGTACCTTAACTTTATACATATACTCCTGTGACAACGCCCATTCGACCGCAGCTATAGTTTTTTCGGTAGGATAATAGTCTTTGCGAATATATCTCATAGCTCCTTCTTTAATCTCTAACTCGTTAACACTCCGCCAATCACCTAACATATCAGTACGCCGATATGTTAAACCCTTTTCTCTCATATCAGATATAAATGAGCTTGCAGACTGACCCCGCCGAAAAGCCCCACGCATAAGACCTATGACTTGTGACCGTAGAATTGACATAGTATCCTCACTAACAAAAACTAACCGTAGGCGTTACAACTTAACATAACTTACTCTATAACTTATTAAAAATACTTTTGGCTAAATCGTCAAGTGCCTGTACCCCTTCACCAAGAGCTTTAGTACCCCTGTAAACTGGATTTTCTTGCAACACCTTCTCCTCTTTTTCTGCGTCACCCTTAACAGCTTTCATATCAGGCGTGTTAACTAACCGTGAAGATATTAGAGTTAATGATGTGTTAATATGGTGCAAAATCCAGTCAAAGTTACGATGTATGCCTTCAAAATGCTCTTTTAACTTACCCCTTGTATTACCAGCCATATTTATCTCCATAAATAAAAAGAGCCAGAGCAGTAAATCCTTTCGCCACCCTGACTTTACTATGAAACGCAGTATCGCCTACGACTCCATTATCTTCTTTGCGTCCTCTATTGCCTCACGCAATAAATCCGGCTTGTACTCACGCTTTGCTAATTCAAAAAGCTGCTGTACCTTCGCTGCGTCACTTACTATAGTGACATCATATTTAGCGTTAATGTCACCTTCGCCACCGTGCCGAACCACCATAAAAGCGGCCGAACTGAATAAGTGTTCAAACTTCGACAACTTACGGAAAACACGCTTGCCCGTAATAAATAACTGAAACCCTTCGTCCGTCACTACCGGACAACCTATCCGGTCGTTTGGCTTGCCCTTAAACTTGCCCTCTAACAGAATAGGGTCGTCCACTATGACGAAAATAAGACATTCGCCGTCACTCGATAAAAACGTAAAGTCACCACCGCCCCATTGCTTTACTTTATCCTTCCAGCCCATATACCAACCTTCCTTTCTAACTCTACTCTCCTTATACTTTCGCACTCTTTACAACACATACGTAAATCTAACCTAATAAATGTTGCTTCGTTAACTAACTTATGTAAGGATACTTTAGCCCCACATAAAGCATAACACGAAAACGTATTAGCTGTTTGTAAATGATACTTGTCCTGTGCCATACGTACCCTCTAAAAAAACGCCCACCATCAACCCACCTTTCGGCACACCCTAAGAGGATATTATGTGCATTAAGTAAAAACTAACCAGTGTCCTTAACCTAAAAAGTAAACTCCTGTGTCTTTTCCTTCACGCCTGTCAACTGCTTCGTAACAAGAATCACAGCTTTGTTAAGTGCGTCAATTATACGCTGTGACTGCTCCGGCGTGTAACTGTAACCAGAATTAGCACAGTTACCAATTAACATAATTGCCTTCAACGCCTTCGTCACCCTCACAGGTGCAATCCTTAAAAAACGCTCGACCTTCTCCTTCTTAATTTGCTCCGATGTCTTTTTCGCCTGTCCCTTCTTTGCCATAACTTTACCCCTTCATTATCAAAACACTAATCACTTGTTAATACGAACACGATAGTAATACCGAATACAACCATACCACTTAACAAAGTAAATCCTGCACCAATTATATAATCCATCTCAAAACCCCCCTTAACATAAAGCTAAATAAGCCAATAAAGTTAACCATAATATAACACCAAAATCGCTGTGAGTTAACATATCTTTACCCCCCTAATCGGCTACCCTAATCGCTACGTATCCGCCCTTGACGTACATTAAAATATCGCCCTTCGCAAAACAAGACGATAACTCTGTAACCCCTTTAATACAACCTAATAACTTAACCATATCCTTATTACGTAATTGCTTAAACTCATAAGAATTACCAAGAACACCTAAAGACCCCATTGCCTTCTGTAAAGTATGAGCCGATACTATATAACATATCTTACCGCCTTGCTTACTCCGTGCTATGTAAAACCATCTATGACCCGTCTCACTCATTTATAGCTTTCCTTTTCTAACATTACTGTAATTAGATAACGGCCTTATGCTTACTAACCCTAAACAACCTACCCCGTCCGTGACACCATATATAAGATTGTCTATGTGTATCAATCGAATATCGGCCTTGCCTATATGAACCCCTACCTCACCCCTTGCAACTATCTCGGCTTCAACAAGCGTTTCAACCGTTGTTGTAAATGATGTGATTAACTTGTCACCATCTATATTTGATAATTCTATTCGCCACATAATACACCTTATAAAGAGCAGGTGACAATGCAGTGTGGTATCATAACTCGCCCGTGTCAGT
>Ga0315549_1005219_pt1 | contig 10661 bp, 9 predicted proteins | sample SalMarSW160200MG_FD_203101 | JGI IMG/M metagenome (GOLD analysis project Ga0315549, IMG submission 203101) | Salt marsh sediment microbial communities from the Plum Island Ecosystem LTER, Massachusetts, United States - Salt Marsh Sediment SW1601-200 ... | reverse complement strand
ATCAATAACAGGGATCATGGAGAATGACGGCGATATGCTTGAGGAATACAGTTACGATGCATGGGGCACACGAAGAAATCCGGTCGACTGGTCGTATTCCAATGTATCTGCTCCAACATACACTCAGCATGGTTTTACGGGACACGAGCATCTGGATATGTTTGAGCTTATTCATATGAATGGCAGGGTATACGATCCCGAAATTGCACGGTTCCTCAGTCCTGATCCGGTTATTCAGGATCCTTACAGTATATTCTCTTACAACAGGTATAGTTATTGCCTGAATAACCCATTGAAGTACACAGACCCATCGGGTTATAAAGAGGCAGAAATCGAACCTGAATTGATATGGACGAATCCAGGGTGGTTGAAATATGCAGATCCAACCCATCAGAATAATTACTTTGATTACTTAGAATCCTTAGGAGGAGGAGGCGGTGGAAGCAGTGGAGGTATAAATTATGGGAAACCAGGAGAAGGGGAAAATGGTGCCGGTTTGGGTAGTGTTTATTATGATCACATAAGTGGAACCTACAGATTTACCACAGACGGAAATCGTGAACTCACGCGTGAACAATTAATTTTATATTTTAAACTACTAATGAATCCCCAATCCACTGGGGGTGACCTGACTTCTTCGTTTAATAATTACATTTCATCTACACAACAGAGATTTACAGGAGTGGGAGATATAATAGATAAGACATTATCTGGTCCATCTGCATATGCTGCAAAACTTTATTATTTCTATCAGGTTAATATGCATGATAAGTCACTAAATCCTAAAGATGATGCTCAGAGCCCCTTTTATCGTGGTGGTTATTATAATGGTCGCTATATGAAGGCAGAAGATTTCGGAAATTACAATTATGGAGTAGCTGCAAGGTCTTTAGGAATAAGTTTAGGAGACGCACTATGGGGAGCTGGAGCAGCAACGTTTATAATAAAAGGGTCAAGTCATACTTGGTGGAATGTTTTAGGTCTCTTTGATGAATGGAACGATTCTAAAATGATAATTAGGGGATATCTTCAGTTAGACAAAAAATAACTTTGTTATGAAAAAATTAATAGTAATTGTGATATTATTATTTATTGCAGTAGGAGCATTTATTTTTCTTTTAAGTAAAAACACAAAGCCTTTCAATCCTAAGGAAAGAAATAAAATAGTATTTAAGACATCTCCAATAAGTATTCAGGATTCTATAGTAGCGATACTGCCATATCTTAAAAGAATGCCTGAATATAATGCGGATTGGGTGAATTATTCGGTTTCTGATTCAAATGAGTTATACTTAAATTTTAAAAATAATGGTAACCTTAAATCTTTGTTGTCTGAATGTGATACGACATTTAGTTGGCTAACAAGACCTGAAAAGAAAAGATTTTTGCAATTAGCAATATATCTAAATAATAATTACATGTTCAGATGTGATTATTATAAAAGTTCCAATTATATTGAATTTATTTATAGAGATTTTAAAAATGCTGGAGATTATCACTCAGACTTGTTGCGATTTGTTACAATAGGTAAGTCATTGCAATCTTTTGATAAAAATAGATATCAAATATTAGATGTAAAAGGACAGCTTGTTCTCTATGCTTACAAAGACGCCAAAATATGGGAGGAAGCAAAATAGCACAACATGTTTAGGTTTGTTACTCAAGGCATCTAGTACGAATATGAAAACTAACCACCGCCCGGTTCCAAGAGGTATCCGGGCGGTATTGGATTGATTCTGCGAGGGAAGAATTCTGGCGCTATTTTCTTTTATTCAGCAGGAGGCGTTGGAGGTGGTTGGTTTGGAGTGCGAAAGCCGGAAGCCCTGACCACATTTAGCCGGTCAGATATTCATTAATCTAAAATGTTTGAGAACAATTAGTTACATCCGGACAGGTATGGTCAATCTTCTTCGGCTAAGAGTGATTAGGGGCATTGGCTTTTTAGTTATGGCCAGGCAGTAAAAACAACCTGGTATGCAGGAACATACGAGAAAGTTGTTGAAGGTTCAGTGACAAAACACTATTACTATATTGTTGCTCCCGACGGTCCAGTAGCCCTCGCGATAGGTGAAGGAGCAGGAACGCCTGTGATTTATTATCTTTGTAAAGATCACCTGGGTTCGATAACAGGAATAATGAACAGTTCAGGAACAATACTTGAGGAGTATAACTATGACCCATGGGGCAGGCGCCGTAATCCAACGAACTGGACTTATACAGGTGTCTCAACGCCTGCGTATACGAATCGTGGTTTTACAGGACACGAGCATCTGGATATGTTCAGTCTGATACACATGAATGGTAGAATATATGATCCCGAGATTTCAAGATTCCTGAGTCCTGATCCGGTAATACAAGATCCATATAGTATTTTCTCTTACAACAGGTATAGTTATTGCCTCAATAATCCGCTCAAATATTCTGATCCTTCGGGGTTCATTGTACAGAATGAAGATCCGCCGGAAATGCAGGTGCTAAATCCAGGTTGGTTTAAATATGCAGAGCCCACAAATCTCAATTATTATAATCCTTTTGATTTCTTAGAATCCGGAGGTGGCGGAGGCAGTGGAGGTAGTACTTACGAGAAACCAGGAGAAGGGGATAATGGTATTGGTTTGGCAGGTGTTTATTATGATCATGTTAGCGGGACTTATAGATCGACTGCACCAGGTAATCCTGAACTCAGCCGGGCAGGAGTCACTGAATATTTTCATTATCTTATGCAAGCCGCAAATGGTGGAGATAAAGTTTATTATGATTTAGGTTTACATTCTTATTATAAGCGATATTTGAAGTATTTAGCTGTTGAAGGCATAGCATTTGGTGGTTCGCTTCAGGTTAAAGGAGCTGCTAACGTTTATATGAAAAATGGTAAGTACTATGCTGCTGTTTCTGCATCTGCTTTTACTCCGGCTGGTAATATCGGAGATGTTACTTATTCAGGAAGTGTTGATGTAATGACCGGTAACAAAGTTGTCTACTCCTATTCCCTTACTCCTTATAGTGGACCTTCTATATCGCAATCCGGTTGGACTAATGTAGGTCAGAATGTTTTTGCATTACCAGGCTATAGTACCGGTGATGTATATCTGAGATTTAATGTCGGGTATAGCTATACTGAAGGCGCTGGTCATGTCAGCCCGTTTCCGGCTCAAGGCCATTACCGGATGCGAATCGGATTTACCATAGATGCTTGGAGTTATTAACTTATTAATTTATAAACGATTATGAGAAATATATTGATTATTATTTTCGTTACTGCAATAATTTCTTGTAACACCAAGCAGGAAAAAACATTTACTAGAGGCCCTTATTATTCACCAAATGATACAATTACGGATGAGTTGTCATTTTATATGGATGAGAAGAACAAGGATTTATTAGTGCTCAATGACAATGCGGTTAAAATATTACAGAACATCCATCGGGTTAATGATGTTAAAATGAAAGATTCTTTGTTAAATATAGCTTTGAATGATGTAAATACAGCTATTCAAAGAGACTCAAACTTTTACAACGCTTATTTAAATAAGGCAGCTGTGCTAAGGAGTTTGGGAAAATATGAAGCATCGATAGTATCCCTTCAGGAATTATTGAAAAGAAAGAAATATCCCGAAGCAATTTTCGTATTGGGTATAACTTATGAGAAGTTGGGAAATATAGAATTAGCAAATGAAAAATACAAAGAAGCATTCAAAGAGTATGATAAACGTTTGAATACACCACTTGCTATTGTTCAAGATGAAATAAATCAGCAATTTCTATTGATTTTCATTGAAGGAAAAGAAAAGGTACTAAAACAGATTAGCGAGAAACTGAAAAAAGATCCTGATAATACAGAACTTTTAACAAATAAAAGTATCATTGAGGAGTTTGACAGGAAAGAGTTTATCTCAAGCTTTTAAGATAAGAAGACACGGTTCGAAAGTTCCGGGTTTTTTTATGCTAATTTTTGCTTAAGCTCGTTTGTCAGGATATAAGAAGAAAGGAAATCTATCACAGTTTCTTTTTGTTTTTCGCTTAAAATTTGGACTTTATTAAATAAATTAAGGAGTCCCCTGTCTTTAATCGTTTTCTGTATTTTTAAATCCTGTCTCCCATTAACTGGAAAAGCCAATGACCTTGACCACATTTAGCCGGTCAAATATTCATTAATCTAAAATGGTTGAGAACAATTAGTTACATCCGGCCAGGTATGGTCAATTTTCTCCGGCTAAGAGTGGCCATTGGCATTGGCTTTTGTACACATACCACTATAACGCGAACGGTTATCTTGAATATATTAAAAGAGCAAGCGATAATAGTGTTATCTGGCAATGTAACAGTATTGATCCAAATGGAAATATAACACAATATGGGCTTTCTGCAGGAGCAATATCGGTTAATAAAATTTTCGATGAAAACGGTTACCTGACCCGGATAAGAACTTCGGCAGGTGCGACAAACAAGCAATGGCTCGGGTATGAATTCGATGCAAATATAGGCGATCTGCTTATGAGGAAGGATAGTTTGAGAAGTATTACCGAGACATTTGGCTATGATGATTTTGACCAGCTGATATGGGCAAAAACCGAGGGTCTCGACAGCATGTTAATGACCTATGACGATATCGGCAATATAACATTCAAAACCGGAGCAGGCGATTATTATTACAATCCCACCCGTGTTCATGCCGTAGATAGTATTACCGGAAGTCAAAACATGAACAGGCAGAACATTACTTATACATTCTTCAATAAACCTCAATATATTGCAAACGATACAGACTCGCTTGTTTACACTTATAATGTGGCGGATGAAAGGATCAGGGCGGTTCACTTCAATAGTTCGGGGCAGATCATCAGGACAACCTGGTATTCAGGAACATACGAAAAGGTTACCGAAGGGGCCGTGACAAAACACTATTACTACATAAGTTCACCCGACGGCCCGGTAGCCCTCGCGATAGGTGAAGGAGCAGGAACGCCTGTGATTTATTATCTTTGTAAAGATCATCTTGGATCAATAACAGGGATCATGGAGAATGACGGCGATATGCTTGAGGAATACAGTTACGATGCATGGGGCACACGAAGAAATCCGGTCGACTGGTCGTATTCCAATGTATCTGCTCCAACATACACTCAGTATGGTTTTACGGGACACGAACATCTGGATATGTTTGAGCTTATTCATATGAATGGCAGGGTATACGATCCCGAAATTGCACGGTTCCTCAGTCCTGATCCGGTTATTCAGGACCCATACAGTATGCTAAACTATAATAGATATACTTACTGCCTTAATAATCCATTGAAGTATGTAGATCCTTCAGGGTATAAAATTGCTAAAAAGCAAGAAGAGATGATTTGGATAAATGCAAGATGGTTGAGATATGCAGATCCAGGTCAACTTATCACTTATAATCCTTTTGAGTTTATAAAGTCTTCTGGTGGTAGTCAAAGTTCAACCAGAATAGGTAGTCGCACACTGCTTTTGAATGGCGGAAAATTATTGATCACGATTTATTGTCATGATATACGAAACTTGCCTTATGAATACGGAGAGTTTCAGATAAAAATATACGTAACTGGGAAGGAGTATTCAGAATACAATTTTATCCAATCTAAGTATAAAAATGGTTTTTGGATTCCTGATGAAAGTTATCAATCAGATCATGGCTTTTATTATAATAGAGAATGGAGAGATTATTATCGTCAAGATTATTATCGATACGATAGAGATAACAATAAGTATGCAGATCAATTCTTCAATGATAGTCCTAATCTGAGAACCAAATATCAAGTTACTATTTGTGGGCAAAAAAATAATACATGGGAAGCAATCACAACGATTTCTTGGAGTTATTATGTAGATGAAACAAACAAGATAAATCATACTGTTGACCCTGCCTCACCAGAAATTGAACATCAGGAGAATATAGATCAAACGCTTCAATATTGGAATAGTCACGAATTTTAAAATTAATAATCATGAAAATATACTATTTACTTATACTCATTTTAAGTTACTTCTTTACACCAGTCAATAACAATAATAAAAATGGCATTGAATCAGAAGTAACTCTCAAAGCTATATATAGAGGGTACTATAATTTCCCAAGAGAGAATGCCTTCAATGAATCTGATAGTTCTTACTATTTTTTAATTGAAGTATATCTGGGAAATAACACTAATGATGAAATTGAATTTTTAACCCATAGCTGCTTACCAATAGATAATATTGTTCTTAAATCAAACGATTTTAAAGTATGTCCAAATAATTGTGCTAAAAATATGAGCTTCCCCGTGATTCTGGATCCAGAACAGGAATTTTCGATGATTGTGATTCTTCAAGCCAATAAGAATAAAATTGATAGTCGCATCGAAATTGGATGGGCATTTTTAACAATGGAAATCACGAAAAGTTATGATAATTATTTCGATTTTCTAAGCAGATCCAAATCAACATATGAAAATGTCATCTGGAGCAATGAAATCTATCTTGATAGCTGGTCGGGGCAACCTGTTGTGATCAAATGACAGTTATTGAATTAGGTTAAACCTTCTGACTTGGGACAACTATATATTGGAAACAGACGGCAACATGCTTGAAGAATACAATTACGATCCGTGCCTGCCCGTCCGAAGCTAAGCGAAGGCGGGGGGCAGGCGCCGTAATCCCGCAAACTGGTCATATACTGGTGTTTCTGAGCCGACATATACAAATCACGGATTTACGGGACACGAGCATCTGGATATGTTTGAACTAATTCATATGAATGGGAGGATCTATGATCCTGAGATAACACGATTCCTCAGTCCTGATCCGTTTATTCAGGACCCGTACAATATTTTTAATTATAACAGGTACAGTTATTGCCTTAATAATCCATTGAAGTATACAGATCCGTCTGGATATGTAAAGGCAGAAGTCGAACCTGAATTGATATGGACGAATCCAGGGTGGTTGAAATATGCAGATCCAACCCATCTGAATAATTACAGTCCTTTTGATTTCCTAGAATCTGGAGGCGGCGGAGCAGGATATTACTATAAGGATGGGGAATACTATAATAATAGACAAGAACAGGTAAAGTGGAAGGAGGTCTATTATAATTATATAAAACCTAATTCAATTCTTTCATTGAAGGGACAAGATGCATGGAACTTTATTGAAAATTACATAAACTACTGTATTTCAGCCACATCAGGAGGGGATGGATTATTACCTCCCGTTGATGCCAAATATCCAATTACTAGTCCATATACTGAAGGGAATAGAGTTATACCAGAACTTGGCATAAATAGACCTCATTTAGCAATTGATATTGGTACACCAGTAGGCACTCCTATTCGAAGTCCATGGTCTGGTAGGGTTGTTATGGCTCAAGACACAAAATACGGACTATCGGTTATTATTAAACATGATTATTTGTATAATGGTCAATATATCCAAACCGGTTATGCACACTTGTCTGAAATGAATGTAACCAATGGTTTAACAATTAACCGTGGTGACATTATTGGTTATACAGGAACATGGGGTACTGGGCCACATCTTCATTTTACATTAAGAATTGGAGACCAAAAAGTAAATCCAACTATATTATTTCCTTATAAATAAATTAAATATGAGAACCATTTTATTGTTATTGTTTGTAATTACTTCTGGATGTATTAATTCGCAAGAACAAAGTAAGCAAACGTCTTTAAATCAAACCGTACCTGAATATTTCTCCTATTTTTATTCTAAGTTTTATAGTGATACGAGTTATCAAAATGAACGAATATTAAAACCTCTTAAAGGAATTATAAAGGCATGGGATGACGATGTTGTTAAGGAAGAATCTTGGGATAATAAGAAGGTAACTATAACTTCCAAAGAGAAATTTTTACAAGTATATAAGAACCTAAAAACAGATTTGATAAAAAAAGATTCCGTTGTTATTGAGAAATATTGGATTGAGCAATCAGGTTTCCTTGTAGAAAAAAGATTTATCTTAAAATCTGGCAAATGGTATTTGTATAGTTACGATATTTCTAATCTTTAAATCAAGATATTATATAAAAATCTCGGTTCTGAGAAGTTCCAGGTTTTTTGTTATACTGCCAGTTATATTTTACCGTCCAGTAAATCCTTCATACCCTTTTTAGTAAGCAAGATTCCTCTACTCCTGTGATTTATTATCTTTGTAAAGATCACCTGGGTTCGATAACAGGAATAATGAATAACTCCGGAACCATGCTTGAGGAATATAACTACGATTCATGCTTGCCCGTCCGAAGCAAAGCGAAGGCGGGGGGAAGACGACGTAATCCAACGAACTGGTCATATACAGGTGTCTCCCTGCCAACGTATACGAACAGAGGTTTTACAGGACACGAGCATTTGGATATGTTTGAACTGATACATATGTTGAGCGAAGCGAAATCCCGCGAACAGAGTGAAGCGGGAAATGGCAGGGTATACGATCCTAAAATTGCACAGTTCCTCAGTCCTGATCCGGTTATTCAGGATCCTTACAGTATATTCTCTTACAACAGGTATAGTTATTGCCTCAATAATCCGTTGAAATATACAGATCCATTGGGTCTGACAGTAGCTGATAAACAACCGGAAATGGAGGTAATTAATCCTGGATGGCTTAAGTATGTACCTTATGGAGTATATAGTGGTTTATACAACGACTACGAAATTGGTCCAACAGGAGGAGGTGGTAATATAGTAGAGATAGAAGGAGTGTATTGGGATAAGGATGCTAAAGCATATCGTAATAAAAAAGATGGGCATCTTTTATCAGAAGCAGAGTATCTGGCGTATATAAACTTATTGCTAAATGAAGCCGCAAACGGAGGGGGTACCTGGGATCCCATTACAAACGATAGAATATCTCAGTTGCATTCAGACGTGCAAGGACCAGCAACTAATTTTATAAATCAAGTAGAATCGGAATTGGGTATACAGCTAAGAGTAACGCAAGGTTTAAGAACATTTGCTGAACAGAATGCATTATATGCGAAAGGAAGAACAGCGCCTGGTTCTATCGTGACAAATGCACAAGGAGGACAAAGCTACCATAATTATGGTTTGGCAATAGATGTTGTCGAAATAAATAATGGTAGAGCAAATTGGAATACAAATTGGTCTGCTATAAGTGAAATAGGAATACGAAATGGATTTGAATGGGGAGGAAACTTCCGAAGTATTTCTGATAACCCTCACTTTCAAATGACATTTGGTTATTCTACTACAGATTTGTTGAACTTATATAATTCAGGACAATGGTAATGAAAAAGGTAATTTACATATTAGTATTATGTGCAGTTAGTATTGTGTTTGGTTTTAATGTTACTAAGACAAGAGCTAATTCTGGACAAGATAAAAATGATGTTGAGAAAATTATTTCGGACATCAGAAAAGAATATAAGAATATTAATTCTGATACCAATCTTATTGTAATAGAGAAAGATTTAACAGGAATGTCAACTGAAGGAGGCACCCTATTTTCTTATTATGACAAAACAGAATTAAAGAAATCCGTTTTAAGTTTTTATGGAGAAATGGGGAAACGAGTTGATGAATATTATTTTAAAGAGGGAAGGCTGATATTTTTATTTAAACAAGAATTTTATTACAATCAACCTATTTATATTGAAGAGGGTTTTGGAATAGCCAAGACGGAAGAAAATAGGTATTATTTTTATGATAATAAATTAGTAAGATGGGTTGATAGTGATAAAGTAATGCGAGACGTAAGTAGTGAAGAGTCGAAAAAATTGGCTTCTGAATTAATCGTTGATGCTACAGCTATCTTAGATTTAAAAAAAGATAAATCATTTGCCTTCTCTGGGACAGGAAATTATGAATACAAAACCCCTGTTTCATATATTACAAAAACCCTTGTTTTAAAGTATAATTTTTATAAATTGCCTGACCAGTTATATATTGAAGATCAAGAAGGTAATATTCTTTATAATACAGATATGGAAGGAACAAGTAGGGAGCAAGTCAAAGAAATTACTTTGTCAAAAGTAGAAAATATAAAAACTTTGATTTTTAGGATAAGCACTCAAAAATCAGATTCGAGATGGAAATTTAGTATTGATTTTAAATAACAGAAAAGCCAGAGCAATCGGGCTTTCTTAATACTTTAGAGTTTAGCTTTACCATCCAGTAAATCCTTCATACCCTTTTTAGTAAGCAAGATTCCTCTACTCCTGTGATTTATTATCTTTGTAAAGATCACCTGGGTTCGATAACAGGAATAATGAATAATTCAGGTAACATGCTTGAAGAATACAATTACGATCCATGCTTGCCCGTCCGAAGCAAGACGAAGGAGGGGGGAAGACGACGTAATCCAACGAACTGGACTTATACAGGTGTCTCCACGCCTGTGTATACGAATCGTTGTTTTACAGGACACGAGCATCTGGATATGTTTGAACTGATACATATGTTGAGCGAGGCGAAATCCCGCGAACAGAGTGAAGCGGGAAACGGGAGGATATATGATCCGGAGATTTCAAGATTCCTGAGTCCTGATCCTGTTATTCAGGACCCATACAGTATGCTAAACTATAATAGATATACTTACTGCCTCAATAATCCGCTGAAATATGTAGATCCTTCAGGATTGGTTATTAAACGTCCGGAAGAATTTGAATGGCAGGATTTTG
>Ga0315549_1005218_pt1 | contig 10661 bp, 12 predicted proteins | sample SalMarSW160200MG_FD_203101 | JGI IMG/M metagenome (GOLD analysis project Ga0315549, IMG submission 203101) | Salt marsh sediment microbial communities from the Plum Island Ecosystem LTER, Massachusetts, United States - Salt Marsh Sediment SW1601-200 ... | reverse complement strand
ATAATTTTGTAATATTCTTTCTTTTGCCGGTAAGTTATTGTTCTTTTGAAAGGATTATGTAAATGGCAGCAACGGTGGATAAAGAAAAATGTGATGGCTGTGAATCATGTGTGGAAGAATGTCCGAGTGAGGCCATCTCGATGGTTGACGAAAAGGCAGAAATTAACGCCGAGACCTGTGTCGATTGCGGTGTTTGCGTTGACGCCTGCCCGTCAGATGCAATTAGTATGGAATAAAGAAACGTAAAACTGAGAACGTAAAGCTTAAAACCGAGGAACCTGTTGCCGCTTTGCGGCAACATTGCTATTATCATTTTTGATATTTGATTTTTGCTCTTTGATTTTGTTTTGGCCCCATCGTCTAGGTAGGTCCAGGACACCGGGTTTTCAACCCGGCAACAGGGGTTCGAATCCCCTTGGGGCTATTTTCGTGGTGCGTATTGCGTGATGAGTATTGCGTGATGGGTATTGCGTGATGGGTATTGCGTGGTGCGTATTACGTGATGAGTATTGCGTGATGAGTATTGCGTGATGGGTATTGCGTGATGGGTATTGCGTGATGGGTATTGCGTGGTGCGTATTGCGTGATTCGTATTGCGTTCCGCCTACGGCGGATAAAGTTCGAACTTGCCCGCCGAAGGCGAGTTCCCTTGGAGCTATTTTTTGCCAAAGGCAAAAAAAGAGCAGGTGAACAGTAGAAAGGTGAAAGTAGAGTAACATAAAAACCTTCTCTACTAACCTGCGGTCTACTGCTCTACTGTTCCACTTTCATAATTCATGCCTAAATTTGCTACCGACTGACAAAACAAACTTTACTTGGTCGTAAGTAAGTTTTTAATTCGCTCGAACAATCCAATCTCCACCAAAATATACAAAACAAAAGCGCCAATAACAGTTACAATAACACCGACAATAATTTTAAAGACAAGATGTGATGTTTTCTTGAATACCAAGCCAATTATCTCCTTACTCCAACTCTTCTTTTTGGGTAACTGTTCCTGCTCCATTCCCGCTGGCTTTTTGTCCCCCGCCTCGCCGCTGGGTTGCTTGTTCTCTGTTTCTGCGGTTATTTTACCTATCGAGTCCGCACACCATTCCAACAAATATTTTAACCCATTGACTGGTTCGAGTTCTAAAGCCGGTAATTTCTCAAGCCCATAACATTCTCGTTTGATTTCTAAGGCCTCATCAATTGCTTTCTTGTATGCTACTTCATAATCAAGGTCGGGTACAGCTTCAAGACCATTGTCGGTCAATTGGAGTCTGCCTTTCATATTAGACAGAGTCATTGGCTTATCAGGTACGCCTTCACCTTTGAGATACTGCTGAATTTTTTCTGATAAAGCTTCCAGGCGGACTATTGTTGATTTATCGCAGTCGAGAATCTTGCCAAGTTTTTCAGCCGTTATGTTAGGGTTTTTTGCCAACTCTTTGGCTGCTTGTCGCTCACGTGTTTCTTTGAGAAGCTGTGGTGGTGTTTTCTTTCGCTTCTTTTTGTCCCCAACCTTGTCGCTGGCTCCCGGCCCTTTTCCTGCTGGCTTTAATTCTTCTTTGGCCATTTTTGCGCAATAACGTAAATCGTCTGCCAGTTTTCCTATTTTGTTTTGCAAATCGAGTAGCCCAGACTCCTGCAAATCTTGCCGAACGAGGAGAATTGCATTTACCTGTTTTATGATGTCGGAGTATTGCTTCTCGATTTTACTCTTAAATTGCGGCATATACCGAGTTAGCCACATCAGTATTTCGCTGAAGGCCCTTTTCCAAAGACAAGAGGTCAGATACAGATTGACAGAAACATCAGAAGCTGCGTTCTCTTTTAAGCCCTTTAGCAGACTGGTCTTCAGAGTAATGCCCTTTATCTCTTTTGTGTTTACATCTTCAACGATAAACTGGTGTTCTATTATCTCAACAAGTTTTTCCAATCCCTCGACAACCACCTCGACATTTTTTTCAAATTCTTTGAGAAATGTCATACTTTCACCTGTCCTTTTCGGGTCGGTCGGGAGTTAATGCCGGACAGGTGTGCAACATCAACCCCAAACCGCTTGGTCGGTAGCTAACCGGTCGTCCCGATTATAACATTTACCCTTTATTTTACTGTAAAATCGCATTTTGGACAACAAATTGCACTCTTTATTAGCCCATTTTTTTCTTGCTTTACAGCAACGTGAGCATATAATTGTGATACTTCATTGATGGAGAAGAACAAGCGGGACGGAACCCGGAGAAAATATCAATCACTTTTTAAGGAGAAGAAAATGAAAATCAAAAGTTTAACAATTTGGGTGATGTTGGCTTTCTGCGCGGCATACTTTTTGGGGCTGCCCGAAACTATTGCTACGGTTGTTTATGATTTTGGAGGCGAGCACGACATTGACTTCGTAATAAACGACGATGTTCGCGTCAAGAATAATTCCAGCAATGTTCCAACTACTGTAAATTTGCTCCCTAATGGGTCAGTAACTTCTTATATGGAAGTTTGGGATACCAGCCATGTTGACATTGCTGGAGGAAGTATATTTGGTGATTTTTATGCGTACGATGATAGCCGAGTTTCTTTTTCGAGCGGTAAGGCAGGACAGACTTTTAGGGTAAGGGGTAACAGCCAAACTACCATCACAGGCGGGTCGATTGGTAAATTCCAAAGTGAAGATTATACGCAAGCGTCAATTTCAAACGCTTCGATAGGTCCATATGGGATGGACCCAGTGGGGATGAGCATTCAAGACTATAGTCAAGTTACCATCACTAACGTCTCGGTAGGGCATTCCGTAGAGACTTCGCACTACAGCCAAGTTACTATCTATAGCGGGTCGTTTGAAGACGACATTATAACCCACGGTAACAGCCAGCTTAGTATCTTCGGCGGGACGATAGGGGATATACTCGATGTTTATGAGCAAAGTGTCGTAACTATACACGGGAGCAATTTCAACTATGGCTATGGTGGAATAACGAACTCAACAGGTATATTGACCGGTATGCTGGCTAATGGAGACCCAATCAATAACCGTTTTTACGTCCACGACAATGCCTCTATATTGCTTGTCCCCGAACCGTCCACGCTCTTACTGCTTGGCTTGGGTGTCCCGATTCTATCGGGATTGAGAAGGAAACGCTAACCCTTTTTTTTAAAAAACTCTTATAAACCCCATTTTAGCCAAAAAATAACGTTATTTTGTATGAAAACCGTATATTATGCGATATCCTGGGGAAAATCTCTTGACTGATATATGCTCAAAGGTGTATAATCTATTAATAGCTTTTGATGTGTAGGCACAGGGAAGTTCGAGATTTAAGGTGTTGGAATAATGTAGAGGAGTATATCATGAGAGAAATGACATTTGTTCTCGGTATGGTGGCGGTAATCTGCGCTTGTAGTATTGCTCAGGCGGGTATTATCAGTTTTGACTGCTATTTCCCCGACGACCTTTATGGGTATGATCACCAATGGGACTACGATTTGGTAAACAGCCAGTTGACAATTACGGAGAGACTTTTTTCATCGCCCTCTTCAGAAGGTGACCAAGTCGAGATAAGTGGTGTAACTGATTCAGACCCGACTTTTACACTCATTAAGACCATCACAAATACCACAGGAGAAACCTGGACCGGTTATGATCTGGAGTTAATAGGCAATAGCACTTTTGTTGACGGAACGGCCGGTAGTACTAAGTTCGGTACATATTCGTTTTCAGAAGATTTTAAAGTACTGCATTTTTATTCACCAATGCCAGTGCTCAACGGTGAGTTAGTTACCCTGCAGGTCGATATCAACATTCCAACCGTCGGCCTGTTCGACTTTACGATGGCTCAGCACCCAATCCCCGAACCAGCAACGTTCTTGCTGCTGGGCTTGGGTGTCCCGATTCTATCGGGATTGAGAAGAAAACGCTAATAGTTTTTAGTTCGTTGTTCATAGTTCGTAGCTGCTTTTCTCTGCGAAATCTGCGTCAAAAACAAAAATCCCTCTGTGTTCTCTGTGAACTCTGTGGCTTTGAAGAATTCGGATTAGACGATCAGTCCCGATACGACCGTTTCAAATACCATCGTGCCGTCAACAACACCCTGGACACTGCAGGTGTACTTCCTGCGCTTGAATTTTGTGAGGTGAGCAAGCAGGTATAATCGTTTTCCCGGCTCGATTATAGAGCGGAACTTCGCCTCATCTATGCCGGCAAAACCGATAAAGCCTTCCATTCCATAGACCTCTTTTACGAAAAAACTTGAAAGTTGAGCTGCCGCCTCCACCATTATTACACCAGGCATCAAAGGCCGGTCGGGAATGTGGCCACGTACCCAGAATTCCTCCTCTGTTACATCCTTATAACCCAAAATCAGGAGTTTTTTCCTATCATACCAGAGGATGCCGTCAAGCTGCTGCATCTCAAATCGCTGGGGATTAACCTTACAAATAGCTTCTTTGTCAAAGACAGGTTCCTTCGTAAGGTCTATTTGAGATAAATCAAACAATAATGGCGGCGGCATTAAACTGCCTCAGAATAGAAAAATTCTGCGCAACAGCATAATTGCCACTTACAAAGCAGTGGCAAAGTTTACCCTGCGCACGTTATGTATTACGCAGATTAAACAGGAAAAACAGCGTTTGTTAACACCTGTGATAATTTATTCGGTTGATCTGATTTCGAGAATACGGCTTCGAACAACCTGAGCAGACTGCTTTACCTTCTGCATCTGCTTGCGAACCCGCGTCCCTGCTGCCTTATTCCCACCTTCGGCCTTGCTAATGTCAGACTCAATTTCAGCAACCAACACTTTCAAATCTTCATACTCTTGCATCAAAGTTAACCTCCACTTTGCGCGTTTAAATTGCTAATAATGTCTTAAAATTTCACAAAACTTAACGGCCTGCAACTGTTTTGTCAAAGAAAATAGCATTTTTTGCAAAAAAAACGCTGTTTTTTGTTGTACCTTCAAGATAAACAACTAAAAGATGACGAACGCAATACTGGCTTATTCCCTTGTAAATTATGAACTTACGTATTCTTTCCGGCTGCTCTTGCCACTCCGGCTTTGTATTCCAGCCTTAGGACGTTTTTTTGCCTTTAAGCCAACATTTTTTTGGTTAATTCTGCGATTCTTCGTCCCCTACGCCGGCATTGCTCCTTGACTCTTTCATCAGGCTTTCCGATGGAAACAGGCCCATAGTGGTCGCCCTTTGGGTCGCCCTGCACAACCATACCGGCTATCAGCATTGCCTCAATTATGCCCATAATGGTCGTTTCGTTTCCACCGCCGATATTTCCCGCACTGGAAAATGCCGCCCCCACTTTTCCATCGAGGCCGCCATGAAATGCTACTGTCTCATCAATCAGCTCTTTAACAGGCCCAGCCATAAGCCCGTAGTATGTCGGCGAACCGATGACTATCGCATCATAATCAAGCAATTTTTTGGCCTTTACCTTGTCTACAGATTTGCAATCCGTCTGGAGGCCCGCCTCATTCATCGACTCGGCTATAATCTGAGCCATCTCCTTCGTATTCCCACTTCTCGAATAATATATAACTATCCCCTTCGCCATCTTTAACCCTTTCTATTTCCCTTTTGATTTTTCAATATCAGATCCTGCTTTTCGTTTCAATTTTCCTATTTGTTCCTCCATGTTCCCTATGATAATACTTTTTAATCCGAGCAATCTGTTCAATCTAAGGTTAATTCTTGTTTTTCTTCAACGGTATTATTTCTTTGCCGAATCCTTTGGGGACCTTAAAATCAAAAATACTCTGCTCCATTTGCTTATTGACCTTTGGCTTTAGCAGTTTTATCAGGTAAATGTCCTGTTCCGTGGAAACAGCATTTATCCTGGCCGGCAGGCCCAATTTCTTATCAATCCAGAAATCGATAGAAACATAGTCATCTTTATATATCGAATCTGATTTTACTTTCAAATTCAAATGGATATCTTCCGCCTGCTCCCCATCCTGCTGGACCAGTTTTATGTCAAACTGTTTCTTCAAATCTTCTATTTTGGCGAAGCCGACTATCGGCAGATTCCTGCCGGCCAGCTCAAATGCATCCACCGGCTTATTCGGCTCAGCCAATTGATGCATAGTCACCTGTTTGATTCGATAGTTAATGCGGGTCAACCAGACGCCGTCAAAGATAAACTCCTCGCGATATATTTGCTCTTTTTCGTCATCCTGTTTCAGAGTCTTAAAATCCGCCCGAAGTTTCGATTTCCTTCCTGACTTCGCATAATACAAAGCACCTTTTCTCAGCGTTGTCGATTCGAAGACCGGCTGGATAACTTTATATTCCACCCTGGCTTCATAAAATTTAAGCTGTTTAGTCCTCCGGCTCAGTTGGTTCAGGACCACATCAACAGGATTAGCTTGTTTTTCTTTAGGTTCAACAGATGTTGTCTTTGCGGAGCATCCAGCCCAACAGGCAGACACTACAATAAGCAATATAAACAGACTTTTTGCTATTATTTTCCTATCCATTATTCCACTTTCATTTCTTATATCGGATTGTTCTTTTCCTCGATAATTTGAAGTATTTGGCGGATGTTTTCAATAGTAAAATCTGCATGCTCAGCAAACTCGCCGGCTCTATCGTGATTGGCCAGAAGTACTGAGAAGGCACCTGCCGCCTTTGCGCACAGTAAGTCAAAAAGATAATCGCCTACAAGCATAGTCTCCCGGGGCTTTACCTCAAAATGCCGACAAAGGTGCAATACGCCGAAAGCATCCGGCTTGGCCGGACCGTCTTCTCTGTCAACAATAGCATCAAACTGCAAGCCGTGCTTTCGGGCAATGGCCTTTGCGTTACTTCGCTTATTACGTGTTAAAATTCCGATATGAATACCGGCTTTATGAAGAATCGCAAGTGTCTCTTTAGCTCCATCGTTAAGTGTGGACTCTGCCACTGCCCGGCTCTCGTGATAATGCAGTATTTCTTCAGCTCGCCGACGCTCTTGCGATGTCATATTCTGCATTGATTCAAGCACTGGGCCGGAATTCCTATCCAATCCCATTTCTTCACGAATAACGTCAAAGTCAAAGTAGGGTTGGGTTATTGTCCCATCCAGGTCAAATATCACAGCTTTAATCGGCATTTCTCATATATTGTGAATCGCATCTGGTATTTCGCCGCGAGCTTCACACTTTTTTGCAGAGCAGTTTGATACAGTATCGTCCGGCCTGGCTTAATATCTTATCTCTACGAACGATTATGCCTGTCGGCCTGACAAAAGATTCATTCGAAAAACCAATTGCTTTGATTGTACCGCTTTGGACCTCTTGAAGTATGGCTGTCTCAGGTAATATGCTTATCCCTGAGTTTATCTCCACCGCTCGTTTGATGGTTTCAACATTATCGAATTCCATCACAGGGCGTACAATAATATTATAACGCTGGAAAATATTGTCTATCCATATCCGCGTAGGGGTGTCTTTCTCAAAGCCGATGAATCGCTCAAATTGCACCTTGTGGATATCAATCTCCGATTCGCGCGATAAGGGATGTTTTGGGCTGAAGGCCAGAAGCAACGGCTCATCCTCAAATTCATATACATCGAGTCTTTTATCTTTTTTCGGAACCGCCACAAGCCCAATATCAATTTCACCAGATAATACCAACTCGTAGATTCTGGGGTCGCTGAAGTATTCAATATGTACGTTAACATCCGAATAGGTGACCATAAACTTCTTAACATAGTCCGGCAGACTATGCATGCCGATACTGTATATCGCAGCTATATTTATTCTACTGGCTCCGTCCGACTTCAGGGCATTGAGCTCACTACTTAATTGTGCATATCTTTCTAAGACATCTTTGGCTGCCTTGTAAAACAAATGGCCTTCTTTTGTCGGCTCAATAGGTCTTTTCTTCCTGTTGACAAGCTGGCACTTGTGTCTAAGCTCCAGTTGTGCAAGCTGCTGGGAGACCGCTGATTGACTTAGAAGATGTTTTTCAGCGGCCTTCAAGAAACTTTGCAACTCCACCAAATCACAAAAAACCTTTAGTGTTTCTATATGCATTATAAGCCGTCCTTATGGGTTGTATTACTAATTAATCCTTTGTATAACGCTATCAAAAAAGTATATTAAACGGTTTCTTGGCCTTATCAACTTATAATATCATATTATTATTAGTATAACTAACGATAACAGTTTCTAAAAACAGAAATTAAAAATTCTTAAAGGAGGTCGCTCAAGTGGACGCAAATGCTGTTATTCAAGCCGTTTACGAGCAAGTTCTGGCACGTAACGCTGGAGAAGTAGAATTCCATCAGGCAGTAAAAGAAGTATTAGATTGCCTGGGGCCGGTACTCGATAAGCATCCGGAATACGTCGAGGCAGCGATTCTCGACAGGATTGTCGAGCCGGAAAGGCAGATTATTTTCCGGGTGCCATGGCAGGACGATAAGGGCAATGTTCATATCAACCGCGGATTCCGGTTTGAGTTCAACAGTGCCCTCGGTCCATACAAGGGCGGCTTGAGATTTCATCCTACCGTCAATGCCAGTATCCTCAAATTCCTCGGTTTTGAGCAGATCTTTAAGAATGCTCTGACAACTTTAGCTATGGGTGGAGGCAAAGGCGGCTCAGACTTTGACCCAAAGGGCAAAAGTGACAATGAAGTAATGCGTTTCTGCCAGAGCTTTATGACCGAGTTGTGCCGTCATATCGGCCCTGACACGGATGTGCCTGCTGGTGATATCGGTGTCGGCGGACGAGAAATCGGCTTTCTGTTCGGCCAGTACAAACGCCTTCGCAATGAGTTCACAGGGGTTCTCACCGGTAAAGCGTTGAACTGGGGTGGCTCATTAATTCGGCCGGAAGCCACCGGCTATGGCTGCGTGTACTTCGCCGAAGAAATGCTCAAGACACGCGGTGACAGCTTCGATGGTAAAGTCTGTACTATCTCTGGTTCCGGAAACGTATCGCAGTACACCGTAGAAAAACTTAATCAGCTTGGTGCAAAGGTCGTCAGCCTTTCCGACTCAAACGGTACAATCTATGACCCTGACGGGATTAACGATGAAAAGCTGGCCTTTGTGCTGGAACTCAAAAACGTACGACGCGGACGCATCAAGGAATATGCCGAGAAATTCGGCGCCGAATATATCGAAGGCAAACGACCCTGGGGCATTAAATGTGACTGTGCCTTGCCGAGCGCGACCCAGAACGAAATTGATGTGAACGATGCAAAAACATTACTCAAAAACGGCTGCACTCTCGTTGCTGAAGGTGCCAACATGCCGAGCACACCGGAGGCAATTGAACATTATATAGCCAATAAGATACTCTACGGTCCAGCCAAGGCCGCTAATGCCGGCGGTGTTGCTACCTCCGGCCTGGAGATGTCACAAAACTCCATGCGTCTTTCCTGGACGCATGAAGAAGTCGATGAACGGCTGCACAACATTATGATTGCGATCCACAAGCAATGCTTTGAGGCCGCAGAAGAATACGGCCAGCCGGACAACCTTGTAATGGGTGCAAACATCGCCAGCTTTGTTAAAGTAGCCGACGCCATGCTCGACCAGGGGCTCGTATAAAATAATTCCACTATAGACACTAAAGGGCGCTTATCTTAGTACGCGCCTTTTTTTATTGCGTAACGCTAAAAATACTACTACAATTTCGCGAAATGCAGAAAAATGTTGACATAAACAAAGTGATTCGCCAGCACCTTCAGATGGATGAGTTTTTTACGGGTGGATTTACAATAAAGGGGCGGAAGAGTATGAGTGACCAAGCGGAACAGAAAGAATCAACTATCAACTCGGCTGCCGAACTCGAAAAAGTCGCCGATGAAGTCCGCCTATGCCGAGAATGTGACCTGGGTTCGTTGCGAACGAATGCAGTGCCGGGCGAGGGCCACCCGAATGCCCGTATAATGTTTGTTGGAGAAGCGCCCGGGGCCGATGAAGATGCACAAGGCCGACCTTTTATCGGAAGGGCCGGGAAACTGCTGGATAAGATAATCACAGCCTGTGGACTGAAACGCAGCGACGTCTTTATCGGCAATATCTTAAAATGCCGCCCGCCGGAGAATCGCGACCCCCGTGCAGAGGAGATAGTAAACTGCTTCCCATACCTCCAAAAACAGATTGAGATTATTAATCCAGAGATTATTGTAGCTCTCGGTGCTCCTGCAGCCAAGACTTTGTTAAACACCAACAAATCGATTGGACAATTGCGAGGGCAATTCCACGAATACTATCCCGGCCTGGGCAGAGCACCTATAAAACTTATGCCGACCTACCATACCGCCTACCTACTCAGAAATTACTCAACGGAAAACCGCCAGAGGGTTTGGGAGGACATGAAAAAAGTACTGACTGAATTAGGGCTTCCAATCCCTGAACGGGACAAGAAATGACCGCGTTTTAATCCCAAAAAGCGACTTCAAGGTCGATTCCAGCTCCTGATACATCGAAAAAACCCAAATATCGACTCAATAATCCATATTTCTCCAAATAATGTGTTTCGGGGAAAATTTACCTTTTCCAGCAAAAAAATTGAAAGTATTTTTGTTTTTTTGTTGACTTCTATGCTATACCCCTTGTACAATAATGGATATTGGAGAGGGTGCGAAGGTGTATATACACCTATCAAGCCCTTTTAGAAACAATGACATATTGTTTTGAGGAAAAGGAATTGGGTGAAATTATGAAAAGCAACCGGAGG
>Ga0315549_1005215_pt1 | contig 10674 bp, 8 predicted proteins | sample SalMarSW160200MG_FD_203101 | JGI IMG/M metagenome (GOLD analysis project Ga0315549, IMG submission 203101) | Salt marsh sediment microbial communities from the Plum Island Ecosystem LTER, Massachusetts, United States - Salt Marsh Sediment SW1601-200 ... | reverse complement strand
AGAAGCATTAAGAATATTTTTAGTAAAGAAATTGAACAAGATAAGGAGGATAAATTACCTGAAATTGATAGGAAAGTACAAAGGATATTAGATATAAATCTTCAACTAATGGATAAAATTTCTTCAGATCTCTCTGATATCAAAAAAATATTATATAGAGTTCTTCCAACAACGATTTCAGGATCACTATTTGAGGTTCCATTTCAAAAAGTGTCATTTGATGATATAGCTAAAAAGAAGAAGAAAAAGAAAAAACAAAAAGTATCTAAAAAAGTTGGTGTTCCAAAACCAATGGCATCTATTAAATTGCCAAATAAAACTAAAACTACATTAGTTGATCAATTAAGAATGGTAGAATTAACAAAACCAATTGAAGCTCCTGATTTAGCGAAACCACCAATGGCCCCGCCCAAGACACAGGAACTAGAGGGATTAAATCCACCAAAATCTATACATCCGCCTCCACCAAGTAAAACACCTCCGCCTACCGCTAATAGACAAATAAATAGAGCAAACGCACGACAACAAATAATTAGTGAATTAAAGGATTTATTTATTAAAAAAGGACTAGTTGGATAATTAATTGAATATTCTAAAAAAAAAAAATTTAATTATCAGAGAATTAAAGATAGGCCGATCCTTTCAAGTAATTAATTTTTATTTCTTTTATATCGTTGGATGTTTTTTTTTTTTAATACATAATAGATATCATTGTCAGGTCTTTTTTTAAACACTAAAATATATTAATAAAATTTGTTATATTTTATTTGGTTATTTCTTTAAGAATTAAAAACTACCTAACCAAAAGAGAACTGTTCAGAAAAAGAATAATGGAAAATCAATTAAATAAAAAAAATTTGGAAAGTTATATGTATCCATACAATGGATTTAAAGATTATATTGAACAATATCCTTTTATTATAATAATTGGAAAATATGACCATATATTAGGACCCATAGCTATTTTTTCCCCTGTAAAAATTGATGATGATCAATTTATAAGAAATTTACTCAGAGATGCTTTAAACACAAAAAATAAATTTGTTATTTTAAATTATGATAAGTTTTATTCTCAGATATGTAAAGTAGACATAAAAGATGAAGCTGCTCGAGGTAAAAAACAATTATATGCAATAATAATATTGAGGCATGTTGATTATCCATTAATTCCTACGATATATTTTCAGAGAATAGAAACATTATTCAGAAAAATGGGAGAAAAGAACATTTTAACGGATGATAATTCAATTTTTAAAAATTTCTTCATTGAAATTCAAAAAATTTATTTAGACAAAAATGAAATAATTCCTTTAGAATCTGCAAATCTGGAGATTAGGAGCGAAATTAATACAATTCGTGGATTTTGTGAATTAATTTTAGAAGAAAAAAGTAAAACTGGAAAATTATCTGAAGATCTCATTATTAAATATGTTGAAATAATGCTTGATTCATGTGATGATATCATTGAAACTATTGAGAAGAATTTACATAATTCTTTGCAAGGTAGTTAATTAGTATTACAATAAAATTAACTATAAAAAAGGCATAATGGCAAACAAAAAGAAAATTATACTCATAGGACCCCCTGCAACTGGCAAAACTACAATTACTAAAGTATTTTTTCAGAAAGCAAATCCAATTAAATTATTAGATACCTCTTTAGAACCTACAAGAGGAGTAAATTCAAATATTTTTTTACTATTCAATTCTCAATTAGGAATTTTTGATTTAGCTGGTCAAGAAAATAAAAATTGGTTCTTAAAAGATAGAGATGTATTTGATCAATCTCATGTGATAACTTGTGTTTTTGATATAAATAATTCATCAGAAAAAATTATCTCCTTTTTAGTAAAGATAATAAAAATTAAAAAAGAATTAAATTCTCTTTTAAATTGTAAGATAATTATATTTCTTCATAAAATTGACACGGTCAAATCTTCTTATTTATCTGAAAAAATTAAAATAATTAAGAATTACCTAAAAAGTAATTATACAAATAATGGTATTAGTATAAAGATATTTGGAACATCTATTACAAGAGAATATTTCTACAATACATTTCAAATTTTTTTAGATATAATAAATTCAATCTATCAAGAAGATTTTATTCCAATAAGTAAAACAGAATTTGAAGACTTAAAACAAGAAATTATTATAATTATTAAATGTGAGCTATATGTAAAATATAAAGTAGAACATTTATCATATAAATTCAATTTAGATATTAATAAATTGAATTACCATTTAGAAAGATTGGAAAAATTAGGAATGATTGAATATTTATCTTTTAAGAATTTTATTAGATTAACTCAAAGATGTGAATATTTAAAAACAGGATTAAAAAAAGAAATCAATAAAGCAGAATTAAATAAAGAGGATAAAGGAATTGAATTATTTTATACTTTCCTTAATTTAAATGAAATTCATTTAAATTTGGATTAAATTGTCTTTATATAGAAGAAGACCGGATTATTAGTCATATATTCTAAAAGGAAATTTAAAAAAATTATATTTAAATTATACTTCTGATATAATGATTGTAGATTTTAATATTCTAAAAGAAAGATCTAATCATAAAAAAAAATTATGATAATAACTCGAATAAATAGTTGGATATATTAATGTCATTACAGAACTTAAAAATACTCTTAGTTATCGATAATTCAGAAAAGATGGAGTTTATTCAATCATTGTTAGGAATTTCAGAAAATTCAATTTATGACACGTATATATGTAAAACCCTATCACAAGCTACAGAATATATTATAAATAATGAAATAGATATACTTCTTATAGGATTATATCTTCCTGACAGCAATGGATTCGAAACATTTTATAAAATTAGAAAAAAATCAAGAACTATTCCTATAATTCTTATAGTTTCCTTAGAAGATGAACAATTAGCACAAAATGCAATTCAATTAGGTGCTCAAGATTATTTAATAGAAGACCAATTTGATATAAAAATTTTGGAACATGTCTTATATTCTGCAATCGCTAGGCACAATATGATGCTAACAATTGAATTATTAGCACAAGAAGTACAAGACAATGAAAAACGTTTAAAACAAATAATAGAAAAAACTATTGACAGCATAATTATTACTGATAAAGAATATAGAATACGTTTTGTTAATCATGCAGCAGAAAAATATCTTAGAAAAAGTAGAAATGAATTATTAAATCAATATTTTGATGTTCCTATAATGATGGGGAAAAAACAAGGATATAAAATAACTCAAAATAAAGATCTTACAGTTGTCTCTGAATTCTTTTCTGTAGAAATTGAATGGGAGGGAAATCCTGCATTTTTCTACTCAATTCGAGATATTTCTGAACGTAAACAAGTTGAACATCTTTTAAAGGAGTCTGAAAAAAAATATCGATTATTATTTGAGAAAACACCTCATCCAATTTTAATCTTGAATTTGGATGGTATAATCATAGATTCAAATTCTATATTGGAGAAATTAATTGGTTATTCTAAAAATGAAATTATGAATAAAAGTTATGAAAACATTATACTTTTTCCAAAACAATATATTAGCCTCTTTAAAATGATCTTTAGAGCATTAAAACAAAATAAAATCCCTGATCCCATGATTGTTAATATTAAAAGAGAATATAAGAGAGATTTATGGTTAAAGATGATTTTCTCTTTAATTGAATTAGATAATGAGAAATTAGTTTATTTATTAATTCAAGATATTACAGACATTAAACAATCTGAACAAGAAGTGAGGATCTTAGAACAAACTTTGCACGAAATGAATACATTGATTGAACATGCACCTTCAGCAATTTTCTTAATTCATCAAAATGGAAAAATACTAAGGGCCAATGAAAAAGCTAAGATCCTATTTGGTTATAGTGAAGAAGACTTTCTAAATTCTAAAATATTTGAATTATTTGATCCAGAAAATATAGAAATTGTGCAGAAGTATTACCATAATGATATGTATGTCATGTCAAAAAGTAATACAATTGAAACAAAAATTATAAAAAAAAATGGAGAAGAAATCAATGTAGAAATTACATCGAATATATTAAAAATCGCTGATAACGTTATAATTCAATCATTTATTTCAGATATTACTTCTCGAAAAAAATATGAAAGAAATAGAGAACAATTACTAGACCAACTTATTAAATCCTTAGAGTTTAAATCCAAATTTTTTGCTGCGATGTCACATGAATTAAGAACTCCCCTGAACGCTATTATTGGATTTTCAACTTTACTAATTGATGGTGGATATGGTGAATTGAATGATGACCAAAAAGATTATTTGAATGATATTTATACTGCAGCTGAACATTTAAATGGGTTAATTAATTCAATATTAGATCTCTCAAAAATAGAAATTGCTAAATTTAAATTAGAAAAAGAGAATTTTAAATTATACCCTGTAATTCAACAAATCCATTCAATTTTTAAACCTATATATATGAAAAAAAAACTATATTTTAATTTAGAAAATGTTAATCAACATACTATTATATATGCAGATAAAATGAGATTTAGGCAGATCCTTTATAATTTAATTGATAATGCAATAAAATTTACTAATGATGGTGGAGTTAGCTTTCGTGGTATTGAAAGATTTGATCATTGGGAATTTCAAGTCAATGATTCAGGAGTAGAAATTAATAAAAATGATTATGATGTTGTCTTTAGAGAATTTGGTAGAATTGAAAATGATATAACCAAAGATGTATCTGGCTCTGGTATCGGTTTAGCATTAACAAAAAGGCTTGTGGAACTTCATGGTGGAGAAATATGGTTTAAAAGTGAAAAAAGAAAAGGAACAACATTTTTTTTTACAATTCCAAAAAAAGATTAAAAATGAATAATTTAAAAGTGAAATAATATTAAATTTAGTATAGACGATATAAGAGTAAGATTTGAATATTTATTTAAGTATTCTTTAGATTTAATATATGTATATGATCTAACAGGAGTTTTTCTTGATGCAAATGAAATTGCTTTAAACATTTTTGGTTATACTAAAGAAGAGCTCTTAAATATTTCTTTTAAACATTTAGTAGACGAAATTCAATATGAAGAAATGTTGAGAGTTATATCTTCACTTAAGGAAAATGGAAAACAACTAAAATTGAGTAGTTACAAAATTCGAACCAAAGATGATAATTTTGTATTTCTTGATACTTATGGTATTCCCTTGAAAAATAATGAAGGAATATATGCAATTTTAAACATTGCAAAAGATATAACATTTCTGAAGAATATAAATTTAAAGCTTCAGGTATCTGAAAATAAACTAGATAAGATATGTGAATCAATTCCTTTAGGATTTCATTTATACTCACTAAAACCAGATAGAAAGTTGGTTTTCATTGGATCAAATATAGCCGCAAATGAGATCCTTAAAGTAGATTGCTCAAAATTCATAGGTATGACAATTGAGGAAGCATTTCCTCCTTTAATGAAGACAGATGTACCTCAAAAATATAAAGAAATTGCAAAGAATGGGGGAATTTGGAAATGGGATCAAATTGATTATAATGATAAAATAATAAAGGGTGCATATGAAGTAATTGCATTTCAGATCTCTAAGAATGAGATGGTTGCTTCATTTAGAGATATTACTCAACTTTTTAAAGATAGAGAAAAATTACAGGGATCTGAAGAAAAATTAATAAAGCTAAATAAACGATTAGAAGAGACTATTTTAAAGCAGACAAGAGAGTTTAATGAATCAGAAAAATTATATAAAAGTTTTTTTGATGATTCCCCTATCGCAATTATTATAATGGAAATGAATTTACAGTTTTTAATAACAAATGTTGCGTTTAATAAGGCTTTTGGATATTTAGAAGATGATATAATAGGAAAAAATATCAAGGAATTCTGTTTCTATTCTCCTCAGTCTTTCGATACATTTATTAAATCAATACAAGTATTAAAAGAAAAATTAATCCCACTATCATTTGAAGCAGAGATTTATAAAAAAGATAATACATTAGCTAATGTTCTTGTTCGAATGAATATAATTTCTCTTAAAAACTTAAAATTAATCGAATTAATGCTTCAAGATATAACTGAATTAAAAGAATCAGAGGAAAATTTTAAAATTATAACTGAACAATCTTTTATGGGTACATTAATAATTCAAAATGAAAAAATCTTATATATCAATAAGGCAGTTTCTGATATAAATGAATATTCAATTGAAGTTATGTTGAACTGGTCAAAACATAGATTTTTTCAAAATATTCATCCTGAAGACCGAGCTATTGCAATGGATCGATTTGAAAAAAGAATGAAAGACTCTTTAAAAGTATATGATCCATACTTATATAGGTTCATATCTAAATCTGGTAATATTAAATGGATTAATATTTATTCAAAAACTATTCAATATCATGGTAAAAAAGCAATTTTAATAACTTTAATTGATTATACTGATAAAAATTTAGCAGAAGAAGAATTAAAAAAATCAGAAGAAAAATATCGTCGATTATTTGAATCAAGTAAAGATGGAATTGCAATGACTGATCTTGAAGGTAATTTTATTGATGCTAATAAAGCATTCTTAGATATGCTGGATTTTAATAAAGATAATTTAAAACAAATTAATTTTAATCAAATCATCTCTACAGATATAAATATTTTTGATATGTCAATTCAAAATAATGAAATATTTATCAAAAATTATTTTCAAGAATTTGAAAATGTTTTAACCAAAAAAAATGGAGATACTATCCCAGTTAATATAAAAATATGGATAAAAACAGATATCGATAATAATATCTCTGGATTTTGGTCAATAATAAGAGATATAACTCAAAAAAAAAAAGAAGAAAAACTAAGAGAAGAGTTTAGGCAAAGTTTAGAGGAAGAAGTAAGTAAAAGAACTCAACAACTTCAAGAATCTATTGAAAGACAAAATTTATATCAAGCAGAAATCATTAAAGTTTCTAAATTTAAATCTCAATTCCTTGCTACCATGTCCCATGAATTACGAACACCTTTAAATGCAATCATTGGATTTACTGAATTATTATTAGAGGAAACATTTGGACCCCTTAATAAAGAACAAAATGAATATTTATTAGATATTAAAACTTCAGCAGAACATCAGTATGACATGATAAGTAATATATTAAATATTACTCAATTAGAATCAGGACAAATTATCTTAAATAAACAAAAATTTTCCTTAAAGACTATTTTAGATCAAATTAATTCAACATTAAAACCAATGTACACAAAAAAGAAATTATTATTTCTAATAAAGGGATTAGATGAGGATATTGAAATATATGCTGATCCTATAAGATTTAAGGAAATACTTTTAAATTTATTAACAAATGCTATCAAGTTCACTATTGATGGTGAAATTTATTTAACAATAAAAGAATATTTCGATAAATGGATGTTTAAAGTAAAAGATACAGGAATAGGCATTGCACATAAAGATTTTAATTTAATTTTTAAGGATTTCACAAGAATTGATTCTACATATGTAAGATCAACTCCTGGAACTGGATTAGGACTATCTTTAACAAAAAGATTAATTGAATTACATAATGGAACTATAACTTTTTCAAGTGTATTAGGAGTTGGTAGTACTTTTACTCTTTTTCTTCCAAAGAAATCTAAAAAGTTAGATGTAATAATTTAGATTCTTTTTATTGTATTTTATAAAAAAATACTTCTTTGGTGTATTATTATAAACTATTCTGTTTTTTACCCAAATAATAATGCCTATTTATTTTTAATCTTAATTTTCCTACGAGTAAAATCAATTTGTTAGCACTAAGTGTTTCTGAAATGATAATTAAATTCTTGATATTAAATTTTTGTAAGTTAAGATAGTAAAGAATTGTATTTATTGATTTCGAACTTGATATTATAAGATGATCAATGTTATCATTAACTGCAATATTCTCAAAAGATTGGGTTAATTGGGCAATCATTTTATGGATATGATTGATTAAAAGTGTATTAAAATCTTTCGACATTGATTGCACAATAATTGAGTCAATTTTATTGGTAATATAACACATAGTTTTAGAATTTTCATTAGTCATCTCATCTAAAATTTTCTTTATATTTAAAGTATCTTCAGAGTAGCTACTCACGATGTTATAAAAAGCATTATAAAGATTATATATTAACATAGGAAAGATACTAGTAAAATAAATTGAAAAATCAAATTTTTTTCTGATACTATTAATAATATGCTCCAATTCCTTATCCATATTACTTTCTTCTATTAAGTCTATTTTATGAAGAAATAAAACTATTTGAATATGGTTTTTTTCCTTTTGAATAATTGAATTGATTTTTTCTAAATCATTGAAAATAAGCTCTCTTTTTGAATTCCATAAAGGATAATCAAAAAGATATAAAATAACATCAGAATTTTCAAAAACAAGTGTTTGATCGAGATTTTCCTCACATAAAAGATCTTTAAGTTCTTGACCTGATGTATCAAATAAACCTAACTTTAAATCTAGCCAAGAATAAACTGAGGGTGTGATACCACGAGTAGGTTCTAAAGGATTATATAAAAGTGTTTTTGGATCTTTACCTTCAAATATAATTTGCTTTATACTTGTTTTTCCCGTACCTGCTCTTCCTAATAATAATATTTTTTTAGCTGTCGATTTTTGAAAGAATTTATCAATATTATTTGAGAAATACTCTTTTCTCTCCTCTTTTGGTTTTTCAAATAAAGCTTTTCCAAATTCTAACAAATCAACTTTTAATTTATATAAATTTTCTTTTTCAACTTCATCAAATAAAAGGATAATTACTTCATATCCAAACTCTGGAACCCTTTTTTTATCACAAAAACTAAGTATAGTTTGATTATTAAAATTGACTTCGAGTAATTCTTCTTTATTAAATTCTTCATTAAACGCATGAGACATATAAATTTTCTGAGTTAAACTATTTGAAATTTTAGCAGATTCTGGATATTTTAAATCTAATACTGAACCAATTTTATTATCCCAAGTAAAGACTCCAATTGCTTGAGGCATGATATTTTTATATCCAATAGTAAAAATATAAATAAATAATATTTCAATTAATATATAAACATATGCAATAAAACACCTATAAATAAGTACCAAAACAATTATCTATTTATAATAATCTGTAATTTTTATCGAGGTAATTAAATGCTTAAAAATATATATGTTATCGAAGATAATGAGAAAAATATGAAATTATTTAATGCAATTTTAAAATTAATTCCTGATATTAAAATTTTTACTGAAACAAAGGGTGATTTAGGATTAGAACTTATAAAATCAGGAGATCCTGATTTAATTATTTTAGACATTCAATTACCAAAAATGAGTGGAATAGATATTGCAAAAGAGTTAAGAAAAATTGATAAATTCAAAATGGTTCCAATAATTGCAGTTACTTCTTTTGCAATGAAAGGAGATAAAGAGAGAATCCTTGCAGCAGGTATAAATAAATATATTTCTAAACCAATTAAAGTTCAAGAATTTAGAGAAATTATAACAGATATTTTAAAATGATATCTTTAACTAAATACCATCTATTAAAAAGTAGAAATTATAATTTTGCATTAATCTTAAAAATAGGAGTTATTTATATAAATATAACTGTTTTACAATCAAATTAACCAAAAACAGAGATTCAAAAAAATATATGATAAAAATGGAACAGAAAATAATCGTATTAGGTTTAGACAATGCTGGTAAAACTTCACTATTATCAAGGTTTGGAGGACATTTAGGTATAGATGAGTTAGCATCTCTAGAACCTACAAGAGGAGTGAATAGACAAGAAATTGATACTGAAGATATGAGATTCTTCATTTGGGATTTTGGAGGTCAAAAAGATCATAGGATTCAATATTTACAGGATCCCGAACATTATTTTATAGGAATCGATTTAATTATATATGTAATAGATATTCAAGATTCAGAACGTTATAATGAAAGTATAAATTATTTTAAAAAAATATTAAAAATAATAAAGCAATTAAATGAAAATAGATATGTTTTAATATTTTTTCATAAATACGATCCTGAAATTATCAAATTTAAAGAAACAATATCTAATATAGAATATCTGAAAAAATTAATCGAACCTTTATTATTAGAAAATGATATTGATTATGAGTTGTATTTAACTTCTATATATTCTGGTTTTCCAAAAGAACCTAAATTTGTCAATTTGGTTAAACAAATTATTGATGGAAAACCAATAAAAGATGGAACCGTCGAAATAAAAATAAATAGAATGGCAGAAGTCTTAGAATCAACTATGAATGCGGTAATAAAACTTAGTTCTAATATTATGGAAGTTGAGCACAGACTAAGAAATATTGAACATTCTGCAACTTTAAGTAAACCTGATTTAAGTTCAGTTAAAGAAAGTATAAAAGATACAGAGCATTTAAGATCAAAAACTATCACACAACTTAAAGATATTATAATTCAAAAACCCTGAAAATAGATTGCAAAGATAAAATAAAATAAGATTTTTTAATATTGGGAAATAAAAAATTTTAAAAATATTATTTTATGATAAACTTCTTTTATTTTTTTTTTCTTCACATATTTTAAATCATAATCTTTATTAGCACATGCCTTATTCTATTTTTTAGTTATTCAAAGTCATTCAAGTTAACAAAACATTTTGGTACGCCCCATGTGTGGCAG
>Ga0315549_1005209_pt1 | contig 10685 bp, 8 predicted proteins | sample SalMarSW160200MG_FD_203101 | JGI IMG/M metagenome (GOLD analysis project Ga0315549, IMG submission 203101) | Salt marsh sediment microbial communities from the Plum Island Ecosystem LTER, Massachusetts, United States - Salt Marsh Sediment SW1601-200 ... | reverse complement strand
TACCCAAATCGGCGGCGAAGCTTCTGTGGAGATAGGAAACGTTCTTCCTTTGGGCAAGATTCCTGAAGGCACCATGGTCTGCAACATCGAGCTTTCTCCCGGTGATGGAGGCAAAATGGTGCGTTCCTCCGGAGCCTACGCAACCGTCGTGACGCACACGCCTGACGGAACAATTGTGAAGCTTCCTTCCAAAAGAACCAAGTATGTGAATGATATTTGCCGAGCAACAATTGGCATAATCTCAGGAGCGGGGCGTGTCGAAAAGCCTTTCCTCAAGGCTGGAACCAAGTTTCATCTTATGAAGGCTAAGGGGCACATGTATCCTCGCACCCGGGGCAGAGCCATGATTGCTGCTTCGCATCCTTACGGTAGCAGCAAGAAAGGTGGACGTAAGGTTACAACGGTGTCGCGTAATGCTCCTCCAGGCAAAAAGGTTGGTTTAATCGCGGCGAGAAGTGCAGGCAGCAGAACCAAGAGAAGAAGAGAATAGGCTGTGGAGCAAAAACTGGAAAAAGCTTGTTTTCAACAATACGCTGTTATTAGGAGACTAATAGCGTTTTTAGGCAAAACCAAAATCCATCAACAGAAACATCAAACCAGAACACCCGTCGACCCCCTGCACATAGCAAACTTTCCAAGGGCAGACCGCGGACGAATCCCGCTTGAAAACAAACCGCGAACAATCTGGGGAAGAACTCTGCCAAACTTGACCTCCAAAATCACACCTGGCTCCTCACAAACTGTAACAGTAGAGGTGTCACGATCAAAAAAAGAAACGGGTCCCAAGGCAGTGCGCAAACCAATATCGAAAGTAATCCTCACATCACCAACAGGATGAACATATGCCTCACGAAGATAATCCACCAATACCACAGGACGTAAAAGATTACGGCGGCACTCCAAATAAAAACACCTAAGAAGCTGACTGTTAGAGTCAGCCAAAAAAGAAATGTCCCCATTTATGATGCGGTCAGCTTCCTCCCTACTGAGCACTGCAATCTCCTTAAACACGTACTCGTTAAACTTGCTCTTTCGCTCAAACTTGATGAAATCGTCACAAATATTGTAAATACGCATCCGATACTTCTTCCGAACAGCAACCCCAGTCATCTTATCAAAAAAAGCGGTGTTCCTAAAGTCATCGAAATAAAGACTCCGAATATGATAACGACCATCAGGTCCAGCATGGGAATCCAACTTAAGAACTGCCCCCAACTTCCGCCTAAGAATCCGATACTGCATAAAAGTAAGATGATACTTCAACTCATGCCTTAGACGATGCCCCTCAGCCTCAAGCATAAAATCACCTGCGCCTAGCATTCAATTTGATGCCGACAACAAAAAGAACACACACAACCCCAACCAAACCAACAAGCAACAAAACCGACCAAAACGAAGACCCAGCGTCAAACTGCCTCTTATTATTCCCCCAACCAGGAGTCGCCGACAGCAGATGTTTCCAATTTTCTGTTCCATCGGGTAGTCTACCATATGAAACATCTTGAAGCTGTTTGGTATAGGTTATTGAATCTATCAGAGTTGTGCCATCAGAAGCGAAAAGAGCAATTGCCTCTCCATTTGCGCGAAGACCAAAACCGCAATGAATCCCATCTGAATCAGAGGCGTTGTCAGCCCAGATTAGCAAAAAGCCGCCTGACTCGATTATGGTGCCGTCTGGAAATCGCCACTTAGTAGGGTTCCCCAAGTTATCAGTTAAATACATGCCGCTGAGGTCAACCGACGCGGAGCCGCCATTGTAGAATTCAATCCAATCAGGATTATTGCCTTCAGGTCCCGCAATGGTGGCGCCGTTATCGGCCATAAACTCGTTAATAACCAAACCGTCTGGAACTTCATCGACTGGCGCGGTAGGTCCATCATTCGACTCTCCCTCTTCGTTCTGCGAGCCGAGAGTCGGAGTCAAATAGGTCCAGTTTGCAGTTCCGTCAGGCAGTCTACCATAAGAAACGTCATCAAGCTGCGCTTCGAACAATACAGAATCAATCTCAGTCTCTCCATCGCTTGCGAAAAGACCGATGGCTTCACCGCTCGCGTTAAGGCTGAAGCTGCAGTGCATTGGTCCCTTTTCGGGATCGTTGTCAGCCCAGACAACAAGAAAACCTCCAGCATCTATAACAGTGCCTTCTGGAAACGGCCAAGCATCCGGGTTCACAAGGTCGTCAGTCAAATACATGCCGCCAACATCCACCGACACGTTGCCGCCGTTATATAGTTCAATCCAATCAGGATAATTGCCATCAGGATCTGCAACGGCAGCGTCATTGTTGGCCATAAACTCGTTAATGAAAAGATGTTCTGGAACTTCAGGTTGAGTGGGGTCACCAGGGGTCACATGCTCGCCTAGGACATTTGATGAACCAGGAGTCGCCGTCAAATATGTCCAGTTTGAACTTCCATCAGGCAGCCTTGCATATGAAACATCATCAAACTGCTCAGTATAGACAAGGTAATCGATTGCAGTCTCTCCATCGCTTGCGAAAAGACCGATGGCTTCACCGCTCGCGTTAAGGCTGAAGCTGGCATGTAACAAGCCTCTGTCAGGAAGGTTATCAGCCCAAATGACCAGATAACCTCCAGCTTCTATAACGGTGTTAGATGGAAACTGCCAATCGTTTGGGTCACCTAAGTCGTCAGTCATATACATTCCGCCGAGGTCAATTGCCTCGGAGCCGCCATTGTAGAGTTCAATCCAGTCAGGATAATCGCTGTAAGGACCGGCAACAGCAGCATCATTGTTCGCCATAAACTCGTTAATGAAAAGATGCTCTGGAACTTCAGGTTGAGTGGGGTCACCAGGTACCACAACCTCACCCAAACCATTCGACGAACCACAAGTCGGCGTCAAATAGTCCCAGCTTGAATCCCCATCAGAGACCCTGCCATACGAAACATCATTAAACTGCTCAGCAAAGGCAATCGAGTCAACCAAACTCTCAGCATCACCTGCAAAAAGACAGACAGATTCACCGGTTGCATTAAGACTGAAGCTTGCATGCAGCAACCCCCGCTCAGGAGAACTGTCAGCCCAGACAACAAGAAAGCCTCCCGCATCTATGACGGTACCGGAAGGAAACTGCCAAGCATCAGGATTTGCCAAGTTATCAGACAAGTACATGCCGCTGAGGTCAACCGACGCGGAGCCGCCATTGTAGAGTTCAATCCAATCAGGATAACTGCTGTCAGGACCCGCAACGGCATCATCATTGTTCGCCATAAACTCGTTAATAACCAAACCATCAGGAATTTCACTGGCGGGGATAGGCTCAGTAGGCACCACAACCGCACCCAAGGAATTTGATAAACTAGGAGTAGGTGTTAGGTAATCCCAAGTTGAACCACCGTCAGTCACTCTACCATACGAAACATCATCAAACTGCCCAGCAAAGGCGATTGAATCAATCAGCGTCTCAGCATCGGCAGCCAGTAGACATATAGATTCTCCTTGTGCGTTAAGATTAAAATTCACATATCCCGGTCTTGGCAGAGAAGAATTATCGCCCCAAACAACCAGAAAACCCCCCGCATCTATGACAGAGCCAGAAGGAAACTGCCAAGCATCAGGATTTGCCAAGTCATCAGACAAGTACATGCCACTGAGGTCAACTGACTCGGCGTCGCCATTGTAGAGTTCAATCCAGTCAGGATAACTGCTGTCAGGACCCGCAACGGCATCATCATTGTTCGCCATAAACTCGTTAATAACCAAACCATCAGGAACGCCTACGGGTTGATTAGGCTTAGCAGGCGTTACAACTTCACTCATTATCTGCCATAGACCTTCACCATCAGGAAAACGGCCAAAAGAAACGTCAACATCAAGCGCAGGATAAGAAATGCTGTCGACAAGCACATAACTTGAGCCGTCATCCATGTACAAGTAAACGTTGCCACCGCCCGAATTGAGGCTAAACGGGGCATGATCGGCTCCTTCACTGGGTTCGCTGTCGAGCCACAGCAACAGGAATTCTCCATCGTCAAGATTCTGTGCGGGCAGTTCCCACTTATTTGGGACACCCAGATCATCCGTCAGAAAAAGGTTGCCGGTGTTCAGCAATCCTGGCCCCAGATTGTAGATTTCTACCCACTGATCGTAGTCGCCTTGATTGTCGGCGATTGTACCTTGGTTCATGGTCATCAAATCGTTTAACTGCAGATCGGTTTTTTTCGCAAACGCGTTAAGCTGAGTGTCAACATAGGCTGCTCGTCTCTCCACAAAATCGACGGTTGCTTCAAGTTCAGGCTCGAAATCCGTCGTGTTTGTCCATAGGTTAGGGTCGTTGTAGACTTCGTCGCGGATAAGGTTTGCCAGCTCTTGAATTCTAGCATTTATAGAATCTGCATCGAAGCCTTCTCTGAGCATCTGTACGAGTGCACGAAGATATGTTCTATTGTAAGATTCTACTGCCATAACGTTCTTTATCAACGTTAGAGTGTTATCTGGTTCTTCACCTCCATCAGGTGGTCCGAAGAATCCACCACCCCCAAAACCAAATCCGGCCATTGTGGATGGTGGAAACACACCATATTCTGTTGGGTCTGTACCAGCTCCCATACCCATCCCGAACCCGAAATTCCCGAATACTAAGTTGGCATCCCACAACAGATGAGTGAATTGTCCAGTATCGCTTCGATCGTAGAGGTAATAGTTGCGTGCGTTCCCAATGTATGAGTCGCCACTGACGAAGAGGTCGAGAAGCGCTATGGAATACATTGCTGATTCAACATCAAAGATGGGCTCAAGTTTATCGGGCAATTCGGATATTGGTGCATTTGTCAGAACATTTGTTAACCAGATCAGGTCTGACCAATCGTTTATCTCTTCATTGTTCTTGAGTTCGTAGTTACCATAATAGTTTTCAGGTTCTTGACCAAGATATGAAAGAGTGCCCAGGGCCTCAACCTTGTAAAGGTTACCATCCTCATCATCCCCAAAACGGCTTTCAACAAAAGTATTGTCAATGTGTTCCATCGCCAAGTAAAGACCAAAATATTCATCGTTAACATACACACGTGTGAAGACTGAACGGGGCGCAGGCACATAATTGCTGGCAAAGTCCATGAACAGTTTCTCACGAATCAGAGATGGATCAAGCGCACCATTGTTTAGATTCAATTTTTTGAGACCAAAAAAGGTTGTTTCTTCACCATCCCCCTCATCATACATGTTAAAGTCAATCCGGAAAGGCTTCTTGATATCCTCATCTTCACCGCCTCCACCAGGTGGCCCGAAGAAGAATCCGCCTCCAAAACCAAACGTGGACAAGCCCTTGAAACGTACCCCAACAGGGTCTATTTCAATACCATGAGAAACAAAACGAGCTGGAAAATAGGGATCCGCTGTGTTGCGATCATTATCATGCGCATCATATAGAGTATCATACCAGTCAGGATCATCAAAATACAGGCGAATCTCATGAATGTAACTGTCATCAAAAAAAACATTCGCCTCATTAACTATATTGTCCTCACCAGCCCAAGAACCCGCGTCCGCACCGCTAGTTTGAACAACACCAAATACCATACCAGCCAACAAAAGCGCAGAAAACATAATCACTAACGCTAGTCTTGATTTCCTTAGACGCAAACCATTTCCATCCAGTTTATTCACCATCTAATCTACTGTCCACACCCAGTTGAGGGAACAGCAGCAGTTAAGCAACGTCAGCGTTGTAGCTGACAAGCGCTACGTCACTTACACCTTTAATCTTCAGCAGTTCGTCCACTTTTGATGCATCTTTTGCTTTCATTCGAACCTCAAGCATCAGCTCCACCCCAGCAGAGGTTACGGTTCGAGATCTGAGTTTGTTTTCTGGAAGGGCTTCTTGGACGGCCGCTTCAGCTTCAGTTCCATAGTGGAGCACCAGAAGGTATGGGTCGTTGCTACGCAAGTTTGCTCGGCTCAACACGAACAAAAATAACCCGATTATTGGGGAACCCACTAGGGCTATCATGTATAAGCCTGCGCCGCTGATGATTCCCACTGCGATAGCCCAGAACGTGAACACGATATCGGCGGGGTCTTTGATGGCTGTTCGGAAGCGTACTATGCTTAGGGCGCCTACCATCCCTAGGGAGAGGGCGATGTTGGAGCTGATTGGTAAGGTGACGAGTGTTACCACAAGTCCGGTTAGCACTAGCCCGACGTTGAAGTTTCGGGTGTAGATGACTCCTTTGAAGGTTTTGCGGTACATGTAGAAAATGAACAGGGTCACCATGAAGGTGACAATTAGGCTCAACAATACGCGCTCGACTGTGAGTGACGGGCGTGCATTGGGTGGATTCAAGAATTCGGAAAGTAAATCGTTTAAATCGCTTGAATTCAGAGTTCATCCAACCTTTGATTTACCTAGTTCACATAGTTCTATTTATTAAAGGTTTTTTATACAGAGAACTATATTTAGGTTTAGCCAGTTTGCAGAAGGCATTATTCAAAGGGCGACTTAAATGCTGTTCTCTAAGCACGTTTCTACAGTTATCCAAGAATGGGAACGTTACTTTTGTGTATGCGTCGCAGTTTTTCCACATTTTTTCGAGCACCCTTTGTAGATCAACTACTTTAGACACATGTGACGCGTTTAGATAATCAGAGAACGTGAATCGTGACATTATTCTTGAGAATAAACGAGTGTTAAACATGGATGTAAGAAGAAGTGGGGTGCAGTTTTAGAGAGTGAAATAGTTTCAACCACCAACATGTCTATTTTCATGTGACATAATATTTAATACATTGGTTAGAAATAAATAGTGCAAGGAAGAATGGTTAACTGCATGTCTTCACCATCTAGACATCAGAAGATACTCGTTGCCTCTCTTTTCATTTTGTTACTGCTTCTTCTATCTAACAGCTGCTTAGCCGCCACCCACAAATACAGCTACGAAGTTCTAGACAGCCCAGACGGCGACACAACTTATCGCTTAACGGTCTCAGTAACTGAAACTCTTTACGAGTATTATAGCAACCAAGACCACAACCTCTACAGTTACGATTTCTCCAAATTCGTGACCCCAGACGCTCTGAAGCCAATCGCAGATGACCTATGGAGCATCTACAGCAACGAAGAGGACTTCGCTAACGGTGTCCTCATGATATTACATCAGATTCCATACGTAGAGAGCGATCCTCAGAAATATGCCATAGAAACCATTGTTAAAAACGAAGGCGACTGCGACCTCTTCTCCATAGTAGCAGCCTCCATAATGAAGGCGGGTGGACTCGATGTAGTCCTGCTTCTCCTCGAGTACCAAGATCACATGCTGGTGGGGGTTCATCTGCCAGAAAGCCCAAAGGACATTCGGACTCAGGTTTATTTTTACAAACATGAAGGAAAGAAATACTATGTAGCCGAGACTACTGGGGGTAATTGGGAAACGGGATGGCGCGTCGGCGAGTGCGCTGAGTTTCTTCAAAATGCATCAGCAAAAATAATACCTCTAGAAAATTATGAAACGTCAGCTCCGGGGCAGGTTTCATCCAGCTACACTATTCCTGATTCCTCGTCAATTTGCATGTCGCTTTCCACGAATTTCGCTGTTTTTCAAAACGATGTGAAGATAAGTGGGTCGCTTTCGCCTTCCTTGGCAGGAGAAACAGTTACGTTATATGTCAGTTCGTTGGGTTCCCCTTTAAGTATGCTGGCGACGGTTGTAACCGACTCCAATGGACAATATTCTTGCACATGGTATTCTCCACCCGGCGGAATATATTCTGTCAGAGCCAACTGGTCGGGAGACGATGACTACAGCGGTGCAGACAGCAGCACATTCAGACTTGTAGTCTTACCCTCTGAGTTGCTGATGATCGGAGTCACTCTGATCTTCTTTTTGGTGATTTTCCTCATAGTGACGTTGGCAACGCGAGGAGGGAAATCGGAAAACTCGGAAATCTTTGAAGAATGGGATTTCGCAGATTACCCCGAAGATTTTTAAAAACCTTATCTAACAAAAGAAAAGCATAAAATATTAAGCTGCGGGGACGATGAAGCCATGAGCCTGAAAATCGATTCTAAACTTAAAACTCGTTTTCCAGACCTGACTGTTCTCACACTCCACATTAAGGGTGTACATGTTCAGAAGAGGGGCGCTGAACTGGAAAAATTCAAGGTTGAGGTAATGAGACAGGTTAGGAACGAGTACAACCTAGTCTCGGTAAAGGATCATCCGACCTTCAGGGCTTACCGAGACTTTTTCTGGAGCATAAAAATTGACCCAACAAAAATCCGTCCAGCAGCAGAGGCTTTGATTCGAAGAATTCTCGCAGGAAAAACCCTTCCATCAATAAACACTCTTGTTGACGCCTACAATCTAGCCTCCATCAAAAGCAGAATCGCCCTAGCAACCTTTGATGCAGATAGACTGGAGGGAGACCTTCTGATGAGGTTTGCAGAAGAGGGTGAGCAGTTTATTGGAATTGGAATGGAGAAAACCTTGATTCTGAAAGGGGGAGAAATAGTTGTCTCCGACGAAGAGAAGCTTGTGGCTATCTATCCTTACCGAGATGCTGACAACACAAAGGTAACAGAGGAAACAGAAAACATTATGATGCTGGTTTGCGGAGTTCCCGGCATACCAAAACAAGACTTGAAGAACGCCTCTCAAGTGGCACTTGAGTACATAACACGTTTCTGCAACGGAAAAACATAAAATATTTTTCTCTCACAGCGAGAAATATGGTCTTAGGGTCATGTTAGGTAAAACATTTATAGTATCGGTGTGTGTAGTATCTCCATCCAGTTACAGGGTATAGAGATTAATGACTGAAGAAACGAAGACCCCAACCGAAGAAACCCAAATCGAAGAAGCAACGAAATTACTGATTGACAAACCATCTGATTTTAAATTCCACGCGGCATATCTGGCTTATTCTGAGACATGGGATAAAATAACTTCACCAGACACGAGAAATGAATTGAATGGCATTTTGAAATCCCTTTCTAAGGAAGAGATGAGCTACTCAAGCTTCTACAGAACATTAGATGAATATAGAAGGCGCGGCTCTAGACACTACGAATTCTCGAGACAACGCATAGAAACCCAGAGAAAAAGAGACTGGAGACAGAAACGAAACAAACAAGAACGAAACTCAAGATACAAAGGAAGACACTAAGGTTTTAGTGTCCCTGAGTTAAAGATTATTTATCGTTTCTAATGTTTTAGTGCAAATAATATCTAGAGACATGGACTTTTTTTATATGTTTTTCTAGTCAAGGAAATTTGACAAAATGTATCATTTAGGTAGTCAAGAAACCTTGACAAAAAACTTCTTAACTAAAAAATGTAAGTCTATAGTTAGGGGAGAATGGATGTCGTCTAAAAAGCTGTTTCTTTCAAGTGCTATTCTTTTTGTTTTAGTTAGTGTTCTTTTTATTGGTTCTGTTAAGGCATCTTCGGAAATGTGGAGCCGAACTTACGGAGGAAAAAGAAGCGATGCGGCTTATGCGTTGGTGGAGACTTCTGAGGGAGGATACGCTTTAGCTGGTTACACATGGTCCTTTGGTGAGACCAACAATATGTATATTTGGTTGGTTAAAACTGACGCAAATGGAAATATGTTGTGGGACAGAACTTACGGCAAAGGAAGAGCTCAAGCATTAGTTGAGACGTCTGACGGCGGATACGCAATAGCCGGTGTCAATCGGTTGGTTAAAACTGATGCGGATGGGAATATGGAGTGGAACAGAACATACAGCGGAGGTACGGCTTACTCCTTGGTTCAAACATCCGACGGAGGATACGCCATAACCGGCACCAAAAATAATGATTTTTCGCTGGTTAAAATTGATGCCTCTGGGAATATGGAGTGGAACAGAACATACGGAGGAACAAATCACGAGCAAGCCTATTCAATGATTAAGACGTCTGATGGAGGATACGCTTTAGCAGGAGCCACAGATTCTTTTGGTGCTGGAGAAGATGATTTTTGGTTGGTGAAGACTGACGAACACGGGAACATGGAGTGGAATCAGACGTACGGAGGGGAAGATATTGACCGAGCTTATTCTTTGGTTGAGACGTCTGATGGAGGATACGCCATAGCTGGCGGCTGGCTGTTGGTTAAGACTGATAGATATGGGAATACATTATGGTACCACAATTATGGTGGAACAGGAACTGACCGTTTTAAATCTTTGGTTGAGACCTCTGATGGAGGGTTTGCCATAGCAGGGTATACAGAATCTTTTGGTGCTGGAGGCTTTGATTTTTGGCTGGTTAAAACCGATGAATATGGCGTTATCCCAGAGTTTCCCTCATGGATTATTCTGCCGTTATTCTTGATTGCTACAGCATCTACGATAGTGGTTAGGAAACGAATCTCCATTCCAGCTTTCGCAAAAATCTACAACAGCCTACACAAACAATATTAAACAGAACCAAAGAACATGTCGAGGGCATATTGTATGAATACATTCACATCGATTTTCCTTTTGTTGGCATTGTTTTTTTCAACGGTGTCGTTTTCTTTTGCACATGCCAAGAAGCAGAACAAATACAAAGAGATCGAACGTGCCCGTAAACACGCTTACGAATTGGGCGAATGGCATCACATGCAGGCAAGACTACAAGTTCCTGAGGAATTAGGGTGCTTAAACGGTGAAACGCTGGTTGATGTAGGTTGCGGAAGCGGTCGATTTCTGCGTCATTTCAAACTTCAAAAAAAGATCAGATTT
>Ga0315549_1005205_pt1 | contig 10689 bp, 9 predicted proteins | sample SalMarSW160200MG_FD_203101 | JGI IMG/M metagenome (GOLD analysis project Ga0315549, IMG submission 203101) | Salt marsh sediment microbial communities from the Plum Island Ecosystem LTER, Massachusetts, United States - Salt Marsh Sediment SW1601-200 ... | reverse complement strand
TTTACTGGACCAGGGGCATTGATTCAAATAGAGATTGAATCATAGTAATAGCCTTGATCCTGATGGGTGACTGGCGCGAGTCGGCTTAATCCGACCGCTAACCTACAATAACGAAATATCGGGTGCGGGAAGGGAGATAAAGCGGTATCGTGCTTCATCGTCATTCGAAAAAAAGTATATCTTTTTGATGGGGAGGTGTTTTTTCTCTTGACGAGCCCTTTAATGGGTGACCCCTTCAATATTTCTAAATATATTACTATTTAGCAATTTTGCTAGTATTGGCATTTTTGCTAAATAGCGTTATATTTTTTATATCTACTTAATATTATTCAATATATTTCTATTTATCCATTTAGGAAATATTTCCTTTTTGGATAAATAGGTTGAGTTTAGACAATAAATTTTCAAAATAAACTTTGATTGTCTCGTAAAAAGTCTGAAAGCTCTTATTTTTGTCATTCCGGCGAAGCCTGCCCCTGCGAAGGCAGGGGGCCGGAATCCACAGTTTTTGCAGGTAGTTATATAAGCTCTGGACCCCGGCCGGAGTTTATCCCGCACTCGATGCGGGGCCGGGGTGACGGTTTTTTATGAGATTGTAAACTTTGGAATTTATACTTTATGATATTTTCCCGGATGACGTGAATGATGTCATGATCTTTTAAATATTTTTTCTCGAAAAATTATCATTTAGAAAATTTGGAAATATTTCCAATTTTTCTAAATAGCATGGATGAGACTATAATTCATTTTGCTTTTAACGTTCCGCTTGAGGGGCCGAGGAAAGCGCAGCGCTTTACGAGGTCGCTCTCGAAGCGGTTGTTAGAAGGCAATTGCGCCACAGTCCTGAAGCTCCTTCATGCCGCTCTCTTGCCAAGCATCAAAGTCAGAGTGAACGCTTTTAACTGTGGCGCGTGGTAAAGCCTTCGCAATTCGAGCACATGATACATCCAATGCGTTTCGATTGCGATTTACGACAACCCAGACTGATTCGCCGATGGGTAAGTCGTCCTCCGCGCGATTAAGAGCGCTCAGCAAGAACTTGTCTGTATCGCATTCGAATGACATTCCCACGACAATAAACGTGCGATCCCAGAGCATTTGGTTGTACGCGATATTTGCCTCTGGAGTAAAGCACCGTTGTGAGGCAGGATCTTCTTCAAGAAGAAATGGGCTTCGGTTTGAATTGTCTTCAAGTTCTTCAACGGTTCCATTTAAATGAAACACGTGGCTGTTTGCCATCCACGCAGGCAGAACTTCCAGGTTCAGCGCCTGAATTTCTCGTTGAAGTAAATTGTCCCAATTCGTCGTTATGAATCTGTTTCTCCAATTCGGCTGTGTATGCGTCGATAGCAAGTAAAGAAACCGCTTTATCACAGCACAATTAACATTTGGCGAGTTCATTTCTTCCCGCAACCTAACTTTGATTTGTTCAATTTTTTCAGTACGAGGTAATTTTAGCAACTCTGACGGCACTGCCCACGGAAGATTACAGGCAATAGAGAGACCTCTACCCAAAAGCCAGTTTACGCACTCTGACATAGTTTGGTATTGCCTTCTAACGATGAATTAACAGGCAGGCGGTGCCTGCCACCATAACGTTTTTAAAAGATAGAACATCGCGAATCTTTAAAGGTTGATTCGGCGATATAGTAGCCTGCCGTGTTGAATGGCAGGTTATGTTTTATTTTTGACTTCTCTATTTCTATAATAATTGATGATATCACGCGCATTTGAATGTAACTTATAGAGTTTCTTATATTCAAAGTGATTTGTAATAATAAGGATTGCTAATGTAACCGAAAATAGTGTTTCAAAATAATCCCCTTCGGCAGCAGAAACTATAGATAGCATTAGTAAACAAGCGCCGCCCAATAGCACATACCACCATTGCCATTTATTTGGAGGCCACATTTTTTGAGAAAAAACTGCTTCCTTCTCAATGATTTTCAGTTTTTCTTGTATTTCTTCTGGGATGTTAGCTTCCATAAGATTCATTACCTCCTTATTACAAACATAACGCTGGGCATCAGCGGGCGCGTATTTTTTGCGATCCGCTGTATGCCTTTGTTGGGCGTCTCTTCTTGATTCCTTTTTCGATCTTACAACATTAAGTTTTCTCTGAGATTTCATGTTCATAGTGCCCCCAGACATCTCTTTTTACGCCTTTCTCTCTTAGAATTTCTTCGATAATGGCATTAAAATCGACGGTAGGTAGAGCAGGACCGCGTAACTTAGACCCATGGCAACGTTTGTATTTTTTCCCGCTTCCACACCAGCAAAGCTGATTAGGTTTCATCTTTGGGCCGACTATGGGTGATCCTTCGAACAGCCCGCAATGGCTCATGTTTATGTCTTTTATAGCAATAAGCTTTTTGTGGTTTATTGCACATACCAGATCAAGCATGTAGGTTTCAACACGGGCCGAGGTCGGAAAGTAGCTGCAAGAAAACCCTTTTTTTCTATCACAGGGAATAATTACACTAGAGATCTGCTCTCCAACTGCATTCGCTGATGAGGGGTGTCTGGAGATCTTCCTTATGTAGTTAACGAGTTTCGACTCTATGTTGCGGGATGGCAATCTATCAACAACCATGTCGATAGCTTCGTTAAAATCAGTTGCGAACAGACCGAGGTTGGCAAAACCAACGCGATGGAAAAGCTTCATCCTGGGAGGATTCGGACGCGGCTCCGTATGATAGTAAGCTTGAAACTTATCTTGCGCTGTCTTATGCACAACGTCGTCATCCAAGCTTTCGAAATTGGAAACTAACGCAAGCGCTCCGCGAGGGGGTGTCTGATTGTAGAGAAAGCCGGTGAACATAATAGACAGTCTTTTATGCAAGGCCGGAGCTTTTCTAAGGTCTGGGTAGTTGCCGAAGGCTGAAGTAGCCTTTTCAGTGAACCTATCAATAATGGACTTTGCATCGAAATCAGGAGGGCCACAATTGCAAAGGGTTTCAGCAAGCCAAGTTTGAGTGTCAAAGCTTCCAAATCGAGCCAGGCCAGTAAACCCTATTGCGAAACGTGCGTTCTTGCATACAAAGACTGTGGCTTTGTTGGAATCATCATCCACCACTACTCCATTGAATGAGAGCCGACGATCTGAAACCTGGATGAAATTGTCACTATTTCCTGCTGATATTATTAATGTCATTTTTGTGTGTTATTGTTTTCTGTCATGCCCAACCGAAAAGCTCAGCGGCGGCGGTCATCCGTCCGCTGGAGCGTCTGGTTGGGCTTTATTTTCATTTGCTGTCCATATTTGTTCAAAGAACCTAAGCATATTCTCATACATCTCACAGTGCCTGCGAAACTTGTATACCTTACTATGCCTACCGTGCGCTTCCTTGCTATAAGGAGTGTAGAAGAGGCACCTATCCGTGATTACAAGACGGCCGACATTAGGCATGTTATATCTTCTCAGTTGAATCTTTTGATCCTTAATGTGGCTTTTGAGAAAAGTAATGTTTGACTCAACTTGATTGGAAAGAAGGCCATCGCCATAAGCCGGGTCGAATGTAGCCAGTTCCTGCTCACGTTGATTCAACCAGTTGTATTCGCCTGATGGCAAAGATGTCTCTGGTAGAAGTATGCGAAAAGAATCAAGTCTTTCGGAAGTGTGCTTTGAGAACACCGAACTAAAGGTGTCTCGCTGAAGTTCATTGCCGCGGCCTGCAAAAAAAAGAATCCAGTGGGCAAGTTCAATCTCTTTACGCATATCACCTTCGCTGCTTTTTTTGTCCTTGAATACATAGTCGATATCTACATCGAGAATGCGGCTAAGAACACCTATCAAGACCCATCTCGCCTTTTGGGATAGATTGCCAGCGATAACAAGGAGAAGGGCGCCGCCGATAACTGATGCCAAGACACTTATCACAAAGTTCATCACGTCATCTACCTCCCAATCGATAATGCTTTAGGTGTTCGGCCGCTTCGCTCGGTTTCATTGCAAAACCGCAAAATTCCTTTAAGACAATATCGCGCGGCTCCGAAAAGCATATTATCGGTATATTGTGTCCATATGCCCAGCCGATCTCCATGGCCACAGTCAAGCCAATGTATCCCCCTGGGTTACATATATATAGAAGAGCTGAACGCCTGATTGCATCAAGATGTGATCGTTCAATTGTGAAGATGTCATTAGTCTCGTCATAAATGACGGGGTCAGGTCTGGACTCTTGACAGATCCAGATTCTTTCATAACAGCGGGGTCAAATCTACTCTTGACTCTATGTAGATTATAATAACTGATTTCACATCATATAATCCTTTTAATATTCGTTGCATTAATTAACCTTTCCGGCTAGTAGTTGCTTTTCACGCAGTAATATAATGATCAAGAGTCAAGAGTAGATTTGACCCCTTCACTTTCATTTTCTATGCAGGGGCGACTATAAGAATAATCCTGCCAATCTGTCAATTATCCAGACCTGACCCGAATATTTCATTGTGTTCAGCTATCTCTTTTTTGTTCTGTTTTTCATGGCGGCGTTTACAGAACGGTGACCAACCTTAACATTCGCAACAGCCCTTCCGTATACATCTCGAGCTTTGACATCAATAGTTACTGTTTTCCCTGAAACCAAGGTGGTTAGGGCATCCTTGCTGACCTTATAGCCTCGCTGACCTTTTTCTGGGGCATCATAATTTGCTAGGCGAACAGGTTTTTTTCTTGAAGAAGTCATGAATGTATCACCATCAATTACTCTCGTTACCTTTTCGTTCCTGGCCATAATTAATACCTCCTGTCTTCTTTACCAAAATATTTTCCTGTTATACGTTTTACATAGTTTTGGACACGTCTTTCGGTTTTGCTTACAAGAATCTCAATAAAATCTAGATAATCTTCCGCATCTTGTCTAGAGATGGGAGTCATCGTATGTGTTCGATGAGCTATCGCCCCTCTAATTTTTATATATGTCCCCAACTTCGATTGAGCCTGGGAAGTAGTCATCCCATTCCACTTCCAGCTGTTTGTCAGCTTGGTTATTCCAATTGTATCTGCATAGAGCTGGTTTATGTTACTTGATTTAGGTGTATTGAAACTCTGAACAAGTTCGTGCCGGTGCTTCTTCAATACATTTCCTACCCATCCACGACCTTTTATATTATCACTTAACAGGCATAAGAGCGCTTCTTCACATAGGTCTTCGATATAGCTTTCCCAACATGCTGTTATGAACAAGTACGTGCTTCTCACTAAAACGTCTGCTTTTTCTCCCCTTTTCATAAGGAGACTGCTTCTAATCAGTTCATCATGTATATCAAACAAATGATAAACATCCCAGCTTATCTCCTCAAAGCTAATTCGTGCTTTTGATATGTGTTTTGGACGTTTCATGTCTCTCTAACGCTGAGGATAACCTGCAAAAAAGCATCAGCTTTTTTTATCAGAGTTGATCCTCTTGTTAGGCATCTCATTGGTAAGTGAAGGCTTGTCTACCTCTACCTGATCCTTAAATAGTATACTTTCGGTATTAAAAATAGTAGCTCGGCCAATAGAACCGTATTCTCTTTCAGCCCGCATTCGGTCGTTATCAATCCATTCCTGAATCAATTTCAACTCTCCGTTTTTAGTAATAAAAGAAAATAAGGATGCTGACAAAGTCCGGATCAACCACAAAGTGGAGTCTTTTTCGCTAATATAGAAGAGCGCTTGCAACTGTTGCTCAGCTTCGAGGCTATTCCCCAACCTGATTAGACATCTCATTCTGGCCAAATGGAAAAGATATTCCGGCACATAATAGCGTTCAGATCTAGCGTTTCCAAGACCCCCTAATATGCCCACGAAGAGTGACAGTATAATTCCATACACAGGATTTTGATGAAAGAAGCCGGTGACGCCCACTGTCAGCACTAGCGCGACCAAGGCTTTAATATAGAACTTGAAGATTCCCTTCGCGCTTAACCGGATTGCTAGGAACAACCTCCTCGGTGACATAATGCGTGTGGGGTATGAGTTTAGAACCAAAGAAACAATTACGAAGATTACGGCCATCATAGGCAAGCCCAAATAGTCTTGCACCAGCTGACTCGCCTGGGAGAAAGGAAGCTTAATAGCTAAATGGTAGGCAATAGCGATTGCGCTGCAAAGTACTATTGTCAGGATGAATGTGGTAATTACGACAATAAAGAGCATGATGCTGCCTAAAAAGAAATTCACTAGCGGCGCAACAGCATACCTTTGAATCCCTTTCAGCGGATCTTCGCGGCCAGACAAAGCATACCCAAGCTCGCGTGTTGCGGAGTAGTGGGGGTAATAGCCAATTGGCAGCCAAATGAAGATCGTCGTCGCCCATGCTGGAATGTCCAAATAATTGCCTACTACATTTGCAGTAATGAAGCCGATGACAGGCATAGCAATAACCAGCAGCACGATATTCCAGTGCCACTCGCAGTTCTCACCTATTAATTGTTCATACATACGAAGCGCTTTTCTGGGGTTGCCATCCTCTATGCGCAATGCTTGCCTCAAAGAGGTAATGTGTGGCGCTTCTTCTGAGAACGCTCGGAGTTGTTCTGAACGAACATCCTTTTTTAAAGATGCCGCAGCGAGAAAAACTAAAAGCAGTACAATGAAGAAGATCCCAGCCCAAAAGTATGAGGCACCTGAAATCTTAGGCTTTGGCGCTTGCCTTTCTAAAACTCTTAGAATTCCACCTGTCTCCATGTTCCAAAGGATTATTTTTTTATCTCTCCCCCCCGAAACGATTTGTTTCCCATCAGGACTGAATGCAACTGAATAGACTATATCATGATGACCACGGTATATTCTCTCTTCTTTTTTTGTATACACATTCCACAATCGTAGGGTTTTGTCGTTGCTCGCCGACACTATATGTCTCCCATCGGGGCTGAAGTCAACCGAATTGACTATACCGCTATGGCCATGAAAAATATTCACTACCATGCCTGTTTTGACTTTCCACAGCCGCACAGTTTCATCAGAACTCCCCGAGGCGATATATTCCCCGCCAGGATTAAAAACTACGGAACAGACTTCGGCGGTATGCCCCTTTAGCACTCTTAGCTTTTTGCCTGTAGCTCTTTCCCATAGACAGATCGTCATATCGAAACTCGCCGAAGCGATGTATTTCCCATCAGGGCTGAATGCCACTGATAGAACATCAGACAAGAAGCCAGGACTATGATATTCCAGAATAGCAGTCTGTTTCCCTGTTTCTAAATCCCACAGCCGTACAGTCCCATCGGCGCCACCGGACACGATTTGATTGCCATCTGGGCTAAAAGTCGCGGACCAAACTCCAAAAAAGCTGTGCCCCGAGAAGGCTCTTACCAGACTTCCTGTCTTAAAATTCCATATCCTGATTTTTCTATCGAAAAAGGCCGTAGAAACGATGTACTGCCCGTCTGGACTGACAGCCACGGATTCGGTTCTCCCCAATATCCCACCCTTCAATAATCTTAAATGCTTACCCGTCTCCCTATCCCATATGCGTACTGTGTTATCGCCTCCTCCCGAGACAATGTATTTCCCATCTCGACTATAGGCTACAGCCAAGACATGGACAGTGTGCCCCGCAGAAGTCACATTCTGATTACTTTCTGCGGGGCACTCATCCAGAACGGTGAAGACAAAGATGCAAAATACAATTATAAAAGGTTGCAATCTGTTCATGATGATATCTTACTACGTCGTCAAAACAGTTCCGTTAAGGTTGTTAAAGAACTTTAGTCCAAATGCATAACGGCACGCGAATCAGGGGCGCCCTTCCAGCCAGCTGCTGACGATTGGCTAAGCTATCAACCTTACACCCGGCACCGACGGTATATGCCTGTGGCGTCCCCTGAATTCGCTTTGTTCTGCAGCTCTTCCTCTTATCTCACTTTCCGGTATGTTGCCTTCGGACGTTTCTTTCTTTTGATTTCGAACGAACCGGCAACCTCAGCCTCTTTGGATCTTGGATCAGAACGCCACGTATCCAAGTATGTCATCTATCGTGTCTCACACAGTAAATCCTCTCTCCTTGTGCCGCAGATAATTCCTCTCTGTGGTTCCGGCTACCTGAGTTATGATAGCTTATTTAGTGAAACGCCAAGCCATAAATTTGAGATAACGAATCCATGCTCGCTCAAGTGCATCGCCCCTGCCGTTGATCCGCTTGTGTATATGGTCAAGTCCCGTAACGACTGCCAGCAGCGCGCCGAAAATTGAAACGAGTACCTGCGCAATATCAAGGAAAAGGCCTGCTTCTTTTGGAACCAGAAGCAAAGAGGCGAGAGCGATGCCAAACGCAATCCAAACCAAGCCATACACGAACTCATGGTAAAGACGAAGAACAAAAATTGTCGTCCCATAATAAATAATAGCAACACTAAAAAATAGGTACCATCCAGCGTCTATCCTCAGAAGCATTAACGTCACTTCACCAGGTATATGAGTCTTTGTAAAAAACACGGGGTCAGGTCTGGACTTTTGACAGATCCAGATTCTTTCATAACAGCGGGGTCAAATCTACTCTTGACTCTTGTAGAGTATAATAACTGATTTCACATCATATAATCCTTTTAATAAATAGGGACGCTGTTAAGTTATTACCTGAATTTTGCACTGGAGAACAATAAAAGATTGTAAAACCATCTGGGAAACCTGTTAATAAAGGATATTGAAAAAGAAACCTTAAGAACAGGAGGAACCCAGATGGTTAAGAAACGAGATAATGGTAACACCAAAAGCATTAACAGTAAAGGATTTCATGAGGGGGATTCGAGGGCCAGAAAGATCAATGCTTATACTGCATACGAGACTTGCACGGAGCAACTAAGCCCATTTGGCGGTCTTCTTGGGCTGATAAAATTTATTGACCTGGTCAAATTGGAAGAAATATTTGAAAGTATTTATACATGCCCTCAGAGGGAACCCAAGCTGGGTGATTTTCGAATGGTTGTAGGGATTTTAATGCTGCTGTTTATAGGGTTCAACAGGTTGTGGCATTTCACTTATATTCGACTGGATGCTATGGTTTGCGGTTTTTTTCAGCTTGCCTTATTGCCTGCGGCCAGCACATTCTGGCGGTATGTAGACAGCCTTGGGATCAATCAAGCCGAGTCGTTGTTGAATATCATAAAAGTATTGCGGGAACGTGTCTGGCTTTTATGCGGTCTGAGATATGAAAGGATTCATTTAAGCACGGACACGACAGTTACAACTCTTTATGGTCATCAGCAAGGAGGCCGTAAGGGACATAATACCAGGAATCGAGGGAAGAAGGGCTATCGGCCTGTTCTATGTTTTATTGATGAGACAAGGGAATATCTCATTGGGAAGCTTCGTAAAGGAGAGACCCTGAGCGGCGAAGAAGTAGGCAAGTTCATCAAGCGCATTAAGACTCAGTTGCCGGGCTGTGTAAAAAGGGTTCTTTTCCGTGGAGACGGGGAGTTTTTTAGCTGGGAAAGCGTTGCCGCGTGCATAGAGACAGGGTTTGATTATATTATTGCAAATAAAAGATCCCGACCACCCTTTGATGCTAACAGGTGGTATAAGCCAAAGAAAAGAAAGCCGTTCGAATATAACAGTTGTGTTTATCATCCTATAGGGTGGGAGATCCCATGCCGGTTTGTCGCGATGAGATTTCCGAAAGACTTAAAAACTCCCATTGGCGAGCCCATACAATACGAATTATTTGAAGGTGACCGGTACACTTACCGCATCTTCTGCACAAGCCTTTATGGGAAGGCACATAAAGTTGTTGCGCAATATGATAAAAGAGCAGACGTTGAGAATCTGGTCGGGGAAGCCAAGCGCGAAGGTCTGGATGCGATTCCTTCAGACAAATTCAAGAATAATTACGCCTATTTTCAAATTGTCATGTTGGCCTATAACATATGGCGATATTTTAAGATGATGGCACAAATCAGTGATCAGAGAAATAGATCCGAATCTCTTACTTCCCCAGATGCTTACTCGTTACAGGGGCTTGCGGACAACCATATAAGAATCGCACGATTAAGGCTCTTGCTGATAGCCGCTAAGATTGTTTATCATGCCAATAAAGATAAAGTGAAGTATTCCATACATGATATGCGAACGCCCGGTCTTATGAGATTTCTAAATTTTCTGGATAAGGCTCGTTTAAAAGCGAGGCCGTGGGCCGAGAGCAGTCTGTGGCCCTGCCGGTTTTCATTAAACAATGCATGAGCAAAAAATTTCTTGCACGGAATATATAATGCTGAATATACCACAAAATCGTCCGGAACCTGACACTTGAATAGTCGGATAGTCTTACAGTGATCGATATGAATTCTATGATCAAATCGGGTTTTTCTGTTTTCACCAAGATGACAGGGCACAATTAGAATACTCAAGATGTGATCATAGGTGCCTTGGTGTGTGCAGTGCTATTAATCAAACTGCTCAAACACAGGACTGAATATAGGTTCGCAAGTTCCGTGGAATTATTTAGAACCATAGCACTTCTTGCTTCGGCAGGGAAAATGATATTTTTTATATTCCCTCTCTGCTTGGTGAAAACAGCAAAACCTAAAAGAAAATTTATTAATTGTACTGCTGGATAGGCTTATTTCGTGCAAAATTCAGGTAATAACTTAACAGCGTCCCCCTTTACTTTACTATTTCACTATGAAGTTGATCCGCCAAGAGTCAAAGGCAGACCCCTTTATTATAGGATGTCCTCCTTTCTACGAGGCTATAATTGATTATCAAAG
>Ga0315549_1005204_pt1 | contig 10692 bp, 5 predicted proteins | sample SalMarSW160200MG_FD_203101 | JGI IMG/M metagenome (GOLD analysis project Ga0315549, IMG submission 203101) | Salt marsh sediment microbial communities from the Plum Island Ecosystem LTER, Massachusetts, United States - Salt Marsh Sediment SW1601-200 ... | reverse complement strand
GTAGAGATATAATCGACCCTGTTTCTCATTATAATGCCAAGCCCCTGCTACAAGGAGGTCTTCATACCCGTCTCCATTGACATCACCGAATCGAGGATAATTGCCATATTGTGTATAAGCCTCTGTGGGTCCCGTTAATATTAGATCGGCCTTAGTGTCCATGAACGCTGGTTTGAATGAAAAGGACGCAGGCTGAAGATATTTGGATTCCTCCTTCGTAGTATTTGGCATAGCATTGAGATACTTTGAGCTTTGATTTGGATCAGAGCTTTGTGTTTCTGCAACAATAGAATTAGTCAACTTCCTTTCACATCCACTGGTAATAAACATTAGTGCCAAGACCAGTAAAGTGACTTCGACGATTTGATATGTTTTGTTCTTTTTCATATCACAAACTCCCTCAAATTATTTAAGAGTATAGTCAACCACAAGATATTGAAACAGAAGTTGCTGGGAAGTATTATAACTTGAATAAACAGTTCTTGCAATGGATTCAAAAACGAGAGCTTAGGCTTGAAACCGGTCATTTGATATGTTTGCATATTTTTCGACTTTTTAAATGATTGATAGCTAAACACTTATGGGACAGACTCTCTTAAAAATCGGGAGATAAAGGCCTTTCTAGTTGTAGTTTGGTTGTATAAGTTCCGTCCGCTTTTCACACTCAAAAACACAGGAAAAAAGCGAATGAAATAAGCACCGCTCTGGAGCAGGATGTTCAGCTATGATCGGATTCCAGCAGTCATTTTGTTCGAATTTTCTCAGTGGTTATGATCGGCTAAGGGACTTGAGGTATTTCTTTGTTTTCTTGAGTCCCATCCTGGATGCTTTCTTCTTTACAGTATCAAGTGACCGTTTCAACCTTGTTGCTACTTTGGCTGTAGGATTGTTCGGGAAAAGTTTTCTGAGCAAAGCAACCTCGCTCTTCGACCATAAGCCTTTGACAAGTTTCTTTTTTACCATCGTTTAATTCCTTTCATTCTATTTGTACCTGTCACTTCCTATTGACATTAATGTATCCTAAGTAGCAATACGGTTGTTGTCAAAGAATTTCTGTTTCCACCTCAAACATGTCTCCCTTTCCCCTGTCCATTTCGTATTGAAGATAGAAGTGACTCAGCAGCCTTTAAACTCCTGGTGAATTGATTCAGCACCGGTAGCATGCTCTCGAGATTTTCAGCAAAGACAGCATGTTCATAAAAAGCAATAGCCTTCTTCAACACGCTAACCTCATCCTCTATCCGATTTCGGCTTCTATAAATGACCGCCAACCTCTCAAAGGCATTACCTTCATCAGAGTTTTGAGATATGTTCCATTTATACAGTTGTATGGCTTTAGTAAGTCCTATTCGCTGTTCTAGTGCATTTAGCTTCATGCCAGCGTCTTTGCTCACGAGAGATCCTTCCATATCCAAATAGTTCTTTTATATTTTTCAGAAGTTAAACAAGTATTACTATTCCTTTGCTCCGTGCTTTTTGAGCAGTTCAACGATTTCGGTATGACCTTCTTGCATAGCCAAATCTAAAGGAGTTTGACCTTGTCGGCCTCTAATATTTACATCAGCACCATTTTCAAGCAGTAGCTGGGCGATCTCCAAGCTATCTGCTCCTGCTGCCAAATGCAAGGGTGTCTGGCCTGTTCTATTTTGTGCATTTACGTCAGATCCCTTGCTTATAAGAAATTCAACAACCTCTTTGCGGCCAGCCGCAGCAGCAGCATGCAGAGCTGTGCTTTCAATCATGCCTTTTTTTTGATTGACATCAGCGCCTTCTTCGGTGAATGCTTCAACCTTACTCAGATCTCCCATGTAAGCTGCGGTGTGAAGAGAAGAAACTTCTGCCCCTTTCGCTACAAGCATTTCACCTATACTGGCTGAAACACCATAAGCCGCAACATCCAAAGGTGTTTCACCTGCGTTACTCTTAGCATTTACATCCACTCCGGCAGTAAGGACCAACTCTGTTGATTCCTTGTTATCCATCAAGATAGCCCAATGCAATAATGAGTAACCCGTTGCCGTGTCCTTAGCATTGACATCTGCTCCGTTATTGAGAAGCATTTTTACAACACTCGGGTCATCATTCCACAAGGCGTATACCAGAGGCCCGAAACCCGATTCATCACCCATATTAACATCTGCACCGTTTTCAATAAGACACTCAGCCAAGTCAACGTGTCCCTCAGAGACAGCCAACAACAGCGGTGTCATCCCATTCTCATCCTTGGCGTTTACATCAGCACCTTCATCTATAAGTAACTTAACAATTTCTTGATTGTCGCTGATAATTGCTATGTGTAAAGCTGTTTGCCCATTATCGTCCTTAGTATTAACATCTATGCCTTTTTCTAAAAATGCTTTGACTTTTTCCAAGTTTCTAATTTTTGACGCTGTATGAATGGATAAAATTTCCGCTCCATTTGCAAGAAGCATTTCCATAATATCTGCGTGGTTCGGATTCTGAGATATTTGACGTTGATTCCGGTTTAGAATAATATCAAGAGGTGTCTGGCCGTTCTTGTCTTTTGTGTTAACATCGGCACCTTTGTCTAAAAGAAGTTTTACTACATCTTTGTGATCACTTATAGCTGCATACTGAAGGGCTGTTTTCTGAGTTATATTATCCCTACTATCTACACCAATTCCCTTCTCAAGAAGAGAGTTAACTAAGCTAACATCACCAATAGCGGCGGCTTCCTGAAGTGATAAGATTGGTTCAGATAAATCGGTATGATTATCCAGCATTTTAAGCTCATACTGCAGGGTACTATCCTCCGCAGGATTATCAAAAGTTGCAGGATCTAGGATAGGATTGTGTACTTTTTTTCTAACACCCACCAGACCGATAGGATGACGTCCTCCCTCAAAGTAGTTCTCAATTGCAAAACGCACTGATGGCACCATACCAGCAGGATCAAGTATTGCTAAGGCAATAATATACTCGCCGGATTGAACGGTCTTTGGCAGTTGGAACGTTCCTTCTACCTGGTAGTCTTTTGGCTTAAGGTCGTAAGATTGGGTGATCTTGTTCCATTTGTCCCCCGGTAGCCACTGGCGAACGTCTATATCCTTGAAGGTGTCCTTCCAAACTGGGATTCTGGTTTCAGGATTAAGCAAACTTACTTCAACAGGCCATTTATAGTACAACGGAGCGGAGCCAATATTTCGGACCACAAAGGATACTGTGAAGACTTCATCTGGGTAAATCTTAGCGGGATAACAGACTTTATCGAGGATGTATCGGTAACCAAATGCCTTCTGTACTTCCTGGGCCCCAGTACGTACATCTGGATTGTTCTGGTCATAATCTGCAACCCAACCTAGTTCAGTACAATGCAGCCAGCGGATAGTGTAGATCAGATATTCTCTGTTTACAGAATTTGTTAGGGTAACATTTGGCTCGAGCCCAGGCGGAAGTTCCTCTCGCCAACCATATGCTATCTCGCCACCCACAGGGACAGTTTTCCAGTAGTCACCCAGTTCCGCCATCCCTAAGCTATATTTCCATTGTCCATGCGTCTGGCACGACCACGAATCATTATGAATACCAAATTCGTATTGTCTGAATTCTGATGGATGACGTACCATGACCAATTTGTTCTTGAATGCTTGAGTGAAAGCAAGGCCCAATAGCTCTTCCATTCCACTAATTTCTGAAAAATAAGGATGATGATGCTCCCCCCAGTAGCCGATAATGCCCATTTCAATGAAAGCCACTCTTGGATCGTTATCCCATAGTTTCCCCAAACGCCTGACAAGACGAACTACCCTCTGCTTAAATTGTTCGCTACTATAATCTCCGGTTCTCATGTCGGCCGGCCAGTATTCATTACCTTCTTTCTCATCCCAGTCAAGGTAGACACGCGGGATGACTTTGATGTTGTGCTTCTGTGCATCCTTCCAGTGCTGATCACAGAATGTTTTAATTTTATCAATCCCATCACTTTCATCATTCTCGATCTCATTCCAACGGATATAGCTATGCCACAGTGTCGCCCACTCGTGATCGAAGACTCCCCTGCGAGCGCGAAAGCCCTTGAGTGGATTACGAAGGGCACTTGAGTATTCCTTTGGTTCGATCGTAATTATTGTCGGTTCTTCTAAAGCGACAGAATTTCTCAATGTCCTTTCACATCCGATGGTAAGGAACATTAGTGCTAATGTAATCAAAATGACATCAAGAATGGAACGATTCTTTAGTTGGTTTTTCATAATACCTGCTCCTTTGATTCAACGATAATATGTCAACCACTAGATAATGAAACAGATGTTGTAAATAAGTATTGTAACTTGAGTTTAGAACGTTTGCAATGGATTCAAATTTGAGTGATTTGGTGATCGTCCTTGAAACAATTAATAGTTTTTGTGTCGCGTACAGCAAAGAAATTGGCACTTAGCTTGAGAGCGGACATTTGAAATGTTTGTATATTTTTCGAATTTTTAAATCATAGAAACTAAAGCACTTGTGGAACAGGCTTTTTTAAAAATGGGGAGATAAGTAGCTAAATGGTTGTACGGCGGTTGTACTCATCGAGTCAAGGAAATGGGGCCGTTTTGGGAGTAGCTGTGCACAGCTCGGTGCGCTCCTGTTAATGGGTAGTTCCAGACCAGAGAGTTTCGCTGTGTGTGACGCCTCAAATTAATTTATCTCGATCTCATAGATGTGCGTGTCGAAAACATCGAAAGTATCTGAGAATGTCTTGGTGTTCGTTAACCGTAGCGGGCGCTCACTGGGGGCATTGCCAGTACAGATTTCCTTAACGGAGGTCATTTCAAGGTCGGGAATCCTAAACTCCACGATGACGGTTTCATCGGTGGCTGCGTTCACGGCGATGAGATACCTCTTTCCATCGTAGGTCTTCATAATGAAATGAATTGCCAGATTGCCCGCAGGATCAGTATGCTCGGGCGGTTCAATCACGGATATCTCCACATTCTCTGGTGCATTGTAGCTTAAGAGTACAGGACTCATGGCCTCGAACTCCGCAGCCAGGGACTTCATGTACCCCCACGTCTCCGGAAAGTCCGGCGCGAAGAATTGCGACGAGCTGCAATGATAGGCATACCACATCAGGCCCCGGGAGCCATGGATATAAGCGAGGTAGGCCATGAACCGCCTGTCTTGATTCGGTATCTCATAAGGCCAGGGCGTCCCTGGCACCCCGCCGAAATGCTGAAGTATTGTGATGACCGGTGTATTTCCGCCCTGGGCCGCGTCTTGGTGTATGGGCTCGTCCCAGATTACCCAGCCGTTCAGTGGGCCGCTTTGCCACATGTTATAAGGATATACATCCCCGACGATCAGATCTGCTACGTCCCTGTAGGCGTAGTAAGCGCCATATCTCATGAGCACCACATCCGTCGGATGAAAGGGGTCGAGGCTGTTAATGAACTCACTGAGCATAATCAGTCGTGAGCGGGGCAACTCGCTTCCGTCGGGCTCGTCCCGAATCGACCAAGCAAACATGTTAGGCAGGTTGCAACCTTCGAAGATTCGCTGCGCGATTATGGGTGCTACGGTTGGATCTTCCCATGGGATGTCGGGATTGAAAGTGTTCCAATCGTTTGAGGTGCCAGCATCAAAGGAGTTCATGGCGAAGCATTTCACACCTGCCTCGCCAGCCATCTTGATACCACCGATTGGGGACCCGTCGTAGAATTGTGTGGTGTTGAAGCCCCAACTACGGTAAGCGATATAGGGATTGGGATCATCCAAAGCATCTGAGCGGAACTGATACATTCCGAACGGGAAGAACGGCTCGCCATCAATCAGGAAGATTTTCCTTTCTGGCTCGAACGTGATAATGCCCGATTGCGGCACGGGCTTGGTTATGAACCACCACTTCTTGCTGGTACTGTGGCCGGCCTTGTCGTAAACCGTAATCTCGCCGGTATGCACGGCCTGGGAGAATCGCGTTGTGAAAGTCGCCTCGGTAGCAGTTATCCTAGCCCTTACGTCTCGGTCGTCGATCTTTAATGTCACGCGTTCAGGATCAATGCCGCTTCCGCCGGGATTGTCGGCGTATTCAACCACAATAGGTGTGTTCGTGTCCAGCATGCGTGTGGGACCATAGCTGAAGATCTCCGGCGCCCGGTAGTCTTGCCCATCTGAGACCAGAGTGAAGCTCGACATGACAGAATCCGTCTCACCTCTGGCGCCAAAGTCGAGCGTAGTCGCATAGAGGTGGAGCTTCCAATACCATGTCCCGTCAGCCAGCGGCTCGAACGGTGTGTACTCGTTGGCCTCTAGCAGCCCCGTGACCTCCAGGGTCGTCGAATCCTGAAAATTCGGGTCTTTGGAATAGACCAAATCGTACGTCGTGTACTTCTTCGCCAAGTCGCACGACCAGCGGAATGTTGGCGTACTGCTGGTTACGATGGATCCGTTCGGCTCGTGCAGATAGATTACCGAACTGAGATCATCGCTTAGTAGGAAGTCATCGAAGAAAAACGTGCAGCCGGTCTGATGGTAGTTGTGGAACACCAAGTAACACGTTCCCTTATTCACGGTGACCAGATAGGTGTATTTCGTCCAGGTCGCAGGACCACGAACATACGTCCAGAAGTCGGTCCCAAAAATACCCACCTCGGACTCCCCACGACTGTCTGCTGACTTGAACCAGAAAGAGAACACGTAGACCTTGCCAACACACATACCGCTCAAGTCCTGTGACACAGATGTCCACTCACCTGAGGGTGATGAAAGAGAGATCGCCCGTGAGCCCGAGTGTGAGTCAGTCGTCCAGTTGACCAGAGGATAATCCGGTGAGTCGGTGGCGTCACTCACCCACCAATGGGATGGCGATCCGTTTCCGCTCTCAAATCCAGGATTCCTGATATTGCTCTTGAGTGAAGGTTTAAGAGGTGACAGATACATGCCGTCAATAATGACAGGGACATCGCCGATAGTTGGACCACTCCATCCAACGCCCAGACAGTCGTGCCCGTCAAGTTCTTTATGCAGTGCCTCAATGTAGTAACCCCGACCACCCTTTAGAGTAACTGGAATGGACCTCTGCTCAGGGTACAAATCCCACTGCTGTGTATCGGTACAGCTACTTAATTCACAGATCAGTTTCATATTCTCCGGGTTATCGTCAGGGCTCAACCAGAGCCGGCTTTGGTCGTCACTATAGATCCAAAAAGTGTAATCGCCGTCTGTGGGTGGGTATAGGTAGCCCCTCACACGTGTCATATAGTTGTTGCCCCTACCTTGCGGCCCTTCGAAACTGGACAACCAGTCGCTATCGTCTGGATTGTCCGGATAGTTGTTATTCCTACCATCCACGGCCTCGTCTAAATTGTTACCTGTGATGCCGTCAAACCATTCGAATAGAATGCTGCCCTTGCACACTTCGCCGCTTGTGTTATTTACTAAACTGAGCACTAAAACAAAGGAAATTAGATAAATGAGTTTTTTATACATAATAGTCTTCCTTCAAAAGCCTAATATAATGCAACTTTAATTCATTTCAGGCTCTGTAACCAGTCGATACAGCCGAATATCGTCAAAAAAGACCAAGCCTGAACCACCAGCTTGCACGTTGTTCTTGTCGCCAAAGCCTATAGAGAGCTTGTCAACGTTAGTCAGGTCTACGCCTTGATCCGCGATCTTCTCCAAGCCGATGAGCCATTCCGTCCAAGTGTGTATCAACACTGCGTTGGGATCATCATGGTACACGACCGCAGTATATCCATTGCTATTGGCAATGGCCGCATACATTGGCGTGGGAGCATTGCTGATTATGCCGATATCCTGGTTGGTCCACTCCGGACCAACGCTGGTGTTGGGGAAACTGACGTTGGAGAATCTGGCCTCGCACATTAAAGCAGCATCATGACTGCTAAGCGCTAAACCCATATACACAGGTATATTCATAGTAATCCTCTGAGGTGTATGTAGTTGCATCCATGTGATACCATCCGCTGAATAATAGGCGCTGACAAATCCACCTGTGGTGTGCTCTAATTTCAACCACTGAGGAGCGGCGATTCCGGTTTGCTTTGCGCTTACGATGTCGCCACTAACCTTTTCACGATATCCGAACCAAACTCCGTTACAGGGCGTGATGGCTACCATCGCTTGCGCCGAACCCGGGTCGAGTGTGTCGCGAACCATCACACCGGCCTTGGTCCATTCATGCGTGTTTTCCACGCTCTCGACCTTCGCTACAATAGTTCCGGCGGTGGAAAGCTGCTTGTATGCAAAGTGGAGCTGGTCGGAGGTGCCCGAAATATCGGCGCCTAATCCGGTCATCATATAGTTGCCAGTGGGCTGCTCCACAAAGCTGCCGAAATACGGCAGATGACCTTTGAACCACAGCGACAATACTGCAACATCTGGTTCGGCCCAATCACGAAGTAAGTCCAACGTCATGGTTGCCTCAGAGTACTTGAAATTGTTGTCGTAGAAATACGGCATCGCCTGATCACCCCAGTGAACTATATCAAGCTCAGCATAAGGAGCCATGAGATATCCCACTTGCGAGCCATTTGCTGGATCGAGCCATCCGTCTATCCACGTATTGAATATCTGGTCGGGTGCACGGTCGTTGTAGTCCTCGAAATCGTCTACAACAAGATACTGGGCTACCGTAAAACTCCAGACATCGCCTTGGTATACTGTATAGTCCGGCGGGCCATTGACTTCGTCGACGCGCCAGTAGTAAGTCGTGCCCAACTCAAGGCTTTGAGCAGGAGTATAGCTGTTGGCGTCTTGAGCGATGCCGTCAATGCCATCGTTGACGTCCTTGAAGCTCTCACTAAAAAAAACTTTGTGCCCATTGACTGGTGATGCATACCTTCCCGGCGTCCAGTTCAATACTATGTCCCGGTTTACATCCGTCGCGTAATTAGCAGGACTCGGTTTAAAAGCCGCGCCAGGTGTACCTATCATGACCTGCTGAATCTCCACCTGCGTCAGTACCCGGTTGTAGATACGGACTTCATCGAGAATACCACCAAAGCCCTGTGTACCATCCGTCACAGGATTTCCATCGTTACCAATCCAGGCGAAGGGGTGGAGAGACATCAGGCCGGTGTAAGTCCCTTGTGCCATTGCTACTCCATCCACATACACATTGTAGTTACTGTTATCCCAGGTCACGCCAACGTGATACCACCTTTGGATCTCCAGAGTAATAATACCTGTGCGGCTGATGTGCGAGTCGCCGAGGCCCAGGTCCAGCTCGGTGTCGCCTCCGTCCATATAAAGCTGAATGCGATTGGCGTACGCCGGCTGGGTCGTATGGCCAAAGAAGTACCTGGTCTGAGATGGCTGCGGTGTGTACAGATATACCCACATTGCAACCGTGCCTACCAAAGCTGACATACCAGTAGTTGGCACCTCGATGTGTGCAGGTGACTGACCACCATACAACACGCCGCCATGTATTTTGCCCGTGGTCCATGATACTTCGATAGATAAAGTACCGTCATTATCGCGCCCAGCGGAGTCTGCCGCGGTCATTCCCGAGGATTCGTCAAATTTCCAGTAGCCAACCAGGCCATTTCCAATGTCTGCTTTCGTTGCTCCTGTAGTTACTGTTATAACCAAATAGAGGAGGAACAAATAAATCAATCTTTTCGACATAATAATCCTCCTTCAAAAAGCTAAAATTAAAACAATCAATAACGAAACTTTAGCCTTCACGATTTGATTCTCCTTCCCTCCCTGGGATCGCATGCACTCTTTATCGCGTTTGAGGTCCTCTTTAAGAAGCCCAGTACTGGCGAACTGAATTGTGAAGTTCTTAATTCCTCCTCTACCTACAATCTGTAAAGATTCCACAACGGCTAGAAGACAAAATCTCTACATTTCTCCACTACTATTTATACCAACTTAACTACCATCTCGTCAAGAAAAAGACCTGCAAAACTGAACCGAAAAACAACAGACCAACATTGAACGGTCTTCGTCAAACTTACGACTAGTTCACAAATAGTTAAGATGCCAGAAGAAGAACTCATTTTTTAGCTGAAAAAAGCTACCTTTGAAGAGTTCAAAGTCAAATATTAAAATCTCTTTTGCCACATTTCTTATTTTGAGGCATCCATGATAAGACTTGTACAACGGCCATTGAAACAATTAATAGTTTTTGTGTCGCGTACAGCAAAGAATTTGGCACTTAGCTTGAGGAAGGACATTTGAAATGTTTGCATATTTTTCGACTTTTTATGTTATTGATAATAAAGCACTTATGGAAGAAACATCTTTAAAAATAGAGAGATATTGGCCTTTCTGGTTGTAGTCGGGTTGTACAGCTTTGCGGACAAAAAATTAGGCCATATTTTAGGCTTATTTATTCCGTTGCTGCTGAAGACATACACTGTTACCGGCACAATCTGATTACCAGCAAGAGGAGCCTTAAGTTAGAATTCCTCGACCTTAATGCCCATTAGTTCCGAAGCTTCTAAGTAAAAACTGTACAGAGGCGATCTTAGCAACTGTGCTGTATCAATATTACTCTTTTGTATCCATTCGATTGTCTTATTGTACCAGTTTGCTGCTGCGGTATTGTTGCCTGATTGCCAGTGAGCCATAGCCAGAAATAAGAAATTCCTACCGTGTTCCCCACCAGGCAGTTCAGTTGATTTGGTTAATGTGGAGATTGCATTCTCCCACTGCCCGGTGCGGTAGTATGCCACTCCAAGGCCATTAAGATAATCCCAATTTTCTGGCTGTGTTTCTGTC
>Ga0315549_1005202_pt1 | contig 10693 bp, 9 predicted proteins | sample SalMarSW160200MG_FD_203101 | JGI IMG/M metagenome (GOLD analysis project Ga0315549, IMG submission 203101) | Salt marsh sediment microbial communities from the Plum Island Ecosystem LTER, Massachusetts, United States - Salt Marsh Sediment SW1601-200 ... | reverse complement strand
TTTTATTTCGTAATCAAGTACTGATAATTAACAAAAAAAGAATAATTATTTCAAGTAAAGAAAATTCTCTATAAATCTTAAAAATTGTAATTAATTACCTATATATCTTTCATATATAATATAGGGATAATGCAATATTGATAATATTTTCTATTAATTATTTTAATCTTTTCAATTTTTAACAAAATAGAAGGTATAGTTTCTAAAAACGCGTTTTGCAAAACAGTTATTTTGCATCCATTTTCCATTAAAAATCTATCTTTTTCCATGGAATAAGAATTTATTAACGTAAATTGCCAAAATCATTCTAAAGATTCAGGATAAAAATTTGAGAGAAATTTTTTTATTTCTTTATCACTTGCTTTCCATTCAATACCCCTTTGTTGACGCATTGCTATCAACCCAAGTAACTCAACTAGATTTGTTGCCACAAATTTAAAATGCTCATTTTCAGCAATCCACCATTCTTCCTCATTCTCTTGTGGTTCACAAGATACTTTGAATCCTAAGGATTTAATAGTTAGATATGCTGGTGTTTCTGTATTACCCGCAATTGCTATTATGTCAAAATTCTCCTTCATAATGAATTTTTATATGTTATTTAATAATTAAAAATAATTATTCTATATTAGATTATGCAAAATAACTATTTTCAAAAAAAAAATAAGAAGATTTTAGATTATAATTCAAAAATGAATATTTTCTTAGAAATATAAGAAGATCCTATAATTCCAATGAAAAATATTATCATAAAAATCATTAAAGGAAAACCTGGAATAGATTTTCCATTTTCTCCTTCATTTTCGAAAACATTAATCTTTATAACTATATTATTTGTATTTCCTTGAGTGTCATTAACACTGATAAGTAACCAATAGTTTCTCACTTGTAATACAGCATTATTGGTTATTTCACCAGTATTGGGGTCAATCTGGAAATGTATCGTATCATTAATCCAATATTGGTCTATTCCTGATAGATCTTGTGCTAAAATAGTATAACTAAAATTATTTCCTAGTTCAATAGTCTGATCTGTTGGGTTTGGGTTCCAGGTAGGTGATTTTGTATCTTGAACAATTACTTGTATTTTTGTGTTATTTATATAACTTACTGTATCATTAACACTGATAAGTAACCAATAGTTTCTCACTTGTAATATTGTATTATTGGTTATTTCACCAGTATTGGAGTCAATCTGGAAATGTATCGTATCATTAATCCAATAATGGTCTATTCCTAAACAGTCTTCCGCATGTACATCATAGCTAAATGTGTCTCCAAGCTCAATAGTCTGATTTGTTGGTATTGGATTCCAAGAGGGAGCCTTTTTAGTTTCAATACCTAAAACTTCGAGATCGTCAATATACCATCCTCTATAATTGTTACCAAATCTATCTATTGAATCAAAATTAAAGCGTACTTGTACTAAAGGATTTCCTACATAATTAGAGATATCAATTGAAACTTTTTGCCATGGTAATACATCAGCACTAGTATAGAGAAGATCCCAAGAGATTCCATCTATAGAGATATATACAGTTGATAGATCAACAAATGAAAAACCTTCTGTTTCCTTCCAATAATAAAATGTTAAGTAAACATTTTCCATATCTATTAAACTAAATGGAATTGTTGTAATATTTCCAATAACTCTATCTCCTGTATTATAGTTTCCTGTCTCTTCATTGCCAAACCACATAGAATGTGTGGGAGAGTGATATGGATCACTCCAATCGCTTGATTCATTTGCTAAATGCCATAATCCCGTAATCTCTGACCATTTAGATAAGCCATTCTCAAAATCATCAAAAAATACCTTCTCATAATAAATATAAACCATTATTTTTATTGATATACTATTCACATGTCCTAGAGTATCATTTACACTAATTTTTAGCCAATATTGTCCTAATAAAAGCATTGTTTTATTGGTTATAAGACCAGTTGTAGAATTAATCTCAAAATGTATTGTATCATTTATCCAGTATTGGTCTATTCCATTAATATCTTCTGCATTCACATCATAACTAAAAGCAACATTAATCTTAATATCCTGATTCACTGGTTCAGGATTCCATGATGGGGCAATAGGAGACCGAACAGTTATCTTAATTACTTTACTATTTACATATCCTAGAGTATCATTTACACTAATTTTTAACCAATATTGTCCTAATGAAAGCATTGTTTTATTAGTTATAAGCCCAGTTGTAGAGTTAATCTCAAAATGTATTGTATCATTAATCCAGTATTGATCTATTCCTGAAATATCCTTTGCACTAACTTTATAATTGAATTGAATATCAGATTCAATAGTCTTATTTGTTGGTTTTGGATACCATATTGGTGCATATGTATCTTGGAAAGTCATATTTATTCTCCGACCATATATATCGAAATTTCCATTCCTATAATCCTGCCAAACAGCAAAAATGTCTATAGAATTATGAATCAGACTAATATGTGGATTCTCTTGATTATTTGATACATTACATATGGCTTTTCCATCCTCTTCCCAATATAAATCACCATTTTCATTTATCCACTGAGTATAAATATCTGTATTATCCTCTCCATTCCTTGAGTCATCCCATATGATAATTGCTTCTTTATTATTATAACTATAAATATCTATAAAATTTTCATTCTCATCAACAGTGCATATTGGAATTCCACCATAACCCCATTGAATATCACCTTTATGATCTATTTTCTGAGCACATATCTCTAAATTATTTCCATTATTATTATAACAAGTGATAATCGCTCCATTTTCTCCATTACTACAGATTTTGGGATAAGAAAGCCCATTTTTATCAGGAAAGAGTGATGTTCCATTAGGCTCCCAAAGAGATATTCCTAAATTATTTATATTTTGGGCATAAATTTCATTTTCAGAATTTCTTGAATCTTTCCAAACAATAATGACTTCTCCTGAGTTAGCTTTACAAATTTCAGGTGTTGTTTGATCTCCATCAGCAGAACATATCGGAATTCCATTCTCAGCCCATTGAATATCACCAGAGGCATTAACTCTTTGAGTATAAATATCGCTTTCTCCATTTCTATCATCTTGCCATACAAATGTATAATTGTGAGCATTATCATAATAAATGTTTGGATTAAATTGAAAATGTCCTTCAGTACAAATTGGAATTCCATTCTCAGCCCATTGAAAATCACCAGAAGCATTAACTCTTTGAGCGTATAGATCAAATTGTCCATTTCTCATATCTTCCCATATAATGATAATTCCATCATGTCCATCACTCAATATTTCATGACCTACTTGAGCATTTTCAGCACTACATATTGGAATTCCATTTTCAGCCCATTGAATATTACCAGAAGAATCAACTCTCTGAACATAAATATCTACAGGATCTGTTGGAAGCTCTCTGCAATCATGCCATACAATATATGCTCCTCCTTGCCCATCACTACAAATTTCTACACAATCTTGATCCTCAACTTCTGTAGAAATTGGAACTCCATTTTCAGCCCATTGAATATCACCAGAACCATTAACTCTTTGAGCATAAACATCATAACGATTAATGCTAAAATTTCGAGAATCATCCCATACTACAATTATACCTCCTTGTCCATCACTGCAACTTTTTGGATTTGACATGTATTGATCATCAATACAAATTGGAAAACCTATATTATCATTATATGCAGATGTTTTTAAAGTATCTGATTCTTCAAAATTAGTTATATTATTAGAATTAATTTTATTTATTTTAATAAGATTTGCTGAACATAGAAATAAAACAGAAAAACTAATTACTATTATTTTTAAAGAGTTATTTTTCTTCAATTCTAATATTTTACTATACATGTCTTAAATACCTATTTAAATCTTATTTTTATAAATTTATAAAATCAAAAAAAAATATCTTTTTTATAATCAATTAAATATTTTTTTTTTAAACCTATATTTCATTTAAAATAAAAAGGTGATCTTAGGTTATTAATGGTACAAAAAACTAATAATGTTTTATTTTCACTATCTTAATCATTATTATTAGTACAATTAAAACTTAAATAAGTTTAGGAGAATACATATTTTTTTTATCTTATGAAAATTCATAAACACAAAATATCTTTTTATTAATTATTTATCTTTAATATTTGATATTCTATATATTATATACTTTTATCAAACTAAAACTCAGCTTTTGCATCAATTTTCCATTAAAATTAGTTCTTTTTCCATGGAAAGTAATATCTTATTAAAATCAATAAATAAAGGATACCAAAATTTCTAATTTTTCTAATTAAATTAGTCCTTAATTTTTAAAATCTATTTAAAAAGATATCAATTCAAGTTCTTCAAATCTTTTGAAATGTTTTTGATTACTGGTAACTAATTTTTGATAGTCATTAGAAATGATAATTGCAGCAATCAGACAATCAAAAATATCTATTTCTTGGTCCTTTTCCTCTTAATTTCATATGTAATTTAGCCCCTAAAATGGCATTTTTCAAATCAAGAGAAAAACAATTTAATTCCTTAATTAATTGCTCCAAATCAAAAGATAATTCGTTAAATTTACTTTTTGAAAGTTCTTATTTAGATATTTAAGTTTATAGAGACTATAATATAGTTCAACAATTGAAGGAGATGTTATACCATTTTTATCAGAACTTAATCTTGTAATTAAATCATCTAAAGTATTGTTACCATTTAAAATCTGTATTGCAATATTTGTATCAATAAAAATCATTTTAATGAAATCTCTTGCTTATATCATTACGAAGTTCTTTGTGAGCAACTCCCATCCATTATTTCAAAAAAATCTTTAGGTAAATCTCTCCAACGCCCAAAAAATGGTCTTAAATTACTTATATCTTTCTCCTTGTAACCTAATAATTTATCTATTAAATCAGATATAGTTTCATCTTTTTTTTTTTTTTATAATAATCTTTTATAAGTCTCTTCATCAATATCTATTGTTTTTGATGTCATAATTATTTTCTCTAATTTATCTATAGAAAAATAAACAATACTAATATTAATAATTAAGGATATGTTGTTTTTCAGCAATTTATGATAATATAGATTTTCTATTATTTTTAAAACTCATCTTTAAATAATATAATGAACATCCACTCAAATATAACTTATATTTTGAGAATAATTATATTTAGGTATCTTAAAGATATATCTTGAAATTAAGAATCATTTGACGTTATATCTCTCATATATAATTTAAGGATAAGACAATATTGAATATCCTTTCTGTTAATTATTCTAATCCTCTCGATCTTTAACAAAATAGAGATAGTTGTTTATAAAAACGCGTTTTGCAAAACAGTTATTTTGCATCAATTTTCCATTAAAATAATCTCCTTTTCCATGGAAAAAGTCCTACTACTTATAAATAAAACTCTCTATTTTAAAAGAAATGTAAAATATCATGATATAGTGTAGAAATCATCTCTTAATTCTTTAACACGACAATTATGATTGAGTAATTCTTTTAATAGTTTCTCTAGCCTTTTTAAATTACTATTAATTATATGATGTAATGATATTGGATCTTTTGGCAGATTATATTCTCTAATATCAATCTTAGCATCATCACATGCATCTAAAATCCATACTTCTAAGGAAGGTTGAATTTCTACAATCATATGACTCCTTCTTGAATCATTTATAATTCTATATCCATTTGTTTGCTTTATAAGAGAGAAATTAGTCTTATTAAAATAGGGGATTGGAGTTCCATCAGGATCTTCATCTACTAATGCTACTTGTCCTTGATTTCTTTCTAGTAATTTCCCAATTCTTGATTTTCCATAGGAATGATTTATATTTTTCTTACTAAAACCATATAATATGACTAAGAGTTCATCAGGATTGCATTCTACATAAATTAATTGATTAATCATTTTTATCATCAATAAGATTATCTAAATTGAAGAATATATCAGAATCATGGGAGAGAATTTCTTCATTGTTTAGGAGATAGATTTTTGTTTGAAAATTTTCCCATCGAGTAGCATAAACATTCACTTCTTTAGTTTTTTGAAGTAAAGGTATTAAAAAATATGGATTATGAGTTGAAAAGAAATATTGATTTTTTGAATTTTTATCTAAAGCTACTTTCTCTGCAAAAAATTTTGTATAGTATGGAAATGCATGTACTTCTGGTTCCTCAAATACTATAACTGAGTTAGAATTTGTCTCCATTGCAATAATATGAAAAATAAGTCTTTTTAAAGTATCAGAAATAGTTTTATATGGATAACTTATTGTAATTCCATCAATTGTTTTAGAAATCTCGATTTTATATTCTGTTTTTCGCAATCCTAAGGATAAATTAAATGGTTTTAAAATATCACTGATTAATTCTCTAAAATGTTTATGAGTTAGGAGGATAAAAAATAAATTTTTACCATCAGAAGGCAATAAATAATCAGAAAAGGTAGATTGGAATAGTTCTCTCTCGATAAATTTATAATATTTGATTGAAGGGCCCTTATAATTCACCGGATCTATTTTTTGGTCTTTGTTAAATAATTCATTTTGTAAAGTATCTTTATATCTAATTTTTAAAGAGAAATCATCAAACTTAATATTTATAGGTTGAGAAACTTCATTATCATAGAATAAATCACTACTATGATTTAAACGAACAAAATTATCCAGATTAATTGCATCATTTGTTTTAGGTCCTAAATAATAACTTAGGTATGCTAAAGCCTCTAATATATTTGACTTGCCTGTATTTGGTGGACCAATAAAAATATTTATTCGATTGCATTTTATCTTTATAGAACCTATCGATTTGAATGATTTGATTTCTATTTGTTTTATCATTTATAACCAATTCTTCTTTTAATTAATAAATTATTTTTCTTGATAATTATTACTTTCTAGTCTTACTCATTAATATTTAATTAAGTGTAATAAACAATTTTATAAATTTATTGGTAATAAAAGGAATTTTATTCTAAAAATTGTTGATTATTTATTTTTCTATACATTTAATATGTAATTCATGATAGTTTTTTACCTCAATTAAATTTTATATCTATTGAAGGAATATAGTGAAAATAACGAGAAGTAAAAGTCTTTCCGAGAAATTCATCTAAGCTTAGCTCCTTCCCTATGGAAGTTTTATCTCGAATCATGTATCGTTGCACTTGCCAGATATTATATAATAAGGCTCTGGCACCCAAGATACAAAGCCTTGCATCTCGCCCTTGGAGCCGGAATGAGAAGCCAAACTTATTCATTTCTCGGAATGCTATCTCAATAAGCCAACGTCGGCGATACAGACTCCGAATATAGGTCTCATTACCGCGTAGTTTAGTAATACCTCTTAGATTGGAAAATAGCACGATGAGAGGAAATATCTGTTTCGATGCCTTATCAAGTGTCAGACGTTTGGCGCAATAATCGCGCTTGATCTTGTCCAAACTATGCTTTCTCTTGGCAACCAGGAGGAGATCAAATCTTAGGTAAGTTTGTCCCTTTCCCTTAATATACCCCAGCTTCATGGAACCCTCGCAGTAGCGTGTTCCCTTGTTCATCAGATAATCCTCTATCATCTTACTTGTCTGTGAACATTTACGACCAGGAATTATTACCGTGAGTTCACGTGCCTTGAGCACGGTCAAGATCCGCTTCCGGTAAAATCCGCGATCCAGCAAGACATACTTAATACTAAGGTCATGAGCTTGCAATCGATTCAAGATCGTCTCAAAGAGCGGAAGTTTGTCCTGCCGCTTGAAAATCTTGAAATTAGCAATTACTTGGTGCAAGTTGTTCGAGACCATAGAAAAAGTAAGGTACTTATGCATTGTCTTGCCCTCTTTCGTCCCAAAACAATAGGGATCGTTCTCCTCCTTTTTACATTTTTCTTCCTTGTAGTCAGCAATCAGGATGATATTAGGCAGGATGATACCCATCCGCCGTAAAAGTAATAGATGAGCAAGTAAGACGTGATTCCAGAATGCTTCCGTGCAGTCCAGCACTTCCAAATGTTTCAGGCAACGAGATAATGCAGGTTGATCTGGAAAGTATCGCCGTTGCTTACCATTCGAAAACACCTCAACTTCATATCTCTGGAAGGAATAGCCTACTTTCTTACAAGCTTCATTTAACCACTCAGCTGTTTTTTCTGGTGAACGCTGTAATAATTCCACGAATGCTTGATAGACCACGAACACCTCGTAAGGATACCCGCTTCTCTTATGGGGTAAATCCACTTCTGTCGTGGTTCGAATGATTTCCAAAACATCTAAAAGCAATTGAAGATTAATGCACTGGGGGTTAATTATACCCAACCCGGTGGCTACCGGGGGATCTGCTATGTACTTAATAGTCATAATTTACACAAGAATGCGTCATATATAACTTAACCCCCTCTTTTGTCGGCAACGTGTAACTCCGAGATAGAGGATTATGAATGAGGATGTTAGAGAAAATAAATAAGGTTTTTTAGATTAAAGTGTAGAATGATAAAAAACTTTCATGAATTACATATTAAATGTTCTATAAAATTTGTAGAGTCGATATTTTTACTATTTTTTTTAACTTTTTTTATGGAAAAGAAAGTTAAATTTTATTTTATGACATTATTGATATTATTTTAAAACCAGATTTATCAAGTTCTTTCTTTTTAAAAAATCTTTTATCCTTATACAGTTATTTTGCACCCATTTTCCATTAAAAATCTATGTTTTTCCATGGAAAAAGATTTTTTCTTAATCTAAATATCACTAATTCATTAATTAAAGGTTTAAAAATACAAGCTTATATTAAAAGATCAAATCCTAATATGTCAAAACCCTTACTTTGATGTAATAATTCAAATCCAAAAGAATTTAAATATTTGATAATTGGATCAGCTTTTTTTACTTCAACAACTAAAAGACGACAACCAATAAAATCTTTTATGTAATTACATCTACCTCGAGCAAATAAGATCAAATCTCTTCCTAAATTATGAACTCTATATTCATTATCAATTGCTATTCTTCCTATTAATGCTGCTGGTACTTTTTGAATACTAAATTTCTTACTTTCTGCCAATCTTAACATATAATTGGATAAAGTTATAAATCCAACAACTTTTTTAGATTTTATATGATAATATACATATACTTTAGAAATGAGATTTTTTTCATTAAATCTTGATTTTTCATGTAAAAACTCGTTTAATTCTTTACTTTCACATTGAAATGAACTTAAATCTATTTCATCTTTAAGTTCTATTATAATAAGATTATTTCTTATTGGATTTGACATTATTAATCAAATTATTTTTGAGTAAAATCCTTGCTTTTTTTCATTATTTCGTTATAAAATTCTAATGCTTCTTCAGAAAATTTTTTGGTTTTTTCATTCGGTCCTTGATCTATTAACTTAATTAAATTATAAGATTCTTCTTTTGTTAGTGTAATATCAGTGAATTCTGAAGCGTTAATATAAAACTCAAATTTATCTCCCTTTAATGTTTGTTCTTTTGATTTTTCTACCATAATACTTTCCAATAAGAAATTCTATATCTTTTTACTCTATCAATTATATAGTTTTTTTTTCTTAAATTTTTATTTATATCTTATTATAAAAACCACTTAAATTTATTCCAGAATGATCATGATATTTTTTATAAAATAGATATCATTGAAATTTGGTTTAAATTATACATTTCTTTATAAGTTCAAATCCTATTTAATCATAAATAATCTGCTTAATCATCCGTTCTACACCTACTTTTTTAGGAAGGGGAAAATGTGGGGGAGATAAATGAGTAAATGGGGAAAAAAATATAATTATCAGGGAGGATCAAAAAAAAGATATTTTATTCTTTTTTATTATAGTATAATTGAAATAAAAAAGTAGGAATCAGATTTGAGACAAATTTTAAAAAATCTTTTTATTCTTAAAGAATGTCAAATAGGGGAGCAATCAAGTACTATTTATCTATTGAATACAAATAGTCAAGATGGTCTAATACTTATTGATACAGGTCTTGGATTTAACTTTAAAAAGGAAATTAAAAAAATAGGATTAGATCCTAAGAATATTAAACATTGTTTACTAACTCATAGTCATTTTGATCATGTTGATGGATGCAAAGATTTAATCAAATTGAATCCCAAAATACGTTTTTATATCCATATAAAGGATGCTGACGCCACAGAATTAATTATTAATAAAGATCAAAATATAAATTTTAAGGTAACAGATATATTCAAAGAAAAAATAAGCACTTTAAAACTAGGATCATATGATATTAAATGTATTCATATCCCTGGACACACCCCAGGTAGTATGGCATTCTTATCTACAATCGAAAAAAGAAATGTTCTATTTACAGGAGATATTTGTGGGGGCGGAATTGAATCCCTTGGGGGTAATTATGAAGATTTCAAGAGATCTTTGCAAGAATTATTAGAGATTAAAGCAGATATTCTTTGTGAAGGTCATATGAATATTATTCAGCCTTCCGAAGAGATTTCTAAATATATTGAAGGATTTTTAAAAATTAATGATTATTTACATATTGGATTTGATCTGAATCCTAAAGACTCAAAAAATTGGTATAATTTTGCTTTAATTTCTTATCAATTAAAAATATATGATAGTGCATATAATGCGTGTAACTATGCAATAAAATTAGATACGGAAAATACTAAAGCTAAAAACTTATTAAAAAAAATCAAAAAA
>Ga0315549_1005194_pt1 | contig 10707 bp, 9 predicted proteins | sample SalMarSW160200MG_FD_203101 | JGI IMG/M metagenome (GOLD analysis project Ga0315549, IMG submission 203101) | Salt marsh sediment microbial communities from the Plum Island Ecosystem LTER, Massachusetts, United States - Salt Marsh Sediment SW1601-200 ... | reverse complement strand
GAGCTTTGGCTACAGCTTTTTTATCCCCTTGTTTTTTATCTTGACCGGAGCTAAAGTAAACTTGGCGGCAGTCTTTGCCAACATGGATAACGTAATCGTGCTTCTGGTGATAATTGCCGTGGGGGTGCTGGCCAAGGTGGTAAGCGTGGCCATTACTACCAGGCTGAGCGGAGTAAAAAGCGCCAGAAGAAACCTGGCTTTTGGGCTGTTTCACACCGCCAGGTTAAGCCTGATACTGGCTGCTGCCGATATATCTATCCGGCTGGGCTTAATCGGCGAGCGCCTGTTCGGTATTTTTATTATACTGGCCGTTGTTACCTCCACGGTGGCTCCGGCCCTGGGTAAGTACATCCTGAGGAAGGAAGCGGTCAAGGCTAAGTAGATGAGCATAATGAAAAGGGTAATACTGCTGATAGCTATCGGGCTGTGCCTCCAGCTTGGCTGGTATAGTCCGGCTCAATCAGCGCCGGTTAAGGTTAAAGAGTTGAACTTCGTTTTTCTGCACGGCGCCGGTGGCAATGCCTGTAGTATGCAGCTTCTGGCTGATTCCATTGCGGAGCAGATACCGGCCTATATCTCCGCCTACGAGCTGGCTAACCCTGACACCGAGGTTCGGGTTAACGCTCTGCTCCGGTGTTATCCCAATGATGTGGATATTGAGACCTGGGCCGATAACATCGCCGAAAGTGTTGATAAATATCTGCCCGATAAGCAGAATCTGATTTTTATCGGGCACAGCATGGGCGGCAAGGCTGGCCTTTACGCCGTAGCCAACGATGTTGGTGGTTTAGCCGACAGGACGGCCATGGTGGTCACTATCAACAGCCCCATAAGGAGCATGCAGCAGTACTACTTTACCGGCGGCGCTTCGCTGTTGGATTATTACCAGGCCCTGGGGCTGTTTTCCGACAGTGGCGTTACTGACTCTGTAATTTACTATGATAGCGCTGAGGATGGGAGGTGGGTGGCGGCGGATAAACACTGGCTGGCTTTTATATCAGGTGAAGGTGCGCCACTTAGCCAGCAGTTTAATGTCGGCGGCGTCGACGCCATGCCCAGAAACATGGATGACAACATTATCCCAATCTCAGCCCAGCACACTGATAGGGCTGACGTGGTCTACTACGGGGAGCACAGCCATAACGATTTTGCCAATATGGATGAAGTGGCCGGGTCTATGGCGGAGCAAATACTACGCTATATCTTTGGCGGAGATATAGCGTGCTCGGTGCTGATTAGGGGCGGCAATCTGGAGCATGCCGCCGGCTGGCTGCCGGGAACGGACTACTGGGAAGATGTGGTCGGCGAGGTACTGGTCAGTAGCGGCAGCCTGCGGCACACCAATGATTCCTTTTTCCGCTGGCAGGATTGGGAGGACGTGGTTGGAGAGAGCCCCATAGGGAGTATGCGCAGTAGTTACCGGGTTAGCATAAGCAGGCATTTCCCCTTTGTTAACAGCATTGAGGAAGCGCGCTGGTTTGCCCCCGATGATATTAATGATTGCCAGCTCTACCTGAAAACCAGGGCCGCTCCCAGGAGTTCTGTTCAGGTGGACTGGAGTATATATCGGCGCGGGCTGTTGCCGGCGGATACCAGCCGTGACCACTATGAGGTCGAAATAGCCACCGGTACTCCCCTCACCACCATTAGATATGCGTCATGGCTCAGTGATGACCCCGATGACCTGAGGTTACAGATAGGCTCGGAGGCAGAAAGCCCCTTCCGCTGGTTTAAGGCGGAGTGGCGGGTTTACGCTAAAGAGGGACGTTACCGGAAGGTCATTGATGAGATGACGGAACAGGCGTGGCTTGAGCCGGAAGCCGGCAACGCGGTAAGTAACTGCTGTGATTAGCCCCCGGTTACATTCCCAGCTCCACCCGGGTCTTTTTCAAACGATTCAGGCTGTCCCGGGAGATGACGCCGATTACCTCGTCATTTTCCAGCACCGGCATGCGCTTGATTCCCAGCTCCTCCATCAGCTCCAGCAGGCTGGCGGCTGATTGCTGGGCGCTGGCTGTCCTGAGCTGTCCGGCCGGGGTCATAATCTTACTTATTTTGGTGTGGTTCCAGCGCTTTTTGGGCACCCGCTTAATATCACGTGTGGTTACTACTCCCAGCAGTTTGCCCTCCTCGGCGACCACGAAGTAGCGCTGGCCGGTAACCAGGATACAATTGCGGACCAGCTGGCCGATGGTTAACTGGGGGGTGGCAATAATGGGGTTTTCCCCACTAAGCATATCCCGGGCGGCGATATGCTGCAGGGCTTCCCGTAGGGCTGTCTGACGGCGGCTCTGGGCGGCGGCCAGGTATAGAACCCAGCCCACAAATATTAAAGTAAGGCCGTTGAACCATTGGCGTGATAGAACCAGCAGCAGAATGCCAAAGGCAATGAGCAGGAAGCCCAAACCCTGTCCCGCCCAGCTGGCGATGTTGGTCGCCCGGTCATAATCGCCGGTTAACTTCCATAGCAGGACGCGCAGGAGCCTGCCCCCATCCAGAGGAAAAACGGGGATGAAGTGGAATATGGCTAGCAGGAAATACAGGTAAGCTGTCCATAGTATGATGCCGTCGATTATAACGTTGGTCGTGTTTACCAGTGCCGAATGAACGGTATAGAGTATGCCGGCTATTGCCAGGTTGACCAGAAGTCCGGCCGCAACCATGAGCAGTTCCAAGAGAGGCCGGGTGTCCCCTTTAGGTATTTGCGGTAGTCCGCCGATGGCAAACAGAGTGACCCTCTGCAGCGGGATGCCTCTATTGATAGCTAGGAAGTTGAGGATAATTTCGCGGATACCCACGGCGATAAAAAAGAGCAGGCTGGCGGCTATCCCCAGGATTATCCTCTGCCATAAGGGGTAGGCTTCGGGGAACTCGGTGACCACCATGGCTATTATCAGGATAAAGGCCACCGCCCAGGTGGGGTGTAACCGCAGGCGAACGCCCAGCATCCGGTTGATGATGGGGGCAAGCTTTAAGGGGGAGGCAATAACTGCGGTAAGATATGACCGTAGGCGAGCGCCCATATGGGGCATTGTTTTTATTATCTTTTTCCAGGAAAATGAAGCCACTAAAATTCACCTCAGAAGCCTGTATTGGCATTTTGGGCGGACATAGGGTTTTTGTCAAGCTACTCCAGTTCACGGGCTATCTGGCTTGAAAGCATATGGGGAAGAGTGTAAGATGTTTTTAAAGCGCGGACGTTCCGTATGGGCAGTGTGCCCCTGTAGCTCAGTTGGATAGAGCAACGGTTTCCTAAACCGTGTGTCGCGCGTTCGAGTCGCGCCAGGGGTACCAGTTAATTTTTGCTTAAGTTTATGATAATATAGGCTGTACTTTAGGAGTGTAGCTCAGTTGGAAGAGCGGCGGTCTCCAAAACCGCAGGTCGCGGGTTCGAACCCTGCCACTCCTGCTTTATTTTTTTGGTTAGGTTACTTTCCCCCTTTAGCTTTATTATTGCCTGCTCGGCGTGTTCCGGGTGGGGTTGAACAGGTATAGTATAGTGAAATATAGGGCATGACAATATATCGTTGTTTTGAATTGAGTGCAAAAAGTGGCCTCAGGCTATTGACATTACCGCACGAACGGTATATCCTTCAAAGCAAAAAGGGAGGTAGTTAAATGCAAGCCTATTGTATGAAGTGTCGGACAAAGAGGGAAATGAAGGACGCCAAGAGCATAACCATGAAGAATGGTAAGCCGGCGACTCAGGGTGTGTGCCCGGTATGCGGGACCAAGATGTTCAGGATTGGTAAGGCGTAAGACCAGTAGTACGAGTTGAATAATCGGGGAGGCTGGGTTTCCCGCTACGGGTGCCCAGCCTTTCTGCTTTGTTATCAATTTGACCCCTGGTTAACCTCCAGGCGGCGTATGGCAATTATGTTTTTTGAATCTCCAAGGTGCCGGTCTTATTGCTGGCACGTGTTAGTGGCTGGGGCTTTTATCAAGGCTTGGCCGGAGTGGCCGAATATTTAATCTGTCTTGACGCTTTACGAGAACGGATGGTATGCTATTTTTGCTAGGCTTTAAGCCGAGGTGGTGGAATAGGTAGACACGCCATCTTGAGGGGGTGGTGAGCGTAAGCTCGTCGGAGTTCAAATCTCCGCCTCGGCACCATGTTAAAAACTGGTTCCCGCGAAAATCTTTAATTTTTGCGGGTGTTTAAGCGGAAGTGGCTCAGCGGTAGAGCATCTCCTTGCCAAGGAGAGGGTCGCGAGTTCGAATCTCGTCTTCCGCTCCAGAAGATATTTTACTAGAGGCGACGTGGCCAAGTGGTTAAGGCGGGGGTCTGCAAAACCCCTATTCACCGGTTCGAATCCGGTCGTCGCCTCCAGCTATTTCTAGCGTGTGGCTGGAGGCTAGCTCCAGACCTCGTTTTAGCGGCTGGTCACCCCCCCAAGTTTTTTCTCCTAGTACTATTTACTGCTTGAATTAGCCTATTTGGGTGATTACGTCCGCAGGGTGGGCGTGTTAGGATAGTGGGGATTTATCCTTTGAATTAAAGAATAGGGATGTGATGAACCAGAGCCTTTAATGTGGTCACCTGGGCTCTGGGGAGCAAGTGGTGAAACCGGCCCTAAATGGGGCCGGTTTTTCTTTTACTGTCCCCGGTAGTAAGGAGGGCGTCTTGCTGTGAGTAAACTAAATGGTTTTCGTGAAATTCTGGAGCTGGCGGTTAGCGAGGGGGCTACTGATTTGCACGTAAAGGTGCCCAGCCCGCCGGTGCTGCGTATCGATAGTGCGCTGGCTGTCCAGGAGGAATGGCCGCCGTTTACCGCCGAGGATATAGAGGGGATACTTGAGCAAATTACTACCCAGGAGCAGCGAGAGGCTTTTGGCAGGGAACATGAGTTGGATTTTGCCTATAGCGTGCCCGGGCTGGCCCGGTTCCGGGTTAACGTGCTGCGGCAGAGAGGTACTATGAGCCTTGCCTTTCGCCGGGTGCCGTCCAGCGTGCCTTCGGTTGATGAATTAGGGCTGCCCCAGGTTTGTAAAACACTTATTCTCAAGCCGAGAGGACTGGTCCTGGTCACCGGCCCCGCCGGCAGCGGTAAGTCAACCACCCTGGCGGCGATGATTAATCACCTTAATGAGAACGCCACCCGGAGTGTGATTACCATCGAAGACCCGATTGAATATCTATTCCACGACAAAAAATGCCTCATCCGGCAACGAGACATGGGGGATGACACCAAATCCTTCTCCGCCGCCTTGGTCCACGCCCTCCGCCATGACCCGGATGTGATTGTTATCGGCGAGATGCGTGACCTGGAAACGATGGGTACCGCTATCACCGCTGCTGAGACCGGTCATCTGGTGCTGGCCACGCTGCACACCCTTGACGCTGCCCAGTCTATCGACCGCATAATTGATGTCTTCCCCCCTGCCCAGCAACGGCAGATGAGATTGCAGCTATCACAGGTGATAGAGGCCGTGCTTTCGCAGACCCTGTTGCCCCGTATCGGGGGGGGGCGGGTAGCCGCCTTTGAGGTTATGCTGGCTAATAGCGTCATCAAAAGGCTTATCCGGGAAGAGAAGATACATGAAATATCGGCCAGCCTGGAGATGGGCAAACTGGAGGGAATGCATACCCTGGACCAGGCGCTGGCCGGGCTGGTCAAGAGCGGTATTATTTCTAAAGAAGAGGCCATGAGGAAGACCAGCAGTCCGGTAAAGTTGACCAAGTTATTGCAGGCTGATAAAGACCTCTTTACGCCATCGGCAGTTGCCCAACCGGCTCTGAATATTGCCCTGTAACTCGCCTTATTTTAAGATGCCGTAAGCGCCGCTAAGGGATTCCTGGAATATGGGCAGGTGCGGTGGGTGGAAGGTAAATACGCCCATAGCTACCGCCAGCAGAATTACCATTACCAACCCCACTTTATCTAACCACGGTGGCAATCGCCCTATATTTAACAACTTGTAGCTGGTCAGCTGGCCGAGAGCCACGGCGACTACGAAGGTCAGGATATCCACAATCAGAATATCCCCGCCGATAATAGCCGTATACGAGTAGAAAAGCACCACGATGGCCACGGGCATGACGTAAATACCGGCCGCCTTGGCAATCACGAAGTTTTTAGCAAAGCCCCTGAAGAAGGGATATTCAAATAAGGCGTAAAACAGGGCCGGCCAGAAGGCTATTTTGAGGTGTTCCCAGACGCTTTCGTTGACGGCGGCAATTACCCCCATTGGCGGCCAGCTGCCCGAAAGCTCAAAGGCAAAGTGCAGCACCGAACCCAGGATAGATATGACCGCTATCCCGATTAGCTCCCACTTTAAGATTGACCTTTTCATAGCTGCTCTTATAGTAAGATTGCCATACTTTTAGGGGTATTGCAATAGCCTCGGCTTGACGCCCCTACCGCCAGCACTTACAATAATTCCGGCGCCGGGGTGGCGGAATTGGCAGACGCAGCGGACTTAAAATCCGCCGGACCTAGTCCTTGTGGGTTCGAGTCCCACCCCCGGCACCAGTTAGAGAAGAGCCATGCCCTGGCTGATAGTAATATTAGGTTACCTGCTCGGCTCCATCCCCACCGGCTATATCGCCGGACGGTTTTTTAGAAAGGTTGACATCCGGCGGGTGGGGGATGGCAATATGGGCGCCCAGAACGCCTTCCGGCAGCTGGGGGCCGGGGTGGGGATAGCCGTGGGGATTGTCGACGCTGGCAAGGGGGCGCTGGCGATTCTTATTGCCCAGGCGGCCAATTTACCCCAGATAGCCGTACTGCTGGCCGGGGCGGCCGCCGTCATCGGGCATAACTGGCCGGTATTTCTCCGCTTCCGGGGAGGGCGGGGAGAGGCGACTACTATCGGCGTGCTGCTTGTTACCGTTACTCAGCCAATGCTTATCCTGGCCATACCGGTGATAGCCACCCTTGTTATCTGGCGCAATGTGACTTTAGCCAGCGCGGTTTTGTTTGTGCCACTGCCGCTGGTCTGCTGGTGGCTGGGGGTGCCCGGAGCGCTTATCGCCTACGGTATTGCCCTGCCCTGCCTGGTGGGCTTTACCCATTTCCTTAGGACGAGGCAGGCTGTAACCCGTCGGGTCTAGCAGCTAGTTTGGTTATTTCCTTTTTATGGCCGCCTTTACCGCCTTTTCAATGTGCCGGGCGGTAAGGCCGTATCTCACCAGCAGCTCGGCCGGTTTGCCCGATTTGGCGTAGCTGTCTTTAAGCGACACCATTTCCATGGGCACCGGCTGGTTTTGGACAACTACCCTGGCCACCATACTGCCCAGGCCGCCGTGCTCCAGGTGTTCTTCGGCGGTGACAATGGCGCCGGTTTCAGCCGCCTTAATAATGGCCGCCTGGTCGAGGGGTTTGAGGGTGGGCATGTTGAGTACCCGGCAGTCTATGCCCTCACCCTGCAGGTTTTGCGCCGCTTCCAGCGCCTCTTTAACCATCAGGCCGATAGCGATGATGGTGGCATCCTTACCTTTCTTCAGGGTTACCGCCTTGCCCAACTGGAAGCGGTAATCTTCGTTATAGACCAGCTGAGATTTGGGGCGGCACAGCCTGATGTAGAACGGCCCGTGGGTGGTGACCGCCGCCTCTACCGCCTGGGCGGTCTCGATGGCATCGGCGGGAACGATAACGTTAAAGCCGGGCAGGGAACAGATGAGGGCCAGGTCTTCAACAGACTGGTGGGAGCTGCCGTCCTCGCCGACGGTGATGCCGCCGTGGGTGGCCACGATTTTAACATTGAGCTGGGGCTGGGCGATAGACATGCGTATCTGGTCAAAGCAACGCCCGGTGGCAAAGACGGCAAAGGTGCTGGCAAAGGGTATCTTGCCCGAGGCGGCCAGGCCGGCGGCGATGCTAATCATATTCTGCTCGGCGACGCCGCACTCAAAGAAGCGCTCCGGCAGCTTTTTGGCGAAGAAGTGGGTCATCGTCGAGCGGGACAGGTCGGCATCCAGCACCACTATATCCTGGTTTTCCATGCCCAGTTCCAGCAGGGTTTTGCCGTAGGTTTCCCGCAGCGAGACTTCCGGTTTCACTTTATTCCAGCTCCTTCATGGCTAAATCCACCTCAATAGCGTTGGGAGCTGCGCCGTGAAAATCAGGGTTGTTCTCCATAAAGCTGACCCCTTTGCCCTTTACGGTGTGGGCGATAATGACCGTCGGCTGGCCCTTAATTTGTTTAGCCTTCTTAAAGGCTTGAGTCAGATGGGAGAAGTTATGACCGTCAACCTCGATAACCTGCCAGCCGAAGGCCTGCCACTTGTCCGGGAAGGGTTCCAGGTTCATGACATCGCGGTTCCAGCCGTCTATCTGCTGGCCGTTGTTGTCTACTATAGCCACCAGGTTATCCGCCTTAAAGTGGGCCGAGGCCATGGCCGCCTCCCACACCTGTCCTTCGTCGCACTCCCCGTCGCCGAGTAAGACATGTACCCGGTAGTCCTGCTTATTAAGACGGCCGGCTAAAGCCACGCCGAGGGCAAAGGATAGTCCCTGCCCCAGGGCGCCGGCCGACATCTCCACGCCGGGGGTAAGGTTGCAGTCGGTATGACCCTGGAGCAAGCTGTCCATCTGCCGAAGGGTACACAGCTCGGAAACCGGCAGATAGCCGCATTCGGCCAGGGTGGCGTAGAGGAGGGGGGCGGCGTGGCCCTTGCTAAGGATAAAGCGGTCCCTATCCGGCCAGCGGGGGTCATGGGGCTTATGGCGCATCATCTTAAAATAAAGGGTGGTTACAATCTCTACTGCGGAGAGAGAGCCGCCGGGGTGACCGCTGCCGGCCTTACCGGTCATGGTGACGATGTGGCGGCGTATCTTTTTGGCGGCCGCCGCAAGTGCAGCCGGCGAGGCTGATAACGAAAAAACCTCGGCTTCTACGCTGTCAGCCGAGGTTTGCGGTAATTTGCGTTTTTTTTGTGAAGACATTAGCACCCCCCTGCGTTTAATGATTATACTATAACTGGGGATGGCAGGTCTAGGGTTTAAATGGGGGTAGATGTTAATCCCGCCACCTCATTTACCTAGCAACCTACCCCCTTTATCCCCCTCCCTTACAAGGGAGGGGGAAGTATTTTATAAAAGAAGGGCTGACGCCCCTCTTAAACACCCCATTAAATTGGCCACCTTCAAGAGAGGGAGGGGAAAGAGTTTTTAGAGCTGAAGCCTTTTGGGTGGGTGGGTATGGGAAAAAGAACATCGGTTTGATTTTTATCTCTATCTCTGCTTTAATTAGCAGGTTAGAGGAGCCGATAGATGAGTGATTTGAAGATAAAGGCTAGCACAAGAGATGTGCTGGGCAAAAAGGCCCGGTTTATGCGCCGTGAGGGCACTACCCCCACCCACCTTTTTGGGCACGGCATTGATTCACTGTCCCTGCAGTGTGATACGGCTAAGCTGAAGCGGATTATAGCCCGGGCCGGCATGACCCGGCTTATCGCTCTTGAAGTTGAGGGGGATAAAGAACCCCGGAGCGTCTTCATCAGGGAAATCCAGAGAGAGCCCTGCAGCGGGGGGTTGTTTCACGTTGACTTCTACCAGGTAAAAAGTACGGAAAAGATAAGGGTGGATGTGCCTATAATCCTGGTTGGGGAAGCCCCGGCCATGAAGGAAAAGGGGCGCACCCTGACTCACAGCCTCACCAGCCTGAGTGTCGAATCCCTGCCCGATAAGCTCCCGCCCCATATAGAGATTGACCTGAGCTCGCTGGAGGAAGTAGAGCAGGCCATATTTGTCAGAGATATCATTTTAAGCCCGGACGTCACCGTTGTTACCGACCCCGACCAGATGGTGGTCAGGGTGAGCGAGGCGCGGGTGGTGGAAGAGGAAGTAGTGGCCGAAGCAGAGGTACCGGAAGAAGAGTTAGCTGAAGGGGCCGAGGCTGAAGCCGGGGCTGAGGGAGCCAAGGAAGCCGGGGAGAAGCCTGAGGAAAAACCGGAAGAGCCGGCTAAATAAGCCCCGCTTATCTTGAAGCTAATATAGAACCTCTGCTATAATCGGGCTGTGATTATCGATTTCCATACCCACGTCTTCCCGCCTGAGATAAAGAAAAACCGCCATAAGTATGTTGATCGTGACCCCTGTTTCGCTATCCTCTACTCCGACCCCAAAGCTAAAATGGCCACCGCCGAGGAACTCATCGCCGGTATGGATGAAGCCGGCGTTGATATCTCGGTTATTCTCAATATCGGCTGGACAACCCACGAGCTTTGCGTTGAGACCAACGACTATATCATTGATGCGGTTTCCCGCTATCCCCAGAGGCTGGTGGGATTCTGCGCCGTCCAGCCCAACTCTCCCAAAGCTGCCGCTGCCGAAATTGAACGCTGTGCTGGAGTGGGGATAAGGGGGGTGGGCGAGATGAGGCCGGATATACAGCTTTTTGACCTCGGCGACGAAATGGCGATGGAGCCTCTGGTTGAGGTGTTAAAGGAGAATAAGCTGGTTCTGCTCCTCCACTCCTCGGAGCCTCTGGGCCATGACTATCCGGGGAAGGGGATTGTGACTCCTGATATGCTCTACCCGTTTATCACCAGCTTCCCCGATTTGACTATAGTCTGCGCCCACTGGGGAGGTGGCCTGCCCTTCTACGCCCTGATGCCTGAGGTTAAAAAGGCTATTGGCAACGTCTATTTTGACAGCGCCGCTTCGCCTTTTCTCTATACGCCTGAGGTTTACCAGCAGGTTATTAAGCTGGTGGGGGCGGATAAGGTTCTTTTCGGCAGCGATTATCCACTATTGACACAAA